>ENA-OQAA01001454-OQAA01001454.1-human-gut-metagenome-genome-assembly--contig:-NODE-1454-length-11864-cov-2.607310_pt1 | contig 11864 bp, 15 predicted proteins | sample MGYA00242489_ERZ504515 | MGnify/ENA primary metagenome ERZ504515 (study PRJEB26092, sample SAMD00036237) | human gut metagenome | host: Homo sapiens | study: EMG produced TPA metagenomics assembly of...
CAGGAATTCGACGCCCAGCGCGCCCACGCCTTTTTTTGTGCACACCCCCACGCCGAGGGTCCGCATTTGACCCTGCTGGGTGCCCATGGCGGCAGCGTGCTGTATGATACCGTGCAGAAAGCCTTTGCCCTGCCCGTGGTGGATGCTACCTGCACCGGCAACCGTGAGCTTGCCGATGTTGCCCCCGCCGCACTGGAGGACTTTTTGCCCGGTTACGCCGCCGCCCTGCTGGGCCAGATACCCTGCATGCGGATGGATGCCCCGGTCAGTGAGCGCGCCGCCCTGGTGGACGGCCAGACCGTTGGCATTGTGTACCACACCGTGCAGTTCTGTGATTATTACGCCCCCGGCCTGACCGCGCCGGAGCAGTTCCATCTGCCGGTATTAAAAATTGAAACCGACTGTTCCCGCCAGACCTTTACCAGCGGCGGCGGGCAGCTGAGCACCCGCTGGGCGCATTTGCCGAAAGCCTGAACGCCGTTCCCCGATACCGAAAACAAGGAGGCCCCCGCCATGAACACCAACGCACAATATGCCGCCGGCATCGACAGCGGCTCTGCCAGCACCGATGCCGTGATCCTGGATCGCAGCGGAAAGATCTGCGGCTGGGCCATTGTGCCCACCGGCGCCGGGGCTGCAACCGGCGCCCCGCCAGGCACTGGAACAGGCCCTGACGATGGCAGGCATTGCCGAAAGCGACCTAGGTTCCAAGGTATACACCGGCTACGGGCGCGAGTTCCTGGGCGATGACGGCGCAGCCGTGACCGAGATCACCTGCCATGCCCGCGGGCTCATCATCTGGACCCCGCCGTGCGCACCGTGATCGACATTGGCGGGCAGGATTCCAAGGTGATCCGCCTGAGCGAAAGCGGCGCTGTTGAAACCTTTGCGATGAACGACAAATGCGCCGCCGGTACCGGCCGTTTTTTGGAGATGATGGCCCGCACCCTGCAGATGAAGCTGCCGGAGATGAGCGAGCTTGGCCTGGACTGGCACAACGATGTGACCATTTCCAGCATGTGTACCGTGTTTGCGGAAAGTGAGGTCGTCAGCCTGATTGCCCGCAGCACCGCACCGGCGGATATCATCCACGGCCTGAACAAATCTGTTGCGGGCAAAACCGCTGCCCTGGCCCGCCGCACCGGCGGCGTGGCCCCCTTTATGATGACAGGCGGTGTAGCCGCAACCGCGGCGTTGTGAAAGAGCTGGAAACCGCCCTGAAAGCCCCGGTGGAGGTCAGCGAGTACAGCCAACTGTGCGGCAGCCTGGGCGCAGCGCTGTTTGCGCTGGAAAAAATGGGCGTGAAGCTGTAAAACCTCCGGTGCGCAAAGTACTTGCTTTAAGTCGTACTTTCGTGTACACTAGGGTGTATCATATTAAGGGCAACACCGCATAATTCTAAGTGCCGATACGGCGAGCGAGGTGCGGCAGCTGCTAAGCCAAAAGCGCAGATAATACTTTGTGTATTATCGAGCATTTTGGCAACGCAGTTGCCGTGCCGCAGCCGCCGGAGCGGTGCTTAAGCCGTCAGGCGGGAATTGTGCGGTATTGCCTTAAGATAGCATGATGGCTGCAAAAATAAGGAGGGCTTTCTTATGTCTTGGGGAACAAATGTACTGGTCGGCCAGTCCGGCGGGCCGACTGCTGTGATCAATTCCAGCCTGGCCGGTGTGTATGAAGCTGCCAAAGCTCTGGGTGCCGCCCATGTATACGGCATGGAGTATGGCATTCAAGGCTTTTGCAGGGCAAGATTGTGGACCTGGATGACCGCCTTGACGACAAGATGGAAATTGAGCTGCTCAAGCGCACGCCGTCCAGTTACCTGGCAGCTGCCGGTTCAAGCTGCCCAACCCCGCCACGGACGAACGCCCCTTTGTGCAGCTGTTTGAGCTGTTTGCCAAGTACTGCATTGGGGCCGTGTTCTACATTGGCGGCAATGATTCGATGGACACCATTGCCAAGCTTTCCGCTTACGGGGCTGCCAAGGCAGCGAGATCCGCTTTATCGGCGTGCCCAAAACCATTGACAACGACCTGATGTACACTGACCACACCCCCGGTTACGGCAGTGCCGCCAAGTACATTGCCACCATCCTGAAAGAGGTCATCTGTGATTCCAGCGTGTATGACATCCGCAGCGTAACGGTGGCCGAGATCATGGGCCGCCATACCGGCTGGCTGGCCGGTGCCGCCAGCCTGGCTGCCGGGGCTGACTGCAACGGCCCGGACATCATTCTGCTGCCGGAGCGCCCCTTTGACGAGAATGTGTTCCTGGAAAAAGTAGCCCAGCTGGAAAAGACCGCCACAATGTCATCATTGCGGCCAGCGAGGGCGTAAAAAACAAGGACGGCGTTTTCCTGTGTGATTTGGTATCCACAGCAGGCCAGCTGGATGCTTTTGGCCATAAAGCCATTTTGTCCGGCACCAGCCGCTACCTGGCGGATTTGATCCATGTGCGCCTGGGCTGCAAGACCCGCGCGATCGAGTTCTCTACCCTGCAGCGCTGTGCCTCCCATCTGGCAAGCCGCACCGACATTACCGAGGCATACCAGGTGGGCGGTGCTTCGGTGGAAGCTGCTTACCGCGGCGAAACCGGTAAGATGTGCGCCATCCACCGCATTTCGGATATGCCGTACCGCACCGAAACCGAGATGGTAGATGTGCAGAAGGTTGCCAACCTGGAAAAGCGCGTGCCGGATGACTGGATCAGCCCGGACGGCATGCATGTGACCGAAGCGTTCCATCACTATGCCCGCCCCCTCATCCAGGCCGAGCTGACCCCCATCTACATCGACGGCGTGCCCCGCCACCTGCATCTGCATTGACGGGATTATTACGGGGGATTTATGTTCCTTCTTTGAAAAGAAGGAAGCAGAAACTTTAATCATATAATAATATCATTGTTTTCTGCTAAGTAAGCAATGAATAATAAAAGGCGCATCGCAGACCCTTGGATAGGGTGTGCGGTGCGCTTTTGTGTTGTACTTTCATTTAGGCACTGTAGGTGGGATGCCTCATCCCGTCCTTGAGGAACATAAATCATCCACCACATGCTAAAAAAGCTTCTGTAGGGAACGGTCTTGACCGTTCCGAAACCTTGTTCCGAATACCATTAACAAAATTCACCGCATAGGCTCATCCACGGGACGATGCAAGCATCGGCCCCTACAAATGTTTGTAGGTTTGCAGCAAATATTTACGTTTCTCGGCGGGGTCGGGTGATCCCACCTTACCGGGCAAGTTGCCCTTCCCCCACAAAACCAAACACCCCCGTCCTTATTCCAGCTGTCACGCAACCAAAACAAAGGCGGGGGTATTTTTTAATGCCAGAGGGTAAACAGCAGCGCCAGCAAGGCCAGCAGGCCGAGCAGGTAAACGCTGCAGATCAGCAGGGTGGCTTTCAGCGCACCCAGGATGGCCCACAGGCGCTCCTTACCGGTCAGCTGGGGGTCTTCCTCCCAGGGGCGGTCAGCAGCCTGTTGGGGCTGCTGCGCGGGGGTATGGCCCTGCTTGCGGCGGCGCGGCAGCCAGATACTGTCGTGCTCAATGCCACTCATATCGGCCACGGTGCGGCCGTCATCCTCAAAGGGTTCGTTATGCTTCATTTTTCGTACAGGTGGCAGACAACATAATGGCCGGGTTCCACCTCACGCTGCTGCGGCGCTTCGGTCTTGCAGCGCTCGGTCGCATAGGGGCAGCGGGTATGGAACTTGCAGCCCTTGGGCGGGTTGGCCGGGGACGGAATGGAGCCCTGCAGCACAATGCGCTCGCGGCGAATGGTCGGGTCCGGGATAGGAATGGCGCTGAACAGTGCTTGGTGTAGGGATGCAGCGGATGGCTGAAGATATCCGGCGTTGCACCGTACTCCACCAGGTTGCCCAGGTACATAACGCCGACCGTATCCGAAATGTGCTCAACAACAGAAAGGTCGTGGGAGATGAACAGGTAGGTCAGGTTATATTTATCCTGCAGCTCTTTCAGCAGATTGATGATCTGGCCTGAATGGAAACGTCCAGTGCAGAGACCGGTTCGTCGCACACAACAAACTCCGGGTTCAGGGCCAGAGCGCGGGCAATGCAGATGCGCTGGCGCTGGCCGCCGGAAATTCGTGCGGATAGCGGGTTTGTGGTAGGGCTGCAGGCCGCAGTTATCCATGACCTGGTCAATATAATCATTGAACTCTGCCTTGGGCACCAGGTTATGCTCGCGCACAGCCTCACCGATGATCTCACCGACCGGCAGACGCGGGGACAGGCTGGAGAACGGGTCCTGGAAGATGATCTGCATCTTGGTACGCAGGTTACGCAGCTCCCTGCCGGTCATATCGTACACTTCTTTGCCGTTGAACAGCACCTGACCGCCGGTTTTTTCGCCGGCAAGGCGCAGGATGGTACGGCCAGTGGTGGATTTGCCGCAGCCGGATTCGCCGACCAGACCCATGGTATGGCCGCGCTTGAGGTTGAAGGTAACGCCATCGACAGCCTTGACATGGCCCACGGTCTGGGACATCAGACCGCCCTTGATGGGGAAGTATTTTTTAAGCTGGTTGACCATCAGAATATACTGATCATCATAGGTGACGGGGGTATAGTCCAGCTTTTTTGCGTTTTCTGCCTGTGCCATCGTTACTCACCCGCCTTTCGATTATTTTCATAGTAGCGGTAGCAGCTGACCTTGTGCGTGGGGGACAGGCTGATCTCGCAGGGGTATTCACCATCGCAGCAGGGCAGAGCCATCTCGCAGCGATCCTTAAAGTAACAGTAGTTGGGCATGTTGACCGGGTTGGGCACCTTGCCGGGGATGGAGTACAAACGGTCCACCTTTTTGCCCACGATCGGTTTGGAAGCCATCAGGCCGATGGTATAGGGATGCGCCGGGTTAGCAAAAATTTCCTGGGCCGTACCCTTTTCCACCACGCGGCCTGCGTACATGACAACAACATAATCTGCCATTTCAGCAATCACGCCCAGGTCATGGGTGATCAGCATGATGGAGGAGTTAATGCGGTCCTTCAGGTTGCGCAGCAGGTCCAGGATCTGGGCCTGAATCGTCACGTCCAGTGCGGTGGTGGGTTCGTCGGCGATGATAACCTTGGGGTTGCAGGCCAATGCCATGGCGATCATGACACGCTGGCGCATACCGCCGGACAACTCATGCGGGTACATCTCATATACACCCTGGCTGTTGGCAATGCCAACCATCTCCAGCATTTCAATGGTGCGCTTTTTGATGTCCTCTTTGCTCTTGCCTTCGCCGTCATGCAGGGCGATGACTTCATCGATCTGAGCACCGATGCGGAATACCGGGTTCAGGCTGGTCATCGGCTCCTGGAAGATCATCGAAATATAGTTGCCGCGCAGGTGCTGCATGACCGTGCCGGGAGTTTTGGCAACATCATAGGCTTTGCCATTACCCAGGTTCAGGCGGATCTCGCCCTGAACGATCTGGCCCTGGGGGCGCTGCAGCAGCTGCATCAGCGAAAGGCTGGTAACGGATTTGCCGCAGCCAGATTCGCCCACAACGCCCACGGTTTTGCCCACGGGAACTTCAAACGAAACACCGTCCACGCTTTTTACCACGCCGGTATCGGTAAAGAAATAGGTGTGCAGGTTATCAAATTCAACAGCGTTTTCCGGGTTTTTCATCTGGGTCAGATACTCAGATTCCGGCACATTCTTGCGCTTGCGCTGTTTTTCGTACTGGTCCGTAATGCGGCGGTTTTCTTTGGAGATACGCCGCGACTCCTTGGCGGAAAGGTAACCGTCCTGTTGTTTAGCCATCGTGTGTGTCTCCTTTCATCAGCGTTTCATCTTGGGGTCAAAGGCATCGCGCAGGCCATCGCCCACAAAGTTGAAGCCCAGAACCGTGATCAGCAGGCAGATGCCGGCCGGGACCCAGATGAACAGATAGTTGGTCATAACATAAGCATTGTTGACATCGTTGATGATGTTGCCCCAGGATGCAAACGGGTACTTAACGCCCAGACCCAGGAAGGACAGGGTGGCTTCCGTCAGGATGGTGGAGCCAAGGCTCATGGTGCAGGTAACGATCAGCTGCGGGATAACGTTGGGGATCAGATGGCGGAAGATACGGTGCCATGCGCTGATGCCGCAGGCTTCAGCTGCCGTCATGAACTCCTGCTCGCGCAGGGAGAGGATCTGGCCGCGGACCAGGCGGGCAATGCCGGGCCAGCCCAGGAAGCCGAGGATCAGCATCAGGTACATCATACGGGTCCAGGAATCAATGCGCATGCGTCCATGGCAGCGCCAGAATGATGATGATGGGCATGGAGGGCAGGCAGTAGAACACGTCCACGATACGCATGATGAGGTTATCCACCCAGCCGCCGAAGTAGCCGGAGATACCGCCCATGACAATACCGATGGAGCCTTCAATCGCAACAACAATGAAGCCGATGATCAGGGAGACACGGCCGCCGTACATCAGGCGGGTCAGCATATCCATACCGTTGGTATCGGTGCCCAGCCAGTGCTCCTTGTTGGGGCTTGCGTAACGGTCAAACACATAGGTTTCCGTCATCTGCTTCACGCTCCAAACGCCGGTGCTGGCATCGTACACGATGTCATACTCGGCTTCGTTGCCGTCGGCATCGGTGTAGGTGAACTCGGTAATATTATCGTCAATGGCTTCTTCCAGGCGGTCGCGGAAGTCACGGCTGATGACCACGCTGGCATCGGCAGCGGAAACAACAAAGCGGCCAATATAGGCAACTTCGCTGCCGCTCTGGATAATATTGCCGTCAGCGTCCAGTTCATAATCCTGGCCATCGGCGGTAAAGGCGGTCTCCCTGCTGCCTGGGCAGTCAGGGCGGCCAGCTTGGCATCAAAGCTCAGCTCGGCCACGCCGTCCGCTGCGGTGACCATATCCTTAGCGGCATAAGCCAGCACAGTGCGGCCCTGGCGGAAGACGTACAGGTCCTCGCTCAGGGTTTCCACTTCGTAATCGTTATCTTTATAGGTAAAGGTCTCTTCACCCTTCTTGATGGCCTCGTTGCCCTTGCTCTGGCAATGGAGCCGAACTCCTGGCCATCGGCAACAACAAAGCGCAGTTTATCGTTGCGGGTCACACCCACATACTCTTTGGACATCTGGGTGTAGGTGTAGAACTGCTGGTCCTGGCCGTAAGGGCTGACCACGCCGCCAATGAAGGAAAAGACGAACATGGCAAGCAGCATCGTCAGGCCCACAACGGCCAGACGGTTGCGGAAGAACCGCTTGGCAACCAGCGCGCCGGGCGAAAGCACCTTAACGCGGCGGTCGTCGGTTCAGGGAGTATGCTGCTCCTTTTTGGGGGTGGTTGTTCTGGGTATTCTCACTCATGGGTGCAGTCTCCTTTCTTTAAGAAATGCGCACGCGCGGGTCAACCACTGCGTACATGATATCAGTCAGCAGGTTGCTGACCAGGGTAAGCACCGCCATAAAGGACAGGTAGAACATGGTGAACGGGATATCGCCCGCAACCATGGACTGGTAAGAGATGTAGCCGATGCCGGGGATGGAGAACAGGGTCTCAGTGATCAAGGCACCGCTGAACAGGCCGGGCAGGGAACCGCCGATGATGGTAACCAGCGGGATCAGGGTGTTGCGGAATGCGTGCTTATAGATGACCACATGCTCCGAAAGGCCCTTGGCGCGGGCGGTACGGATATAGTCGGCGTTCAGCACTTCCAGCATGTTGGTGCGGGTGTAACGCATGGTAGAGCCGATGGAAACAATGACCAGCGTGACGATGGGCAGCACCAGATGGTTGGCGCGGTCACAGAACTGGCCCCACGAGCTGAGCTGGGCATAATCACGCCCGACCAGGCCGTACAGGTCAAACCAGCCAAGCTTGACAGAGAACAGCAGCTTGAGCAGCGTGGCAAAGAAGAAGCTGGGCAGAGAGATGCCCACCAGAGCCACAGCGGTGATGACGTAATCGGTACGGGAATACTGTTTGGTAGCAGCCAGGATTCCCAGGGGCACAGCGATGATCATGGACACCACAAAGGAGATGCCGCCCATGACAACAGACAGACCAATAACTTCCTGGAATTTTTGAACAACAGGGACGTTCCACTTCCAGCTGTCACCGAACTGACCGCGCACTGCGCTGGACAGCCAGGTCATGAAACCGGGCAGGATGCCCTTATCCAGACCATAGGCTGCGTTGAGCTGATCCAGCCATTCCTGATACGGTTTTGCGCCCGGTGCCTGGGACAGCTGCATGGCCATGTTCTCGGCAAAAGAGCTGGGCAGGCTGCGCATCATCACATAGATGATGAAGGTAACGCAAAACAGGATCACAAAAGAAAGCAGGATACGCTTGATGACGTAGTTTCGCACTTGAAAAATCGTTCCTTCCTTCGCGGGCAGGGAGGCCGCGTTTTTAATGCTGCGCCGCATGGCTCCAAAATACACATGAGCCGGGGCCTTGTAGCTTCGCCTATGGTGTACCTAAAAAGTCGAAAATTCAGGGCAATACCGCATAATTCTAAGTGCCGATACGGTGAGCGAGGTGCGGCAGATGCTAAGCCAAAAGCGCAGATAATACTGGAGTCTTATCGAGCATTTTGGCAACGCAGATGCCGTGCCGCAGCCGCCGGAGCGGTGCTTAAGCCGTCAGGCGGGAATTGTGCGGTGTTGCCTTAGCCTGTTTCTACAAACACGACTGAATTTTGCGTTAAAAAGCCTTGGAATCCACAAAGGATTCCTGCAGCTTTTTGCCTTAAATTCGCCTCATGTTTGCGAAACATCCGTCATTTTCTTTGTTTTCAGATACACCTCATTACTTTGATACCGAATATGGGCATCCCCCTCCCTCGGACAGAGGGAACTGTCCGGGGGAATGGGACGGCCACATTTGGGCTGCAAATGCTGCCGCCGTTTGTACTAACAGCAAGCAACCGCTCCCAGAACCAGTGCGGCACCAAGAGCGGCTGCTCACCATAAATTCAACAACAGGCTGCGCTGAAATTACTTCAGAGCGATCGTATTGATTTCAGACTGGTAAGTCCAGTACGGGGTCAGATCGTTGGGGATGGTAGCGGTGTCGATACGCTCGCTGGAGAAGATGGCGGATTCGCTGCGCTGGTAAACCGGCAGTTCAACGCCCCAATCCAGGATGATCTCCATAGCTTCCTTGTACATGGCCTTACGGTCATCCTGATCGGTGGTCTGGCGGGCAGTCTCGATCAGCTCGTCCAGTTCAGCATCGTTGATCTCGTAGTAGTTGGTGGAACCCTTGCTGTCGTACAGCTGGTACATATCGGGGTCGTTGGTGGACTGCCATGCAGCAACCCAGCCTTCGGCAACGCCGGACTGATAAGAGCTGTACAGGTCAGAAGCGTTTGCCAGGTCGTTGACGGTCAGGGTGAAGCCGATGGTCTTGAGGGCAGCGGCTGCATTGGTCAGAACCTGGAAAGAGGGGTGGTCGCCGTTGCCGGAAGCGCCGATGTTGACGGTGTATTCCATCTTGCGCCAGCCGGAGCTGCGGTGACCTGGCCGTTTTCAACGGTGTAGCCGGCTGCTTCGAAGTAGCCGAGGGCGGCCTGCAGAGCAGCAGCGTACTTGGTGTCGCCGCTCATATCGCTGGTGTAGATCTCGTTGCCGTCAACGTCGGTAGAGTAAGCGATCTTGTAGCCGTCGTCGGTAACGGAGGGTGCTGCCCAGGAGGTGTTGGAGATGGGGTAGTTGATAACGCTTGCGGTATCGCCGTAGTAAGAGTTGATGCCCTCATCACGGTAAGCGGCAATCACGGTCATGATAGCCTTGCGCAGGTTCTTGGATTCCTCAGAAGCGGGATCATTGCCGACCTTAACGTTGTTGGCGCTCAGGGCAATGTAGCCATAGCCGCGGTAGTCCATCAGACGGGTGGTGATGACAGAGCCGTCGAGGTCAGAATTACCACCATTGATGGTAGCGATCTGGTTGGCAGCTTCCAGAGAGTAAGAAGGATCGGAAATGTCGATGGTGCCGGCCTGAACACCGGTGATCTTATCGGCTTCCTGGGTTTCCTTCATGTTGACGTGCTTGGCAGCGGGCTCGCCTGATAGTAGCTGGGGTTGGCATCCAGTAGATGACGCCATCGCTGTACTTATTGAAGGTGTAAGCGCCGGCGCCAGGGGGGTGCCGGTGACGGAACGAACCTTGCTCAGGTCGCCCTTCTTGAAGCCGTAGGAGTGGTTGTCGTAATCATACAGGCTGCGGTCGCCATAGTAATCCAGGGAGGCGATAGGCAGCTGCAGCTGGTAGATCATGGAGTTGGACAGCTCGGTGGTGGTGATGGTCATGCTGTAATCGCCGGTCTTGACAATGCCGGAAACGGTGTCAACGTCAGCGCCGGTGGCAACACCGGTGGTGGAGTAAGCATAAACATCAGCCGGAATCAGGTCAGACAGAGCAGAACCTGCGGTCTCAGCTTCCATGGAAGCAAAGTTCCAGTCATATTTTTCTGCGATAGCCAGGAAGAAATCCTTTGCGGTAGCGTCAGCGGCCAGGCCGTCAAAGCCCCAAGCGGAAGCAGCAGCGGCAACGTCGCCTTCGTCAGCGTAACCGGCAGCAACACAGCTATCAACGATCTCCTGTGCAAATGCAGTGCCGCCTTCGTTAACAGCATCCCAGAAAGCCTTCTGCTGCTCAGCGGTGAACAGGCTGTTATCAGTGTTGTCCTCGCCTGCCTCAGCAATCAGCTTGGACAGGGTGGTCATGCTGCTGCGGTAATCATCCAGGCCGACAATGGGCATGGAGTACAGGGTGGCGGAACCGTCATAGGTCGGGTCCATGTAAACATACAGGTTGAAGATGACGTCATCAATGGTGATGGGGGTGCCGTCAGCGAAGACCAGGTCATCGCGCATGTTGATGGCATAGGTAACGGTGCCGTCAGCATTCTCGGTCACTTCGCAGTCAGCGGGGCCATAGTAGGTGTAATCGGTGCCGTTGTACTCGCGGGTCTCACCCTCGATGCCCTTCAGGATCATTTCGCCCTTACGGTCAGCGCCCAGCAGGGCAATGTTGGTCAGGTCGATAACGTGCTGGTCAGCGGAAGAAGCGGCGAAGAACGGGCTAAACTTGCCCTCAAAGCCGGTATCTGCCAGAACCAGGGTGCCATCGCTGCTGCCGGTATCGGTAGCAGCGGTTTCGCTGGTAGCCTCGCCGGAAGCAACAGACTCAGCGCTGCTGGAAGCGGAAGAACCGCAGCCAGCCAGCAGGCCCGCAGCCATTGCAACAGCCATGGCCAGTGCAAGCACTTGCTTGGTGTTTTTCATGTTTGTATAACCTCCCAAATCATTTTGGTAATGGCGGCAATTTTAACACTACCAAAAGGAGTGTTAAATAAGAAAGGCTTAAGCCTTTCCGCATTTGCGGTGTTCCCTCACCGCAAACAAATGTCACCAATAACTATATTATAATATCGTAATTTTCAATTTCTGTCAACCAAAAACGCCGTTTTGGCAACATCTAAATAAAAGTCAGCAGGATAACTATAACAGCACGCTGAATTTTGTAAAATTCTTCCGCGTCGCACTTTAGCGGGCTAAATTCTGCGTTATGGTGCAAGGTCTTTTACTCTTCGCGCCCGGAGTCGGATTCTTCGGTATAAACCGCCGCCCGGATGGTGTGCCCTGCGGCAAAAGCAGCCGCAGCAGCCGCAGCGGCCAGCGCTGCAAATAATACTGCATACCAGATAGCGCCTTGTCCGCCGTTCAAGAACACATCCATACACTCTCCTACTGCAGCCAGCGCTGCGAACACCCCGGTCAACAGGCAGCGCAGCGGCAGTTTGGCTACCGTTTCTTCATACACATAGCTGCGCAGGCGTGCCCCGCCGCGGCTCATGCGGGCCAGCGCCCACACCGCGCTG
>ENA-OQAA01001455-OQAA01001455.1-human-gut-metagenome-genome-assembly--contig:-NODE-1455-length-11864-cov-1.638664_pt1 | contig 11864 bp, 13 predicted proteins | sample MGYA00242489_ERZ504515 | MGnify/ENA primary metagenome ERZ504515 (study PRJEB26092, sample SAMD00036237) | human gut metagenome | host: Homo sapiens | study: EMG produced TPA metagenomics assembly of...
TTTGTCCACGCCGCCCAGCGGAACACCGGAATCGGGGTCAAGTATCTTGGCCCGCCGGTGCACTACTCCCGGTAAACGACGGCTTTGTCCTCCGGCATGCAGCAGAATACGCTTCTCTATTGGAATGCTTTTCTCTGTTGGAATGCACTTTTCTGTTGGAATACGCTCCTCCGCCCAATACTTCCTATCCCGTTCCTTCTGCCATTCTCTCAAGAGCCAGGTAGTTCCCCCACCCGAGCCAAGTTTCATTCCCACCGGGTCGGAAGTACAAAACCATTCCGTACGGTCTACATTTTCCAGTTCATAGAATGCCGACACCAGATTAGGCGGCAAAGACAATAATTTCTGCATATCAATCGCTGTATTGCTTACTATTTGACAGCAAAGTAAAATAATATTAGGCAATTGACATAGAAAGTTTCAATTTATTTCTTTGGTATCAAGCTTGTGTTCCTTTACGGAAATACGACTGAGTATATAGGCGATTCATAAAGAATGGCTTTTCCAATCAAGTTCATTTTTAAAACAGAGAAAAGAATTGATTAAGAGTTAAGAAATTGTCGAAAGAGACATTATTAAAGATTCTTAGTAAATTTCTCAGTAATAAAAGATAGAAATACACACGAACAGATACAAACAATTTATAGCATGCAATACACGATACTAACAACATGTCGTGCAAGAAGTTAATAACGTGTCCTACAAAAAACAAATATCGTGTCCGCAGGATATTAACTTCCTGCAAACACGATATTAATTCGCTTTTACACAAAACTATACGAGGCTAACTACCTGCTGCAACAACTCCGACAATTCGAAAGTAGCATTCTTAATATCCGAAATCCGGTTCTTGCCTTCTGTCGTAAGAGAAAAACGCATCTGACGCTTATCTTCCTTACCTATCAGACGGGTAATGAGCTTCTTTCCCTCGACAGAGCGAATGACCTTTGAAGTGTTGGAGGCAGACAAACCCAGTGCCTCGGCTATCTCACTGGAGGTAAGCTTAGGAGTATTGAGCAGCGTGCACAACAGCATTCCTTCATTCAGCGATAAATCATACATCTGCGTAAACTGCACCTCGAACTCGGCAATAGCCCGATAAACATCACGGATTTTACATAAAGTCTCCATATCTTGTCCTCCTATATAAATAAGTTCACATTTGCCTTGTCCGCACGTTCCATATAGGTAGCCACGCCGCCGATGGTTACTTCATCCAGAAGTTCTTCGTGCTGGATGCCCATCATATCCATAGACATCTGGCAAGCAATGAATTCCACTCCCTGCGCCAATGCCTGCGAGCGCAACGACTCCAAAGAATCCACTCCCTTGCGCTTCATCAAGAAGCGCATCATGCGGCTGCCCATGCCAAACATATTCATCTGCGACAACTTCAGTTTCAAAGAGCTGGACGGCAGCATCATGCCGAACATCTTGCCGAAGAAGTCCTTCTGCACACTGGGTTTCTGCACTTTCTTCAAGACGTTCAGTCCCCAGAAGGTGAAGAAAATGGTTACTTTCTGTCCCGTTGCCGCTGCTCCGTTTGCTAGTACGAAGGTTGCCAGCGCTTTGTCCAGGTCGTCACTGAACAGAATCAGCGTCTTTCCCCTCCCCCCGGCTGCGGAAACATTGGAAGCAGATGTACAAGCCGGAGCACCTTTCTCGATGACTACCGTATAGCGTCCTTTCTCGTCATGCTTCTCTATCAATTTATTTCCCGTCGTATCACACCAGGCAGAAGCATCGCGTGCAAAACCGGCATCGGTTGCCACAATCTCCACACGCTCGCCCACAGCAATGCTATCCATCGCCTTTTTTCACCTGCATGATAGGTCCCGGACATTGCAAACCGCAAGCATTTATCTTCAACGTTTCCTTCTTGGACACTGATGCATCCGCAGGAACATCATCAGTAGCAGCCTCTACCGAAGAAGAAGAAGAGCCGCCGCCTGCCGGAGCAGATAGAGACGGCAGAGGTGCTGTTGCCGTGGAGTAGGTCTTATAACCACCTATCAGATTGCGCACATTGCGATAGCCGCACCCCATCAGGATGCGCAGGGACAGATAACCGCGCAGACCCACAGCACAGAAAAGCACTACCGGCTTGTCTGTAGGTATCTCTGCCAAATGCTCGCGCATTCGTCCAACGGAATATTGACGGCTCCCGGAATGGTGCCGAAAGAGAATTCCTCGGGCGTACGGGTATCTATCAGCATCACTTTATCCTTCTCTTCTACCAGCTCGCGCCAAGAGATGACAGGCATAGCACCGCTGATAATGTTCGATGCTACATAGCCGCCAATAGCGATGGGGTCTTTGGCCGAGGAGAAAGGAGGCGCATACGTGTGCTCCGTCTCCATCAAATCGTAGACTGTGCCACCCCGCTTGATGAGTCCGGCTATCTGGTCGATTCGCTTGTCCACTCCCTCGTAACCGATACATTGCGCACCATAGAGTTTACCGGTTTTGGGATGGAAAGTCAGTTTCAAGGTCAAAGGTAGGGCATCCGGATAGTAACCGGCATGAGATGCCGAGTGAGTCACCGAGCTTTGATATTCCATGCCCCACTGCTTCAAGCGTTTGGCTGCAAGGCCCGTAGAGGCTACCGTCATGTCGAATACTTTGGCAATGGAGGTGCCGATAGCTCCTTCGTAGGAAACAGTATTGCCAAACACCATATTATCAGCAACGATACGTCCCTGGCGGTTGGCAGGATTTGCCAGATAATTGAGCCAGGGCTTTCCGGTCAGCGGATGAGGATATTCGATGGCATCGCCACAGCATAGATGTCTTTTTCGGAAGTCTCCAAGTGTTCGTCTACCCAGATACCGCCCATCTCGCCCAGTTTCAAGCCGGCTTGTTGCGCCAATGCAGTGGCAGGACGCACACCGATGGAGAGTAACACCATATCGGCAGGAATGGCCTTTCCGCTTTTCAGGAATACGGTGATTCCGTTGTCCGTACGCTTGAAATGGGTTACTCCTTCTTCCAGATAGAGAGAGACGCCTTTCTGCAACAGATGCTGATGAATAGGTGCCGCCATAGAGAAGTCGATAGGTGCCATCACCTGATTACCCATTTCGACTACAGACACATGAACACCGGCATGATGCAGGTTCTCCGCCATTTCCAATCCGATGAAACCGGCACCTACCACCACGGCGCGTTTCACCTGCTTGTCCGAGATATAAGCTTGATATGGTCGGTATCTTCTACATTGCGCAACGTGAAGATGCTTCGGAATTAATGCCTTCCAAGGGGGGCTTCACGGGGTTGGCACCGGGAGAAAGCAAAAGTTTGTCATAGCTTTCGTCGTACTCCTTGCCTTCCACATTGCGTATGGTAACGGTCTTGTTTTTGGGATGGATGGCGATTACTTCATTCTGCACACGCACATCAATGCGGAAGCGCTTGCCGAAAGATTCGGGTGTCTGCACCAGCAGCTTCTCGCGCTCTGCTATCACTCCGCCTATATAATAAGGTAAACCACAATTAGCGTACGAGATGTAAGGGCCTTTCTCCAATAAGAGAATTTCAGCCATTTCGTCCACTCTTCTTAGTCGGGCGGCTGCCGTGGCTCCACCTGCTACACCGCCAATGATTACATATTTCATTAATTCTTTGTTTTTTAAGTTTGACGAATGCAAAGAAAGAATTAATTTCAATAAACATAATTTCATAAGAAATATTGTTAAATAACTAATTTTCAACAAGAATAGGCATAAAAAGAAGGGGTAAAAGTACTCTTAATAGATATATTTTAGGCGCGGATTACGCGAAGTTCACGGATTCGATTAACTAATCCGCGTAATTCGCGTAATCCGCGCCTAAAAATAGATTATGAGAAAGCACTCATATACTTTTTCCGGACACAGCCTTATACAATATGTAACTTTGAATAGCCTTACCAACCCAGCTGGAAAGACCGGCAGACTTATACCAATCCGTGGAACGAAACGCTGCGGCAGCCGCCTGTTTAGACAAAGACGGTATATAATGGGAAACACCGCTTGAACCTTCCATAGAAAACATGCCGGTATAACCAGAATAGTTCTTGGAAGTAGTCTCCCAATAGGGTACTGCCATATCATAAACCTGCTTCCAAGTAGCAAAGCCAGAAGCATCAGTTAACTGTTGCATCAGCTGGACAAAATCATAATAACCAATATTACTACTTTCACGACGTTGGTCGTAATTAAAAACAAGAGAACGCAATTCCTCACTATCAGCATTCTCTGACAAGACTTGCTTGGTAATACTTGCCAAAGACTCTAACACTGAACTCTGTAGCGCACAAACGGAAACACCGCCTGTCCAATTCGTATTGGATATTCCACTCCCTCCATTATAAATTTTCTTGTAAGGCTCGTAATAAGCGGCAGCTACCTTCAACGCCACTTCACCGTCCGAAAACAACGCAGGAACAAGTACATCATAGCGTGCCCCCGGTCCAGGTATTTCTGTAGGTGAACCAATATAATAATCAGTAAAGTTGCGCAAGGCATAAGCCACTTCAATGGACTGCATAAAGCAGGCATCGAACAAGACAAAATCAAAATGAGGAACAGCATCAGCAGACAATATTGTAACCAAATCTTCAATATTCATGTAATGAGTGCCCGAACCTGTGTCTTGCCCTACCCATCTGGTAGAAGGAAGTGGATTAGGAATCCAACCATCTCCATGCGACCAATAAATCAAACCATAGCTTTCAGCTCTGTATTCACTGTTTTTAAAGACATCATTAAAGACTTCCAAAGTCTCAGCCACACCCACAGAATTACGATTTTCATAGGTCTTTACCGTTGTTTCCTGCAATTTACCACCTTCATTTTTCAACTCAATGAGACGTGGAGAAGAATCAGTATCAATATAAACTAATAGGCGCATATTACTACTATTGTTCACTTTTGCCATACCCAATCTCATTTCCTCCAAATCTAATAAGGCTAAAGAAGACAAATTATTAAGTGTACCACGATGATCTGCCGCAAGATATGCCAGTACCGTGCGGCTACCAGCAACGGGAGGTTCCGGTATGGGATCCTCGTTTTCGCATGCTGTCAGTAAAACCGAGCAGCACATCCACAATAGTAGAAAGAGTCTGGATTTCATCATATGTATATTCCCTAAATTATTCCTGCGGTTTTGTAAATGTGAAAGCTTCAGGCTTCACCACCTGCAAAACCATATTCTTACTCTTCTTATACTTACCTTTTACCTTTACAGCCTCTTTTTCCAACTTTTTCCTGTTTTCAGAGAAATAAATCATACAAGTATAGTCCGCTTCTTCAGATTGTACTCCAGATAGTTCTTGAGCTGGTAAGTGTATAAATCACGCTTGGGCAAGAATCCATTCTTATCCAGCTCTACGCTGTCCAATACCTGGATGTCTGTATAATATACGATGGAGTCATTGAAAGAAGCCGCCACACCAAAAGCATATACACCTTTCCTTATCTTTCATTGTAAAGACCGAGCACAATGCAAAAACCAAAGCTACGGCACAAAGTATACGAACGTATTTCATTGAGTTATGAGTTATAAGTTATGAATTATCAATGGGGGCAAAGATATAAAAAACCGCACGCCTACTAAAGACGTACGGTTTTTTAATTCCTTCTATTTGTCGGAAACTGATATTTCTTATTTATCCCAAATAAGATTTGAGCAATTTACTACGATTACTTTGTCTTAATCTTCTGATTGCTTTTTCCTTAATCTGACGCACACGCTCACGGGTCAAGCCGAATTTGTCGCCGATTTCCTCTAATGTCATTTCCTGCTGTCCGATACCGAAAAACATCTGTATGATTTCTTTTTCCCTATCGGTTAACGTAGAAAGAGCTCTATCAATTTCCCTCGCAAGAGACTCGTTCACCAAAGAGCGGTCGGCCATAGGAGAATCGTCGTTGACCAGCACATCGAGCAAGCTGTTGTCTTCTCCTTCAACGAAAGGCGCGTCTACCGAAATATGGCGGCCGGAAACCTTCAGCGTATCGGAGATTTTGTCAACAGGGATTTCCAGTTCATCGGCAAGTTCTTCGGGCGACGGGCGGCGTTCGTTTTCCTGCTCGAACTTGGAGAAAGCCTTGCTGATTTTATTCAGCGAGCCTACCTGGTTCAAGGGAAGACGCACAATACGCGACTGCTCTGCCAAAGCCTGCAAAATGGACTGACGTATCCACCATACTGCATAACTGATGAACTTGAAACCACGTGTCTCATCGAACTTTTCGGCAGCCTTAATCAGTCCTAAATTACCCTCGTTAATCAAGTCGGGCAAACTCAAACCTTGGTTCTGGTACTGCTTGGCCACAGATACAACGAAACGCAGATTGGCACGTGTCAATTTCTCCAGTGCAACACGGTCACCCTTGCGGATGCGCTGAGCGAGCTCCACTTCCTCTTCAACAGTAATGAGGTCTTCGCGACCGATTTCCTGCAAATACTTGTCAAGAGAAGCGCTCTCTCTGTTAGTGATACTTTTTGTAATTTTAAGTTGTCTCATTCTTATAATACAGATTTGGGTTGCAAAGTTACGACAAATTATTTTGTTACAAGCAAACTTGCCCTAACTTTTTTTATCTTATTCACTATACAATATAAACAAAAAGAATGCCGACAAGTTAGTTGTCGACATCCTTTTTTCTTCTTTGTTAGCTAATATTACAATCTTCTTACCTATTCACATGTACAATCTACAATTTAGCGATGCCAGCCATTAATCCTGAGCGACACTTACTGCATAGCTGCCACGTTTTCCAGAGGGGAACATACCTGTAATAAACAAAACCTGTTCCTGAGTCTTAGCAGCTTCTTTCATCACTTTCTCCAAGTCTTCCACAGTCTTCATCGGTACATTATTCACTTTTAGGATAATGAAACCTTTACGGACGCCACCTTCTGCCATCTTACCATTGCTAACACCCGTTACTTCAAGACCATAACCCAGATTCAATTGTTTTTTCAATTCATCGGGTACAGGGCGGAATGCGGCACCAAGAATATCCATATCGGCATTCTTCACAATCTTCGTAGTACCTTGTTCATTCTTCAGCGTAACTTCTATATTCTTTTCTTTCTTATCACGCATCACCTTCACTTGTACCTTATCTCCCGGACGATGTTTTGCCAAGATTTCCTGCAAGTCAGCAATTTATGAATAGCCTTACCATCCATGCCAATGATTACATCATCAACTTTAATATCAGAACCTGAAGCAGAACTTCCTTCTACGATTTCACGTACCCAAAGACCATCAATAACACCATATTTTTCTTCTAGCTTCTTTCTTTATATCACTCAACTTCTTACCAGCTTTATCAGCAACCTGTGTGTCACCCGGCTCTTCAGTAAGTGCTGTTACACTCACACCCAATTTCACACGTTGTACCGTACCGAACTGCTTCAAATCAGCAACGACTTTCTTCATAATACTGGTAGGAATGGCAAAACCATAACCTGTATTTGATCCAGTCGGAGAGAAAAGAGCAGCGTTGATACCAATCAATTCACCTTGAGCATTTACCAATGCACCACCACTATTACCTTGATTAATTGCAGCATCAGTCTGAATATACGACTCGATACTCTGTTTACCAGTTTGCTGACTCATGCCTAAAGAGCGTGCTTTAGCACTGACAATACCCGCAGTCACCGTAGAAGTCAGATTAAACGGGTTACCTACTGCAAGCACCCATTCACCAACTTTCAGTGCATCAGAATCACCTACCGGAATAGTTGGAAAATCATCACCTTCTATCTTGATTAGAGCCAAGTCTGTCTCTTCATCCGTACCAATAATACGTCCTTTAAACTGACGATTGTCATTCAACGTCACACTGATTTCATCTGCACCTGCAATTACGTGATTGTTCGTTACGATATATCCATCTTTAGAGATAATAACGCCGGAACCAAAGCCTGTACGTTCAGGGGTCTGTACCTGACGTCTTTGCGTACCGCCCCGACCACCGAAAAATTCACCGAAGAAATCAGAGAACGGATCTCTAACTTCTACTTCCTGAACTTTGGAAGTCTGAGTAGAACGAATATGCACCACAGCGTGAACTGAATTTTCTGCTGCTTGCGTCAAATCTACTGGTTGCGCATCAACGGCATTATAAGAGGCCAAACGTACGTTCGGATTTTGCTGGAACATTTCATTGAATGCACTGGTACTATCAGCAGGCATATTTTTTTGCAGCATCTTATAGGTGGTTAAACCTGCTACTCCTGAGCTGAGAAGTACGATAGCTGCAACCCCGAGAATGTTTTTTGTTGTCTGTTTCATACTAATTTTCTATTCTTTTAATTGTTAATATTCAAGTTTTGTTTAACATTTCGACGTTAAAATAACGACAAAAATCGTTCACTTATTCCGCTTGTCACTCTTTTTTTGTTCTCTTTTAACAGTGAACTTTTGGGGCTTAACAGCGGTTAACGACAGAACCTGACAATTTTACATTTATGCACGTTTACTGACGTGAAAATAAGGCAGATAGGCGTTAAAATCAAACAAACCATCTATCCGTTTAAAATAGATGGTCTGTTTTCAGGGAAAAGTACCTCTTTAATTATCGAGATATTCTATATCCATGTGATAATCCCACTTCGGAAAATAAAGGTTACCTCCCTCCCATTCCACTTCACCACGCTGGAAATCCACCGTTTCACTACGAGGATATTTTTTCTCGGGTATCAGCGGCATACCGTAATCACTGTTGACTATCATACGCCAGGAGTCAATGCCACCCAAGAAGAAATATTCTTCATCCGCATTACGGGCAAAAGTAGGGATGCCAAATGATTGGTCTACAGGAACCCAGCCAATGCCTTCAAAATAGATTTCCGCCCAGTCGTGCAGGTTCCATGCTTTAGGATGCATCATAAAACCACTCTGGAAATGGGCAGGAATACCACTGATACGACAAAGCGTAATAAACAGCAAACTAACCTGCCACAATCACCTTTATGATTATCTAACACGTATTCGGGAATATTTTCTATAGTAGAATATTCCCGGGCAGAAGCCCAAGGAAAGTTATCATTCACCCAACGGAAGATGCGTTTAGCTTCAACAAAGGATTGGTTTCCCCAGCTGTCAATTTGGCAGCAAGTTCGCGCATACGTGGTGAGAAAATGACATGCTTCTCGCGTTCAGCCGTATATTCCTTATATATAGAAGAAGTTGTATCATAGGGCTGAATATCTTTCGGTTTCAAATTATGCCATTCAGCATTAGCTGTATACTCAAAACTTCAGAGAATACGGTTGGTTGATCTTGCACTGCACGTTTTCCATATAGAGAGTGCTATGAAGGCAATCCTGTGGGGATAAAGTATACTTGGATTCGCTGGCAGAGATGAATTTTACATCTTGCTGACGTGACTGGTCGGTACGTGGGTAAGGAAGCCAGCAACGGACGAGCTCTCCGGCAGGAACGGCATTACTGTCTACCGTGAGCGTATAGGTGACCCGCATTCGTTTGGGAGCAGTGATAGGATTACCACTCTTTTTCACACTCGCAATGATTTCGGGCAGGTTCTCCATATTTACTTTTTCACTGCCACTGAAGGAGACGCCATCTTTGGCAGCCTTTATCTGATAGCAGACAGAGTCTACACGGAATAAATTAGGTGCGGCATTACGGAAATAACGCTTCTCACCATTCAGAGTCATACACTCCAATGCTTTGGAGGCTTCCCATTGGCACATCTGCTCATCGGAAACATCAGGGATATACTTACGAATATACTCTTTCACTTCATCTTCCGTACGAGAGAAATCAGTGAGGAGGCGTTGGTGCAGATCATCTTCCCAAGTATAGGGCTTGCTTTCCGGTTTTGGAGTACAGGCAGTTACAAGGAAAAGCAAGGCAGCAGCATACAATACTTTTTTCATAATAAGCTAATTTATAGATGATAATTGAGAACGGAAATTGAATTACGATTCAGGATCCTTACAGTTTCACAACTCCGATGCCAGGCAAATCTGGTAACGTGATCTTGCCCTTTACGACCTCCATTCCCTTCGAAACGGTCGATTGGCAATAAGCAGATTGCATCCAGATCAGCAAAGTCAACCGCAGGAGAAAACTGGGCAGCAGCAGAGCAAGCACAGGATGTTTCCGTCATACAGCCCACCATCACTTTCATACCCAAAGCACGTGCTAATGTCACCATCTTCCAGCCTTCACGCATACCGGTACATTTCATCAACTTGATATTGATGCCATGAAATGCACCTTTCAGACCGGCCACATCACTCAAACGCTGCAAAGATTCATCAGCAAAGATAGGCAACGGACTCTGTTGTGCCACCCAAGCAATATCATCCAACTGGGTTTTAGGCATCGGCTGCTCAATCATGACAATCCCTTTTTCTTTCAGCCATTGTATCATATCAATGGCATAATGCTTATCCGTCCAACCTTGATTGGCATCGACGGCAATAGCAGGTCGGTCACCGAACGGATTGTTTCAATCATCTCTTTATCATTCTCACGCCCCAGTTTTACTTTGAGAATATTGAATTGCTCGGCACATTCCTTCGTTTTTTCTCGTACCACATCCGGCGTATCGATACCAATGGTAAAAGTGGTCGAAGGAGCTTTTTCCTTATCCAATCCCCATATCTTATACCACGGAGCTCTCAGCAATTTGCCCACAAGGTCGTGCAAAGCAATATCTACAGCAGCTTTAGCGGCGGCATCTCCCGGTGAAAGCTTATCTACATAAGCGAGAATATCCTCCAATTGGAAAGGATCGGGAAACTGTCCGATGATATCCTGAACTTTTTTCAGGAAAGCCAGTACACTTTCCATCGTACCCAGTTCTTTCTGTAAATAAGGCGGCATGGAAGCTTCACCATAACCGATAACACCATCGTATTCAATCTCTACCTGTACATCAGGAGTGGTAGTGCGTGAGTAAGTAGCCACTGTAAAAACATGACGTAACTTCAACTCATATGGAAAGAAGCGCAATTTCATCCTGGCATTCACACCACTTTTATTGATATTGAACAGTTTTGGAGCGCTTTCTCCTCCAAATACATCATTGATAACCACACCGGAGCCCAATGCGGCAAAAGCAGCTGTTTTCAGGAAATCTCTTCTGTTTTGCATAATATTTGTTTTTAAGTTAGGAGCTACTAGCTACGGAGCCACAAGCTACAAGAGCTTTGCAGAATGAGAGCATTGCTACTTGTAGCTTGTAGTTCGTAACTTTATTATTTATAATAAGGATTCGTTTCCGTAGTATTCAAGGATGCTTCCTTATTTATATAAGGTAGCACGCGCGTAGCAAACAGAAGGCGTCCGAGGTTATATTCGTCAAAAAGCTCATCGGCAGAATCAAAACTACTGACGTGTACATCACCTTGCGAATGAATGAAACGTTTATTGCCAATATACATTCCCACATGCACCACACGTTCTTTTCGATCTGCCGTAGCTTTACGTCCGAAGAAGATCAAGTCGCCCGGTTGCAGGTTGCTGAAATCAGGAGCGATATCAATATGCTCGCCTACATACGCTTGCTGTGAAGCATCTCGAGGAATGATGATATCATGAATGAAAAGAATGGTACGCATGAAGCCACTGCAATCTATCCCTTTGGAAGAAGTGCCTGCCCAAAGATACGGAACTCCCATCAGCGTATGTGCCGTGCGAATAATGCTGGCAGCATCCTGTTTTAAAGCGGCACGCCATTTCTTTTCCGGCATGGAGATAGATTTGGAAATATAACCGGTCCGCCCGTCAGGATATGCAACCTTATAGAATGCACCTTTCGTTCCCTCCACTTCAAGCGATTGCCTGCAACTACATCCGAAACAGTCTGCGAAGACTGATTGGGTTC
>ENA-OQAA01001456-OQAA01001456.1-human-gut-metagenome-genome-assembly--contig:-NODE-1456-length-11859-cov-1.560348_pt1 | contig 11859 bp, 12 predicted proteins | sample MGYA00242489_ERZ504515 | MGnify/ENA primary metagenome ERZ504515 (study PRJEB26092, sample SAMD00036237) | human gut metagenome | host: Homo sapiens | study: EMG produced TPA metagenomics assembly of...
TGTTCAGCGTATGCGCTCGAAGACAATTAAGAACATGGTCCTATAAAGGGGCTTTATCTTGCTGTGCGGCGTATTCTGCGATGCCATCCCTGGGGTGGTTCCGGTTATGATCCCGTGCCTTGAGACAACTGAAACGAAAAATAGGAAATGAAAAAGAAGGTGACTGATATTTTAGATATCCATACTCATAAACGGGAAGTTGATACCCAAGGAAAATCCATCATCAATTATCCGTTATTGGCAGACTCTCCATTGTATATGCCTCTGGCAGAGAATGTGGAAGTGACTGTGGGTAGAGGATCTTATTATTCTATCGGTATTCATCCTTGGGAGGTGAGAGAGAGTAATGTCAGTCAGCAATTGAGCTTTCTTCAACAGCAGCTGCAGAGAAAGCAGTTTGTAGCTGTAGGAGAGGCGGGGTTGGATAAATTGGCAAAAGCTCCGATGGAGCTTCAGTTAGCGGTGTTTAAGGAACAGGTAAAGTTGTCGGAAAAGCTCGGTTTGACGTTGATTATCCACTGCGTGAAAGCAATGGACGAGCTGTTAGCAGTGAAAAAAGAATTTCGTCCCCAACAAGCTGGATATGGCATGGTTTCCGTGGAAAAACGGAGCAGGCGATGCAGTTGTTGAAAAAGGGCTTTTATCTCTCTTTTGGAGAACATTATCCTGATGAAACGATGCAGACAGTACCCGACGAACGGTTGTTTCTGGAAACGGACAACAGTTCGCTTGATATTGAAGATATCCTGTGTCGGGCAGCCAAAGTGCGTGGGTAGAAGTGGAAGTGTTGCGTGAGACGATCCGCCGAAATATCCAAAATGTCTTTTTTAGGGCGTAAGAGTTGTATCTTCCGAGAAAGAGTCGTACTTTTGTCGCACATGGAATTGAAATACAATAAAAACCAAATAATTAAAGAGTAATACGATGAATTTTGTAGAAGAATTGAGATGGCGTGGCATGTTGCAGGACATCATGCCGGGAACAGAAGAGTTGTTAAGCAAAGAGCAGGTGACTGCTACTTGGGTATCGACCCGACTGCCGATTCGCTACACATTGGTCACCTTTGTGGAGTGATGATCCTTCGTCATTTCCAACGCTGCGGTCATAAGCCGTTGGCACTGATCGGTGGCGCTACAGGTATGATTGGTGACCCTTCCGGTAAATCGGCAGAACGTAACCTGCTGGACGAAGAAACATTGCGTCACAATCAGGCATGTATCAAGAATCAGCTTGCCAAGTTCCTCGACTTCGAGTCGGATGTACCTAACCGTGCCGAGCTGGTGAACAATTACGACTGGATGAAAGACTTCACTTTCCTCGATTTTGTTCGCGAAGTAGGTAAGCACATTACTGTGAATTATATGATGGCAAAAGACTCTGTAAAACGCCGTCTGAATGGTGAAGCGCGTGATGGATTGTCATTTACCGAGTTCACTTATCAGTTGCTTCAAGGATATGACTTCCTTCATTTGTATGAAACAAAGGGCTGTAAGCTTCAGATGGGTGGTTCTGACCAATGGGGAAACATTACTACCGGTGCCGAATTGATCCGCCGTACCAATGGGGGAGAGGTATTCGCGTTGACTTGCCCGCTGATTACAAAGGCTGATGGTGGTAAGTTTGGTAAAACAGAATCCGGAAATATCTGGCTGGACCCTCGCTATACTTCACCATACAAGTTCTATCAGTCTGGTTGAATGTAAGCGACTCCGATGCCGAACGCTATATTAAAATCTTCACTTCTATCGAGAAAGAAGAAATTGAAGCATTAATTGCCGAACATCAGGAAGCTCCGCATTTGCGTCTTCTCCAGAAACGTCTGGCTAAGGAAGTGACTGTGATGGTTCATTCTGAAGATGATTATAACGCAGCAGTAGACGCATCGAACATTTTGTTCGGTAACGCGACTTCGGAAGCTCTGCGCAAACTGGATGAAGATACGCTGCTTGCTGTATTCGAAGGAGTGCCTCAATTTGAAATTTCCCGTGACGCATTGGCAGAAGGAGTAAAGGCTGTTGATCTATTCGTTGATAATGCGGCCGTATTTGCGTCGAAAGGTGAAATGCGTAAGTTGGTTCAGGGCGGTGGCGTTTCGTTGAATAAGGAGAAGCTGGCGGCCTTTGATGAGGTAATTACGACTGCCGACCTGCTTGACGAGAAATATCTGCTTGTTCAGCGCGGTAAAAAGAACTATTATCTGCTGATTGCAAAGTAATAATGCACGATTCACTCGATAGAATATAAAAAAGTGAACGAAATATTTGGAGGTTTGCTTGCAAATCTCTATCTTTGCACCGCTTTTTAACAGAAAGCACAATGAGTTTGTCCTATGGTGTAATGGTAGCACAACAGTTTTTGGTTCTGTTTGTCTAAGTTCGAATCTTGGTAGGACAACAAGAGAGGCCCTGAAAGAGAATATCTTTCGGGGCTTTTTCTTTTTGTGTGGATACAAAGTCACCTCTTAAGCTAATACGATGATCTATTTATGGTCACGTACCTATTTCCCGTCTTTTGATGAATCTTTATATGCCTTGAAGAAGTATCCCTCTATTAGGATGTAAGAAATTTGTTATAGCTTATTTGTACGTAATATTGACTGTTTCTATGTTTGCCTTACTCATATTTGAATAGACTTATATATTGTTAGCAATAATATATTTACAGTTCTATAATAAATCCGAATACTGTTTTTAATAAATTAGTGGGAGAGTTTATTAAGAACGGTATCTGAGTTTATTAGAAACTATTTTCAGAGAATTATCAGAATGTTTGTGATTTATATATACAAAATGGGAGAAAATCAATACTGATTTTCTCCCATTCGGTTCTTCCATATATGGAAATATATGTTTTGATAATGTGTTATTATGTCTTGATTTTATATAACTCATATTACTTTTTTCTTTTTCTGTTCCTCAAAGATACAAAATAAAAAGAGGAAAGTCAATAGCTAATCTTATTTTAATGGCAGTATAAGCAGAAAACGTGCACCATTGGTGTAGCTCTTGTCTACTTTAACTTCTCCATGTAATCGTTCGGCTATGGTGCGGCATATATTTAGTCCCAGTCCTGATCCCTGTTTGAACTCATCCAACTTCTTGAAGCGTTCGAATACACTATCCATCTTATCGGCAGGAATGCCCGGTCCGGTGTCGCTGACAGAGAACGTGATTCTGTCGGGATGCTCGGTCAGTGAGCAATGCAGATGGATTTCCCCTTTTTCCGTGTGCTTCTCTGCGTTGGTAAGGAAGTTGATAAGCACTTGTTGCAGGCGTTGTTCATCTGTGGTGATCTGGAAATCGTCTGCCACTTCAGAGGTATAATAGAGTTTCACTCCTTCTGCTTTTCGATCCATTACGGTAGAGAGTATGAGCCTGCACATTTCGTTGCAATGGCAGGAAGTCAGGTTCATGGTGTATTTGCCGCTTTCCAGTGCGGAAAGGTCAAGAATATCGTTGACAAGCGTGGTGAGCAGCTCGGAGTTGTGTTGGACGAGCGAGCTGAATTCTAGCTTTTCTTCATCTTCCAATGGCAGATCCGGGTTGGATAATAATTGTGAGAATCCTACGATGGCATTGAGCGGGGTACGGATTTCGTGGCTCATGTTCTGCATGAAATGAGTCTTCATCTTGTCTGCCTGTTCGGCACGGTCGCGGGCAATCGTCAGTTCTTCGTTCTTCTCTTGCAGTTGTCTGATTGATTTTCTGCGTAGATAAAGGTAGAGTGTGAGGGCTATGGCAAAGAAACAGAAGAATATCAGGATGAATTTCAATATCATCAGCTGGCGTTCGGATTCTGCCTGTTTAGCTACCATAAGACTCTGTGTACGTTCGGTTTCCGCTTTGAATTGTGCAAGCTCCAGGTTACGGTTTCTTAGTAGTAGCTCGTTATTTTCGGCGTTCATCTTCTCGATTTCCACTTGTGATTTTGTTTGTTGCAGTTCGAGCGTTGTCTTTTGCAGGTTTAATTGTGTGTTTTCCAGCTGCAAGGCTTGCGCTTTTCTTTTCAGTTGTTCGTTGCCGATACGCACATTCAGTTCCGACAGGTCGGCAGTCTGTATGAGTTGGTTCAGAGAATCCTGTAAACTCTGGAGCTTCTGAAGCGCCTGGTAAGCGTCTTTGTACTTCTGCTCTTTTGCGTAAATATTTGCCTGAAAGCTATTCTCTCATGTAAGATAGAGGTGGAGTCGGCGAGAGCATGCGCTTCATCATATTGTTGGTTGAGTATATAATTGTATATCTTCAACTTATTCAGTTCATTCCTTCTGGTTTCACCATGTTTTTCGGTCGCTTTTAAACATTCCTGATAATAGCTTTTGAATTCCTCCTCCCTGTCGAGCGCATATAAAGTGTGCATTTGCGCAGCATACAGGCATATTTGTTGGTTGAAGTCTTGGCACACTTGATTCCTTTCCTCGGCATTCTCGTAGGCTGCTTCATATTGTTTCAGGTTTTGTTGGAGCATGGATATGTTCCAGTATATATAAGATATATCCTGTTCAGGGAGCTTCTCCTGTGTGTATACCAGTGATTGTTGGTAGTAATCCAGTGCCGTCCGGTTTTCCCTGCGCGCAAAGTAAATGTTTCCCATCATTCGCAGGCAAGTGGAGATGCCGTAGGGATAGTCGTCGGCAAATGCCTGTTCTTTGGTCAGTTCAGCCTCCTGGAGCGCACGCAGGGTATTACCTGTGTTCATCAGGTAATTAACTTTGTAGATGCTGCCAAAGTAGTAATATTGCAGGTAGTTGTTCTTTCGGGATATCTCCTGAAGCCTGCTGATCGCTTTCTCCAGTAATTCCGTTTTCCCATTATTGAATAGTAGATTACCGGAATGGTAAGAGCGAGGCATTGTGCCTTTTTATCGTTGATCCGGATGGCTTTGGTATAGATAGTATCAGCTATTTCCAGTCCGGTTGCGTTGTTACGGTGTTTAGTTGCCTCCTCATAAAGTAGATAAAGAGAGTGGTCTATCTTGTACGGATTGTCCTGTGCCTTGGTTGGAAGGAGAGATCCGATAAAGGTGAACAACAAACATATACTGATGTACCTGACTATTTTCATCTTGATTACTATGGATTTACAGTGTTCTTATTGTTTATTTATGGCATTGTTATATTCGTATTCTTTGGCGGGAATCACCCACATCCAGTTGTTGGCGTCTTCTGGGTTGATAGTTACGGCTGCGTTGGTCATGTAGTTTCCTCCGTCCTCGAAGGTGTGGCGTACGATGGTGTCTTTGCGCCGTTTGAAGTCAAACCAGCTGAATCCTTCGCCCCATAGTTCAATGCGGCGGTAGAACTTTATTTCGTCGAGCAGTGCCTGACCGCTCTTGTCGCAAGTATATTGAGGGTCGCGTCGCTGTCGCGGATCAGTTTTTTTCAGTAATTGCCTTGCTTCCGCTTCTTTTGGAGGCGTCAGGTGGCAGTTGGCTTCTGCTTCGATGAGATACATCTCCGAACTGCGGAAAAGGTTGAAAGGCATGGCACCTACTTTGTCGATACACTTAAATTTGAACGACATATAAGCGTATATTTTTGCTGAAGTATTCAGGTCGGGATACAGCCCTTGGGCGTAACTGGTGAGTGCACTTCCGCCCAGACCATTGTTTGTTATACCACCCGTGTTATAAGTATATTCGAGCGGATCGAGAAAAAGTCCCCTGCGGATATCACTTTCCGGTAATGCATCGTACAGTTCACGGTTGATACAGGCCGGATAAGTGCATACAAGAGTAGAGGAGGAGTTGTATGCAAGGCGTGCGGCGAGGATGAGTTTCCCAGCGATTCTTCTTCACTGTCATAGATACTCCATATCCATTCGCGGTTGACGGTACTGAATCCGTCGAAATATTCATCGGCATTCATAAGCGGATAACCGGCACGTGCCAGTGCAGCGTAATGGGCGGCAGTACTCCAATCCTCACGGGTGAGTGCGGCACGGGCATAGGTGGCGTAAGCGGCATTCACATTGATTTTGTGATTCTCGTCTTCTTTGCGGGCAATTCCGGATGTCTGATAATAGGTGATGGCCTGGTTGAGGTCGTTGTAAATCTGTTCGTAGCAGGCCAGCATAGAAGAAAGAGGACAGTCGCCGGTAGAAGATGTATTGAGCCGGAGAACTACCCCGTCAGCACTGCCGTTTTGCGAATCACACCAGCGTGGCGAGTAGAACTGCAGCAGTTGCAGATAACAATAGGCACGGTAGGTTAGTGCCTGCGCATAGATATATTTGAATTTATGACTACCTTCGGGGTCGACATAATTTATAATAGTGTTGGCATTACTGATTACTTTGTAGTAATAATGCCACATATACTCCGTGTAACCACTGGTAGGTATGGCATGAGAAGCCCCGTTGAATATCGTGTAGAAATTGTTGCGGGGACAATACATGTCAGCCCCCTGATACTCGGCATACATCAGTTTGACAGATCCTTCACCGTTGAATGACACGCCATCGAGTTTATTAGTAGGGTAAGTGGTTTTCATCAACTTCTCCAATCCGCTGACAGCATAGGCAGCGTACGCTTCATCCTTGAATAAATCGGCAGGAGATACCTGATTGGTAGGGGCGGTATCCAGATAGTCGCTGGCGCAGGAGTAACACAACAGCGTCAGGAGCAGGCAGAATCCTATGGAGTGATTCAGGAATTTCATGTATATGGCTTTTTTCTTCATAAGGCTATAAGTTAATGTTGACTCCGAACGAGAAAACACGGGCGATACTCGTATAATTGTTGACGATTCCGTCAAAGGTCTGTACCGGGTTCAGCCCTTTGCGTTTGCTGAACAGGGCGACATTCTCTATGGCAGCATGTAAGCGGATGCCGCCGAGTGTCAATCGTTTGCTCCATGTGGCGGGCAGGCGATAGGAGAGGGTGATGTTCTTGATGCTTAGATAGTCACCGCTTACAATATAGCGTGTAGATGCTTTCTGGCTGTTATATCCATTGATCGTTGCATCCAGATTCACTTGCGGAATACCCGATGGATCGAGACGGTTGGGCGATGTGGCGTCATGCCTTCGGGGATTGCTGTCCATGCATTCAGTAAATCGGGAGTCAATGAATGTACGCCTACCGATGTCAGAGTCTGATAAGGCTGGTCGAAGACTTTGGAACCGCAACTGAAAATCATCAGGGCGGACAGAGTCAGGTCTTTCCAGCGGAGAGAGGTGTTGACCGAGCCGTTTATCTTCGGTAACGACTGCCCGACCAGTCTTTGCGTGCATATCTCGGGTCGCCTGTATAATATTGCCCGTTGATGTCTACCCAACTGTCTGTCGGAATCGGATTTTTGCCCTCGGTGTTCTTCTTCTCCGTTTACGGGTGTTTTTCCATCCTCTCCGGCAATGTAATAGGCGTTGAAATCCGGCAGATATACACTGCGACCTGTCATCTGGTCTACGCCAGCATACTGGTACAGCCAGAATTCATAAATACTGTGTCCCTCTTTGAACTTCTGGAAATCTCCGTTCGTAATTCCCTCTTCCCGATCTTTATCCGGTAGTTTTCCGATCTTGTTTTTCACTTTGGAAAGGTTCAGACCTACATTCCATTCCCATTCCCGGTTGCGGATGATATCCCCGTCGGCAGAGAATTCCCATCCTTTATTGGAAACGTCTCCAATGTTTCGCCAGACGGTGGAAAGACCTGTCGATGAGTCAGTGGCACCGGCAGATAGCGGTTGGATAAACTTGAACAGCAAGTCGTCCGAATGCTTGTTATAGTATTCGAAACTTAGGTTCACACGGTTGAAAAGACGAGTTTCCAGACCGATATTCAGCGAAGAATTCGTTTCCCATTTCAGTTCCGGGTTTTCGTTCTGCACTTTGTAGTAAGCGGCTTCCCCACCGTTGACGGCAGAGCCGTAGAGAGACATCCACTGGTACAGGCCATTACTGCTTCCGAAGTTATCGTTTCCCACTTGCCCGTAAGAAACCCTTAACTTGAGACGGTTCAGCCACGACACGTTTTTCAGGAACGCTTCGTTGGAAAGCATCCAGCCGACACCTATGCTCCAGAAATTACCCCAGCGATGATCTGTATGAAAGATGGAGGAACCGTCGCGCCGGAAAGAAGCCTCAGCAAAATAAGTTTCGTTGTAGTCATACCGGGCCCGTGTGAAGTAACCCTCTGTGCGATAGGTGTCCTTATATCCCTCATTATAAGTTGTGGTGGTGAAATTCGAAAGTTCGTCTATTCCGGGGAAACTCTCATTCTTTTTCTGTATGGCGTCGAAATTAAGCTTGTAATCATAGTTCTCGTGCCCCACCATCCATTCTACGAAATGCCTGCCGAACTGGTGTTTCCATGCCAGTAGCTGTTGCAGGGTATATTCCTTGTATTCCTGATCGATCTTGCTGATAAAACCAGTGTCCTTGTAAGCGCCTATTTCCGCATTTCCGTATTGACTATCCTCGATATTGCGCAGGCTGATATTGCCTTTCAGTGAGAATGTAAAATCGCGTAGGAAAGAAACGTCCACATAGGCATTTCCTTGCAAGGTATTGGCAGCGTTCCACAATTTGTTCTTTTCGCTTTCCCACAACAGATGGCGTCCATTGCTGGCGGCATCCGATTCCGAACGGCTTTCCGAACCGTCATCATATTGTTTTCCTCCTTCTTCGTTCAGGATATAATCTCCTTTGGAATGAAGCAATGAGCCGTCGCTTGCAAATACATCTTCTGTATAGTGAAGGTGCACCGGATAGATCGGTGCTATTCTCCGTGCGAAGTAAAATGCATTCGACAGGTTATTGGATTGTGCACTTCCGGCGGCTCCTATATCCCAGTTTGTTTTCTGGTGCGTGCCTCCGAGCGACAAGCCCGTCTTGAGCCATGGGCGTGGGGTGAAGTCAGCGTTGAGTGAGCCGCTAAGACGATTGAAATCACTCTTCCTGGTATATCCGTCTTCATTAAGATAGCCTAGCGAGAAACGGATCCGGTTCTTTTCATTGCCGGATTCTCCGCTTAGGTTGTATTCCTGGCGGTGGCCGTTACGTGTGTAGGGAGAATACCAGTCGAGATCGTCCTTATATCCGTCCAGTATCCGGGCGTCGGATACCAGATGACCGTTTGCGTCGAAAAGAGCATTATCGGCTTTGTTATAGATGTTGATTCCTACTTTGCTGATAATGTCATTGTTGGTGGCGATGGTCGCTTCTTCGGGGCTACTGCCGTTGCTGATAAGCTGGTTGCGATAGCCCTGCCACATCGTTTCCATGAATTGATTGGCATTCATACGCTCGTAATCGCCCTGTCCACGCGCGCTGAAACCGTGGCGAATGTCCAGTTGAAGGGAAACTCCCTGTTTCTTCGCCTTTTTGGTAGTAATTAAAATCACGCCATTCGAAGCCCGGCTACCATATAATGCGCATGAAGCAGCATCTTTCAGTACGCTGACACTTTCTATGTCTGCCGGATTAAGATCGGTGATCCATCCCGTATAGGGCATACCGTCTACCACGTAAAGCGGCTTATTGCTTCCGTTCACCGAACTGTATCCCCGGATCCGGACTTCCGCTTCGATGCCAGGCTGCCCCACTCCGTCAATTATCTGTAGCCCCGGTACTGCTCCGTTGAGCACGGAGATAACAGAACTGACCGGACGCATTTCGATTTGCTTACTGTCCACTACGGAAACAGCCCCGGTAATTGATCTTTTGAGTGCAGTGCCATACGCCACCTGCACTACTACTTCATCCAGTTCGTTCACGTTCGGACACAACCGGATTTCCATCATATTATGCCGGGCAGGCACTTCGATGGTTTGGTATCCTATGTAAGAAATAACCAGCATTTGCTGTCCGGGGAGGGTTTGTTGAAGGGTAAACTTTCCATCCAGATCTGAAATACAGCCTTGCCGACTGCCTTTCACTGTGACGGAAGCACCTGTCAATGGTTCCCGGCTTTCCTCATCAATGATGATTCCTGTTATATTTTTTGTTTGGGCAAAAGCTAGGTTAATGGATAGAAGCATGTAAATACATATCACTCCTATCTTTATTAAAGTATCTTCTGTCCGTCCTTTAATAATTGTCATAAGTTGTATATCTTGACGTATTTGTTGATTTTGCTTGCTTATTTAAACATTTACAAAACTAATATATTATAATTAGTGTTATAATACATTGCCTCCTATTTATGCAATTTTAACGGTGTAGACTGCTAATTATTAGCTGAATTGGCAAATTAGATGCTTTTTCTTGTTCCATATTTTATATTATTTGCTCTTGCGGCTCGAGAGATAGAGGCTTCTTTCTTTTTTTCATTGCATTAAGTAGAAATCTCTCCCAAAACGTATTATAGTTCGTTAAAAAAGTATACATTGCACGGATTCTGGACATTTTTGGTGGATAATTGGAACAAAATTGCAAGGTAAACCCGTTTTCTTTTGCTATTTTTGCATCGTGTACGTAAACGAAGTGCACGTAGAAAGAGAACTTATTCAATAACTATAAATAAATAAGGTATGAAAACGAACTATGAAATTCGCTATGCTGCGCATCCGGAAGATGCAAAAAGTTATGATACAACAAGAATCCGCAGAGATTTCTTAATCGAAAAGATATTTGTCCCCAATGAAGTAAATATGGTATATTCCATGTACGACCGTATGGTGTAGGTGGTGCGCTGCCGGTAGGAGAGGTGCTGACGCTTGAAGCAATCGATCCGCTGAAAGCTCCGTTCTTCCTCACCCGTCGCGAAATGGGTATCTACAATGTTGGCGGTCCCGGTATTGTGAAAGCAGGCGACGCAGAGTTCGAACTGGACTATAAAGAAGCTCTTTATCTGGGTTCGGGCGACCGCGAAGTGACTTCGAAAGCAAAGACGCTGCTCATCCTGCTAAATTCTACTTCAACTCACTGACTGCACATCGCAATTATCCCGACCGTAAGGTGACGAAAGCCGATGCCGTAGTAGCCGAAATGGGTTCTTTGGAAGGTTCCAATCACCGCAACATCAATAAGATGTTGGTGAATCAGGTGTTGCCTACCTGCCAGTTGCAGATGGGTATGACGGAACTCGCTCCGGGAAGTGTGTGGAACACAATGCCGGCCCACGTACACAGCCGTCGTATGGAAGCCTACTTCTATTTCGAGATCCCCGAAGATCATGCTATCTGCCACTTCATGGGTGAGGTAGGCGAGACGCGTCACGTATGGATGAAAGGCGATCAGCCGTTCTTTCACCTGAATGGTCAATCCACTCGGCTGCTGCTACCCACAACTATACCTTTATCTGGGGAATGGGTGGCGAGAACCTTGACTACGGCGATCAGGACTTCTCGTTGATTACAGATTTGAAATAACAACTACAATAGTTTTCCTAATTTAATAACAAAAAGAATTATGAATCAGTTTTTGAATTTTTCTTTGGAAGGTAAAGTAGCTCTCGTTACAGGTGCTTCTTATGGTATCGGATTTGCTATTGCTTCTGCATTTGCAGAACAAGGCGCTAAAGTTTGTTTTAACGACATCAATCAAGAGTTGGTAGACAAAGGTATGGCTGCTTATGCTGCAAAAGGTATCAAAGCTCACGGTTACGTATGCGACGTGACAGACGAACCGGCTGTTCAGGCGATGGTTGCTACGATTGCAAAAGAAGTAGGTACAATTGATATCCTTGTAAATAACGCAGGTATTATCCGTCGTGTTCCTATGCACGAGATGGATGCTGCTGATTTCCGTCGTGTAATCGACATCGACTTGAATGCTCCGTTCATCGTTGCTAAGGCTGTTTTGCCGGCTATGATGGAAAAACGTGCAGGTAAGATCATCAATATCTGTTCTATGATGTCTGAATTGGGTCGTGAAACTGTATCTGCTTACGCTGCCGCTAAGGGTGGTTTGAAGATGC
>ENA-OQAA01001457-OQAA01001457.1-human-gut-metagenome-genome-assembly--contig:-NODE-1457-length-11833-cov-2.571160_pt1 | contig 11833 bp, 13 predicted proteins | sample MGYA00242489_ERZ504515 | MGnify/ENA primary metagenome ERZ504515 (study PRJEB26092, sample SAMD00036237) | human gut metagenome | host: Homo sapiens | study: EMG produced TPA metagenomics assembly of...
TTCTACTCATGAGGACGATGACAAGTTCCGTTATACAATGGTCGGATATCAGCTGGAAAATACATTGACAGAGAATGGACATGTAGCCCGTGGGGTATGTACGACAAATGAGGCAGGCGAGCTTGTAAAAGTAGAAGAGCGGACAAGAATCGAGAAAAAAGGTGACGGTGCTGCCTATACAGAAGATGAGGGAGCAACCTGGACAGATCTTCCGAAGGGAAGCATTGTGTCTATGAATATGTGGGGATTCACAGCAAGCATTCTGCAGGAGATCAAAAATGGATTTGCTTCTTTCTTAGAGGAAGGATTAAAGACGAACCCTCTGAAATGTGAATACTTCCTTCCGACAGTTGTCAGCAATCTGCTGGAAGAAGACCGCGCAACTGTATCCGTACTGACATCTGCAGATAAATGGTATGGAGTAACTTATAAAGAAGATAAGCCAGTCGTAGTAGCTGCGATCAAACAGATGAAAGAAAATGGATTATATCCGGAAAAATTGTGGGGAGAAGAGTAAGATCATGGGAATGGTATCAAACAGACAAAAAGACGAAGCAATTGCAAATTTTAGATTTGAAGGGGTTCTGATTGATGAGCGTCCATATGGAAGTGGACATATCAATGATACATTCCTTCTGACATTCGATATCTCAGGTATGGGACTTCTGCGTGTAATCTTACAGCGCATGAACAAAGAAATCTTTACACAGCCGGAAGAATTGATGGAGAACGTACTCGGTGTTACTTCTTACCTTCGTAAGAAGATCATTGAAAACGGTGGAGATCCGGAGAGAGAGACATTAAATATCATTCGCACAGTTGCAAACAGACCGTACTATGTGGATTCTCAAGGGGACTATTGGAGATGCTACAAATTCATCGATGGAGCTACCAGCTATGACCAGGTAGAAAAACCAGATGATTTCTATCAGAGCGCAGTATCTTTCGGTAACTTCCAGAGATTGCTTGCAGACTATCCGGCAGAGACTCTTCACGAGACGATCAAAGGATTCCATGATACAAAGGCACGTTTTGAAAGTGTTCAAAAAGCAGTGGAAGCAGATGTGTGCGGACGTGCAGCTTCTGTTCAGAAAGAGATTGATTTTGTTCTGGCACATGAAGATGTAGCTAACGTATTTGGAGATATGCTTGCGGCAGGAGAACTTCCACTTCGTGTGACACACAATGATACAAAATTAAATAACATTATGATCGACGATAAGACTGGAAAAGGAATCTGTGTGATCGACCTTGATACAGTTATGCCGGGACTTGCAATGAATGACTTTGGGGATTCTATCCGTTTTGGAGCAAGTACAGGAGCAGAAGATGAAATCGATCTGAGCAAAGTGTCCTGCGATATGGAATTATTTGATCTGTATGCGAAAGGATACATCGAAGGATGTGGCGGAAAACTTACAAAGAAAGAGATCGAGTTGATGCCAATGGGAGCAAAGGTTATGACATTTGAATGTGGTATGCGTTTCTTAACAGATTATCTTGAAGGAGATCATTACTTTAAGATCCACAGAGAACATCACAATCTTGACCGCTGCCGTACACAGTTTAAGCTTGTGGAAGATATGGAAGCAAAATGGGATATCATGCAGGAGATCATCAGGAAATATAATGTTTAAGTAAGAATGTTTCTTGAGAGTGTGTGGGAAATCCGTAGAGAAGATTTGAAAGAATTTGTGAGAAATAAGTTTAAAACAGAAAAAATGTTTTAAAACAAAAAATATAAAAAATAGTTGTACTGCCCGCAGTACGGTATTATAATAGAAGAAGAGAGAGATTTCTCATGTTACCCTACAAATCGTAAAAAACAGGAGGATACGAACATGGCAATTTTAGTAACAGGCGGAGCCGGATATATCGGAAGCCATACATGCATCGAATTAGTGAATGCAGGATATGACGTTGTTGTATTAGATAACTTATGTAATTCCAGCAAGGAATCTTTAAAACGTGTTGAGAAGATCGTCGGAAAACCAATCCCATTTTATGAGGCAGATATCCGCGATGCAGAGGCGTTAAAGAATATATTTGAGAAAGAAGACATCGATGCAGTCATTCATTTCGCAGGATTAAAAGCAGTTGGAGAATCTGTTGTAAAACCATTAGAGTATTATGACAACAACATTGCAGGAACACTGGTACTCTGCGATGCAATGAGAAATGCGGGAGTGAAGAACATTATCTTCAGTTCTTCTGCAACAGTATATGGAGATCCGGCATTTGTACCGATCACAGAAGAATGCCCGAAGGGACAGTGTACAAACCCATACGGCTGGTCGAAGTCAATGTTAGAGCAGATCCTCACAGATTTACATACAGCAGATCCGGAATGGAATGTCGTATTACTCCGTTACTTTAATCCGGTAGGAGCACATAAGAGCGGAACAATCGGAGAAAACCCGAAAGGAATCCCGAACAACTTAATGCCTTATATTACACAGGTGGCAGTTGGGAAGTTAGAGTGTCTCGGAGTATTCGGAGATGACTATGATACACATGACGGAACAGGTGTGCGCGATTATATCCATGTCGTAGACCTTGCACTTGGTCATGTGAAAGCATTGAAGAAGATTGAAGAGAAAGCCGGTGTATGCATCTACAACCTTGGAACAGGAAATGGATATTCTGTTCTGGATATGGTAAAAGCATTCAGCAAAGCATGCGGAAAAGAGATTAAATATGAGATCAAACCGCGTAGAGCCGGAGATATTGCAACTTGCTACGCAGACCCTGCAAAAGCAAAAGAAGAACTTGGATGGGAAGCTGAGAGAGGACTCGATGAGATGTGCGAAGACTCATGGAGATGGCAGTCAAACAATCCAAACGGATATGAAGCATAAAAAGATATGAGAATCTCATAGAGAGAAAGAGAGAAGACAAGCTCTGGTTACAGAGGGATTGGATTCTCTCTTTTTTTTGGTTCGAGCATTTTAGGAAGCAGATTGTCTGTCCAAGGATTGGTACTTCCATATCGGGGGGAAAAGTGGTATAATTTAACGGTAACTTTAGTTCTATTGAGGGTTAAAATATGAAGAAGGATATTCGATTAAAAGGACAGCTCCGCTTTTACATGCAGTGGCCGATCTTTATGCTGATCCTGCTCGTAGCGATGACCATCTGGATCTTTTTTACGAGCAGTCAGGCAGGAATCATGATGGCAATCATTGTGACAGTGTATGGAATCGGAGTAGGTGTGCTCTATATGTACAGTAAGTCGCTGATCATGGCAGACCTGGTACAGTTCGCAGCACAGTATGGTGTTGTTCAGAATACACTGCTGAAGGAACTTTCCATTCCGTATGCACTTCTGATGGATGATGGGCAGATTATAATGGATGAATGACAGTTTCAAAGTAGTGACGGGGCAGGGCGACAAGGCAGAGAAGTATATTAATAAGGTCATCCCGGAACTGAACCGGGGCGTATTTCCAAAAGCGGAATCTGAGCAGGTGCAGCTGAATGTTATTTACAAGGAGAAGGAATATTCAGTAGCTATGCACAAAGTATCTGTGGAAGGATTTAGTGAGACAGAGGAACTTTTGCAGCTTCCCAAGGAGAAGGAATACTTTATTGCAATCTACCTAAAGGATGTCACAGAACTGAATAAGTACATTCGCGAAAATGATGCACAGAAGATGGTAGCAGGTCTGATCTACATTGATAACTTTGATGAAGTCATCGAGAGTGTTGAGGAAGTCAGACAGTCACTTTTGGTAGCGTTGATCGACCGGAAGATTAATCAGTATATTGCAAAGATTGACGGGATCGTCAAGAAAATGGAGAAGGATAAATACTTTATCGTGATTAAGAAAAAGTATTTCCAACAGTTGAAAGAAGATAAGTTTGCATTGTTAGAGGAGGTCAAGGGCATTAGCATTGGAAATGAGATGCGGCGACACTCAGTATCGGTCTTGGGATGAGTACCGACACTTATGCACAGAGTTACAACTATGCCCGGGTGGCAATCGATCTTGCACTTGCAAGAGGGGGTGACCAGGCGGTTGTAAAGGATGCGAACAATATTACGTATTTTGGCGGAAAGCGCGAACAGGTGGCAAAGAATACGCGTGTGAAGGCGCGAGTCAAGGCGGAGGCTCTGCGGGAATTTATTGCCGCTAAGGACAAAGTCATTGTCATGGGACATAAGATCGGGGATGTAGATTCTTTTGGAGCGGCAATCGGTATTTATCGTGCGGCTACAATTATGGAGAAGAAAGTACATATTGTGATCAACGATATCACAAGTTCTGTCAGACCGCTGTATGAGCGTATCCGGGATAATGCGGCATACGATGAAGATCTGTTTCTTACTTCCTCTCAGGTGGAGGATGTGGTAACAGAAAATACGATGGTTGTTGTAGTCGACACAAATAAGCCGGAACTGACAGAGTGTGAGGAACTGCTTGGCATGACAAAGACGATCGTCGTGCTCGATCATCACCGGCAGGGAAGCAACAGCATTGATAATGCAGTATTATCTTATATTGAACCGTATGCATCTTCCACCTGTGAGATGGTCGCAGAAGTGCTGCAGTACATTGCGGATGATATCCGGATCAAGGCGGTGGAAGCAGACTGTATGTATGCGGGAATCATGATCGATACAAATAACTTTGTGAGCAGAACCGGTGTGAGAACCTTTGAGGCGGCAGCATTTTTGAGGCGCTGTGGTGCAGATATCACCCGGGTGAGAAAGATGTTCCGAGATGATATGGATTCGTATCGTGCAAAGGCGGAGACGGTGCGCAGAGCAGAGGTATACAGAGGTGAATTTGCTATTGCGGAGTGTCCGGGCAAGGAATTGAAAGTCCGACGATCGTCGGAGCCCAGGCAGCGAATGAGCTGCTCAACATTGCGGGGATCCGTGCATCGTTTGTATTGACAGCATACAATGGGAAGGTGTATTTGAGCGCCCGCGCCATTGATGAGGTAAATGTTCAGGTGATTGCAGAACGTCTCGGCGGAGGCGGCCATATCAACGTAGCAGGAGCACAGTTTTCCGATATGGAAGTCGAGGAAGTCATTGGATGATCAAAGGCACACTGGACGAGATGATAGAAGGAGGAGATATATAATGAAAGTAATTTTATTAGAAGATGTAAAGGCACTTGGGAAAAAGGGAGAGATCGTAAACGTCAATGACGGGTACGCAAGAAACTTTATCTTGCCGAAGAAATTAGGTCTCGAAGCAACTGGAAAGAATTTAAATGACCTGAAGCTTCAGAAAGCGAACGAAGAAAAGATTGCGCAGGAGCAGTTAGAGGCTGCCAAAGCACTCGCAGAGAAGATTGCAGCAGGAAAAGTGACACTGCAGATCAAAGTTGGAGAAGGCGGCAGAACTTTCGGATCTGTTTCTTCCAAAGAAGTGGCACATGCAGTCAAAGAGCAAATGGGATATGATATTGACAAGAAGAAAATTCAGTTAAAAGAAGCAATCAAGACATTGGGAACACATATCGTTCAGGTGAAACTTCACACAAAGGTGACAGCAGATCTGAAAGTCGTTGTCACAGAAGCGTAGGTGGAACGCATGGAAGAGGCATTGATCAAGAGAGTCCTTCCGCACAGCCTCGAGGCGGAGCAATCCGTTGTCGGCGCAATGCTGATGGACAAGGATGCGATCATGACAGCGGCAGAAATCGTCAGCCGGGAAGATTTTTACCAGACGGCATATGGCATTCTGTTTGAGGCTATGGTGGAACTTTTCAATGAAGGGAAGCCGGTCGATCTGATCACCCTTCAGGAGCGTCTGAAAGAAAAGGATGTTCCGCCGGAAATCACCAGCCTTGAATTTGCAAGAGATCTTCTGACAGCAGTTCCGACTTCTGCGAATGTAAAATATTATGCAGAGATCGTCATGGAAAAATCGATGCTGCGGAAACTGATCAAGCTGAATGAGGAGATTGAGAACATGTGTTATCTCGGTCGGGATTCGCTGGAGGCGGTGCTTGAGACGACGGAGAAGAGAGTATTTGAGCTTGTACAGAAGAGAAATACCGGAGACTATGTTCCAATCAAGCAGGTCGTCTTAAATGCGTTAGATAAGATCGAGAAGTCTTCCAAGACGAAGGGAACTGTCACCGGAATTCCGACAGGTTCATTGATCTTGATTATAAAACATCCGGCCTGCAGCCGTCTGATCTGATCCTCGTGGCAGCGAGACCGTCTATGGGAAAGACAGCGTTCGTGCTTAATATCGCACAGCATGTGGCATTTCGCAGCAATAAGACGGTGGCAATCTTCAGTCTTGAGATGTCCAAGGAACAGTTGGTGAACCGTCTGTTTTCTTTGGAGTCTCAGGTAGATGCACAGCTGCTCCGTACCGGTAATCTGAAGGATTCCGATTGGGAGAAGCTGATTGAAGGAGCTGGAGTGATTGGAAAGTCTAAGATGATCATTGATGATACGCCGGGAATCTCTATTTCAGAACTCCGCTCTAAGTGCAGAAAGTTTAAGTTGGAGCAAGGGTTAGACCTAATCATCATCGACTATTTGCAGTTGATGACCGGACGTGTAGGCGGACGTGCAGAATCCAGACAGCAGGAGATTTCGGATATTTCCAGATCATTGAAAGGACTTGCCAGAGAGCTGAATGTACCGGTTATTGCACTTTCTCAGCTGAGCCGTGCCGTAGAGCAGAGGCCGGATCATCGTCCGATGATGTCAGACCTTCGAGAATCTGGTGCAATCGAGCAGGATGCCGACGTGGTGATGTTTATTTACCGTGATGATTATTATAACAAAGATACAGATATGAAGAACATTGCAGAGATCATCATTGCGAAACAGAGAAACGGTCCGATCGGAACTGTGAATCTTGCATGGCTTCCAAATTATACGAAGTTTGCCAATGCGACGAGAAAGCAGGAATAATGGCGAAACTTGCGATGGAAAGAGCAAAAGAACAGACCTTCAATATGTTATAATCTTTATAGGTTATTACATATTGGAGGTTATTTTTATGGGCGAAGTTCACTATATGATTTCAGAAGCTGCAAAGAGAGTCGGGGTGGAGGCACATGTGCTGAGATACTGGGAGGAAGAACTTGACCTTCCGATCGGCAGGACAGAGATGGGGCACCGTTACTATACAGAAGATGACATCCGTTTATTTCACTGCATTAAGGATCTCAAAGAGCAGAGCATGCAGTTGAGAGAGTTAAAGACCGTCATACCAGAATTAAAGAAAGCGCGGGAACAGAAGAAGAAAAAGCTGGCAGAGATGGAGGAAAGGGAGAACAGCAGAATGAGTCAGACAGAAGGACAGCTTGTCAAGGCACAGCCGGAAGTGTGGATACGGACAAGTTTTTGCAAGTTCAGAGCTTTATCGGGGAGGCACTTCAGAAAGTTATCGTGGAGAATAATACGAAGCTTGCGCAGGAAGTCAGTCATACAGTTACAAAGAATGTACTTGGCGAGATGGAAACGTTGTTTCATCTGAAAGAGCAGAAAGAAGAAGAACATTACCGCAAGCTGGACAGCCTGATCAGACAGCAGCAGCAGATCAGACGCGAGAGTGTGAAGATATCACCGGTTGGAAAGTTGAGAAAATTGCTGGAAGGATAGCATGAAGTGAACAAAAGATGGAGTATAACATGATTTTTTAGGACAAGTTTATGCTGCAAAAAAGGGGACGATCAGACATTACATCTGATCCGTCCCACTTTTTTGCCTATATACTTACTGGGCTATGTTGCTGCCAGGCAGCCATATCTGAATTATTCAGCAGAGATAGCTCCTGTTGGACATTGTGCAGCACAAGCTCCACAGTCTACGCAAGCATCAGCATTGATTTCGTAGTGATCTGCTCCCTGAGAGATTGCTCCAACTGGACATTCAGCTTCGCAAGCTCCACAGCTTACACATTCATCGCTAATTACGTGTGCCATAGTATGTATCCTCCTTTTCTGTGGCAGAATGAACTCTGCCTATTTGTGTTTATTTTAATACAAATGAGCCAAATATACAAGTCTATTTTGTGCTCTGAATTTAATACAAAGAAAAAGAGTTTCAATCAGAGCACAAAAAGACTAGAAGACAACAGAACAGGGACCGGAACAATTTGTCTTAAAGTTCTTCCGACAGTTTGTTCAGACGCTGCTTTTCATGCTTATATGCAGCGAGAACAACACGTTGGCAGCCTCTGCATCTTCTTTACTTGGTTCTGGAGTATCCTTTAACGGATAATCCATATGAAGGTTATCATATTTTGCCTTTCCCATAGAGTGGTAAGGAAGAATATCAAGCGCTTTGACATTGTTCAGTGTTCCGAGAAATGTGCCAAGTTGTTCCAGATATTCTTGATAGAAAGTGATGCCGGGAACAATCACATGGCGTACCCAGATCGGAATGTTTTGCTCATCGAGATAGCGTGCAAATGCCAGGATACGCTCATTGGAGTGTGCAGTCAGTTTCTTGTGTTCTTCTCCGTTGATATGTTTGATGTCAAGCATGATCAGGTCTGTGACCTGAAGGAGCTTTTCCAGCTTTTCCATAAATACTGCATTGGATGGCTGAAACATAATCCCAGAAGTATCGATACAGGTGTGGATATGATCTTTCTTCAGCTTTGTAAAGAGCTCGATCAGAAAATCCATCTGCATCATTGGTTCACCGCCTGTCACAGTCACACCGCCATGGCGGTAAAATGGGAGATTAGAGTAGAAGCCTTCGAGTACTTCCTCTACACTTTGTTGTTCTCCGATGTTTGGCTCCCATGTATCTGGATTGTGACAGTACAGACAGCGCATCGGGCAGCCCTGAAGAAAGATTACGTAGCGCAGTCCCGGGCCATCTACGGTTCCACAGCTTTCAATCGAATGTATATATCCTTTTGTCATAAAAGACACCTGCCTTTCAGTATGATAAAGTTCGGTATGAAAAAAGGCTGTCGCAGAATGGAAAGATCAGAAACCATTTCGGCGGCAGCCCCTTGAAGTCATTATTGCAATTCGATACGGAGAACAGAACGTCCGATGACATAGACGATATGTCATCAGACGGATCCCTCTGCCGTTACATTACATTCCTTCGTGGAATGTACGGGAAATAACGTCGTCCTGCTGTTCTTTTGTAAGTTTGATAAAGTTTACAGCGTATCCTGAAACACGAACAGTTAACTGTGGGTAGTTTTCTGGGTGCTTCTGAGCATCTAATAATGTTTCTCTTGTAAATACGTTTACATTTAAGTGGTGTCCACCCTGCTCTACGTATCCGTCTAACATATTTACTAAGTTATCTACCTGCTGCTGATTTACTGCCATAGTGTTATCCTCCTTGATTTTGGTTTTCTTTATCTGATTTTTGTATTGTCGGACAGATTATTCGTTGTCGATGCTGTCCATGATGTTTGGAATGTTGCAAGCCTGGTTTCCACATTCTTCGATTCTGTCAAGGTCAAGGTCACCTGCAAAGATCTTATCTTCTTTTCCAAGTGCTCCCGGAATGATAGAGAATGTGTTGGAAATTCCGTCCTGAGCATGTCTGAATGGAATCTTAGCTACAGATGCAAGGGAAGCTAATGCTCCGTGAGAATCACGTCCGTGCATTGGGTTTGCTCCTGGTGCTAAAGGTTCTCCAAGCTTTCTTCCGTCTGGTGTGTTACCTGTCTTCTTACCATATACAACGTTAGATGTGATAGTAAGGATAGAAGTTGTAGGAACACCGTGACGGTATGTGTGATGTTTTCTGATCTTGTCCATGAAAGAACGTACAACAGTTACTGCGATCTCATCTACATCATCATCGTTGTTACCGTATTTCGGGAAATCTCCCTCTACTTCGTAGTCTACTACTAATCCATCTTCGTCTCTGATCGGTTTTACTTTTGCATATTTGATTGCACTTAAAGAGTCAGCTACAACAGAAAGTCCTGCGATACCTGTTGCAAAGTAACGTTTTACTTCACGGTCATGAAGAGCCATCTGGATTTTTTCGTAGCAATATTTGTCATGCATGTAGTGGATGATATTTAATGTGTTTACATATAATTCAGCAAGCCATTCCATCATGTCTTCGAATTTAGCCATAACATCATTGTAGTCAAGGTATTCACCTTCTACCGGACGGTATTTTGGTCCTACCTGTACTTTGGATTTCTCATCCACACCACCGTTGATTGCGTATAATAAACATTTTGCAAGGTTTGCACGAGCTCCGAAGAACTGCATTTCCTTACCGATTCTCATAGAAGATACACAGCATGCGATTGCGTAGTCATCTCCGTGAGTCGGACGCATTAAATCATCGTTTTCATACTGGATAGAAGATGATTTGATAGACATCTTCGCACAGTATTCTTTAAATGCTTTTGGAAGACGAGTAGACCAGAGAACTGTTAAGTTCGGTTCTGGAGCTGTTCCAAGGTTGTCTAATGTGTGAAGGTAACGGAAAGATGTCTTTGTTACGAGCGGACGTCCGTCAACACCAACACCACCGATAGACTCTGTTACCCATGTCGGGTCACCGGAGAATAATGCATTGTATTCTGGTGTACGTGCAAATTTTACAAGACGAAGCTTCATGATGAAGTGGTCAATGTATTCCTGAGCCTGTTCCTCTGTGATCAGTCCTCTTTCTAAGTCACGATGGATATAGATATCAAGGAATGTAGAAGTACGTCCAAGACTCATTGCAGCACCGTTTTGCTCTTTAACAGCTGCAAGGTATCCGAAGTATAACCACTGGATAGCTTCTTTTGCGTTAGCAGCTGGTTTAGAAATGTCATATCCGTAGATCTGACCTAATTTTGCTAAATCTCCAAGTGCACGGATCTGTTCTGATAATTCTTCACGAAGACGGATATTTTCACCAGTCATTCTTACTAAAGAAGTAGCAAGCTGTTGTTTTTTGTCTTCGATCAACCAGTCTGTTCCGTATAATGCAACACGACGGTAGTCACCGATGATACGTCCACGTCCGTAAGCATCCGGAAGACCTGTGATGATAGCTGATTTTCTGGCTAATCTCATCTCTGGTGTGTAAGCATCAAATACACCCTGATTATGTGTCTTTCTATATTCAGTAAAGATTTTTACAACTTCAGGATCTACTTCGTATCCATTTTCATGGCATGCATTCTGAGCCATACGGATACCACCAAATGGCTGAAGAGAACGTTTGAAAGGTTTATCTGTCTGGAAACCAACGATCTGCTCTAAGTCTTTGTCTAAGTATCCCGGTCCGTGAGAAGTAATAGTAGATACGATCTTTGTATCCATATCTAATACTCCGCCAGCTTCACGCTCTTGTTTAGAAAGGTCCATAACCTGAGCCCAAAGTTTTGTAGTAGCTTCTGTAGGTCCTGCTAAGAAAGAGTCATCTCCTTCATATGGAGTGTAGTTCTCCTGAATAAAGTTGCGGACATTTACAGATGTACGGTTCCAACGTCCTGGTTTGAACCCGTCCCAATTAGAATTCCAATTTTTTTCCATTGGTAAAATCCTCCTGTTAGATATAATTTATTAAATAAAAAATGAATAGTATTTCAATCGAGCTTATTATAACATTAGATAATAATTTAACGCAAGGCATATATTGTACAAAAACGGATACAGTATACAATTTTGATAAAAATTTATCAAAATATTGGGTTATGCAGAAAAATTTAAGAAATAATTTATCCCATTTTTGAAGATTTTGGTGTATAGTGATAAAGGATAAAATTAAGAATTGACTTAGGAGAACTATAAATATGAAGAAAAGATGGAAAATAATCGCAGGGATTCTTTGTATTACTTTAATTGGGAACTGCGTGCTCAAAAAAAACAATAAACGACGGGGAAGAGCAGCAGACAACAGTGGATAAGACCGGGAA
>ENA-OQAA01001459-OQAA01001459.1-human-gut-metagenome-genome-assembly--contig:-NODE-1459-length-11822-cov-6.165968_pt1 | contig 11822 bp, 10 predicted proteins | sample MGYA00242489_ERZ504515 | MGnify/ENA primary metagenome ERZ504515 (study PRJEB26092, sample SAMD00036237) | human gut metagenome | host: Homo sapiens | study: EMG produced TPA metagenomics assembly of...
TCCCATGTTCGTAACCAATTTCAGGAATCCCATTGCTGTAACCTGTGTAGGCATAACAAGGATTGCCATAATAAATAGTAATAGCTACTTTTTTTCCCTTTAAAATCATAAGCATAAAGTCCATATGCTGTCAGAGCTGAAAAATAGGTACATAATGCTGCTGAACACCCTGATACGATCAAACTGTTCAAAATACCACGGAACATCGGGAAGCTTCCGTCATTCGCTACATTTTTTAGATTTGTAAAGAAATATTTTCCCGGCAGTGCTGAGAATCCCTTCTGCAGATCTGCATGAGAACGTGTTGCATTTATAATCAACACATAGAAGAAAAACAGACACATAAAAGATAACAGAATCAATACGGTATGTGCCAGTATGCTACGTCCACGACTTGACTTCGTTTTTGATTTCATTATCTCTTTCTCCTTTCTGCTTTTGCTCTTTTCTTAGCTGCTTTCTTAGAACCATCCGGATCGTTATCATTTGTCATACGATATACAAAGAAACAGAGGATTGCACTTACGACAAACAGATATACAGAAAGTGCACCGGCCATTCCATAGTTTTTGCTCTTCAGATGACTGTTCAGGAACATGATCAGAGTCATGGATGTTCTGTTCGGGTTACCCTGTCCATTTGTCAGGATCTGAGGAACATCGAACATCTGAAGTCCGCCAATAATGGATGTGATCAATGTATATGCCAGAATTGGACGAATCAAAGGCAGTGTAATATAGAAGAATCTCTGGATACTGTTACATCCATCCAGGTCAGATGCCTCGAAGACGTCCTGACTGATTCCCATAATTGCTGCCATCAACATAATAGTTGTATTTCCAAACCACATCAGGAAGTTCATAAATCCGATCAACGATCTTGTTCCAAATACAGATCCAAGGAAATCGATCGGTTTTTTCAGGATTCCGATTGACATCAGAATTGAGTTAATCGGTCCATTTGTTGAGAACATTGTAAAGAATAACAATGCAAATGCAGATGCCATAATCAGGTTTGGAAGATAAATGACAACTTTGAAAAACTGCTGCCCTCTAATCTTTAATCGGACATCAGTGAACCACGCTGCAAGTACCAGCGCGATCACAATCTGAGGTATAAATCCGATCATCCACAGAATTAAAGTATTCGCTCCATATTTCAGCATATCTGAATGAAGAAGACTCACATAGTTTTCCATTCCTATAAAATTCGGTCCAACCTCTTTAATTCCTGATCGGTAATATTCAAAGAAACTATACCTTACTGTATCGATCAACGGTATCAATGAGAAAATAATGTATGTTACGAAAAAAGGAAGAATAAATATATATCCCCATTTTCCATAATCAATACTTTTTTTCTTTTTCTTCATAATGGTTCTTCCTTTCCACAATATCTTCTAACAGAACAGAGGCTCTGCTGTCACAGAGCTCCCTGCGTTAGTATCTGTTCATTCCAGACATTATTCTGGCCAAACAACCTCTGTAATGTCAGGATAACGTTCTTTAATTGCTGTTTCAAAGTTTGATTTTGCTTTCTCAAAGTCAACTTCGCCCTGGAAGTAATCGCTGAATGAGTTCTGGAGCAACTCCACACATCCCTGATCGTAAGCGGAAAGTGGTGCGATCTTGATGTTTTCAGCAACTGGTGCAAAATACTGGAATGGGTTCTGTCCGCCAAGGAATTCTGAACCATATGTAGCATCATCGTTTGCTGCTTCCTGCATACCGGATTTTGTATTTGTAAAGTCTGAGTAATCCTGGGAGATCTTTAACAGATTATCTTTTTTTGCTGTCACAGCAAGGATAATGTCTTTTGCATGTTCCGGATTATCTGTACCTGTTGCAACATGGATGTAAGATCCTCCCCAGTTGTATTCCTGCGGTGGGTTTGTTACTGCCCATACGCCGTCTTCTCCATCCCAGTTCGGTTTCAGTGTGAAATCAATACCCCATGCCGGGAAGAGGAATGCAAATACTTTGGACTGACTTCCCATTGCTTTGTTCCAGTCATCATTCCACTGACCTTTTACTGTCGGGTTTAAGTAACCTGCATCCAGCCATTCTTTTGAATCATTAATCCACTGCATGATCATTGGATCAACTGTAACCTTTGTGTCTCCATCTTTTACCCATGAATCAGAAATGTTGTTTCCATAGAGACGGAATGTATCAGCATAAGAAGCAAATGCATAATATCCTTTCTGCTTCAGTTCTTCTGCTGTCTGTTTCATAGTATCCCAGTCTTTTACTTTTTCACCTACAGCAGTCGGATCGTCTGTTCCGAATACCTCTTTTGCAATATCACGACGGTAAACCATTGTTCCCGGACAGCACTGCCATGTAGATCCTCTCTGAACTCCGTCTGCATCAGATGCTGTTGTTCTTGTGAAGTCGTACTGATCTGCAAGATCTTTATCCGGATCAATTCCAAGATCCTTCAGTGGCATTGCAGCGTCTGCTTCAGCATCTGTATATTTGTATACATAGTCTGTCTCTGACAGGAAGATATCTACTTTATCATCTGTATCAGCATCTGCCTGTTTCATAAGTGCCTCATCAAGTTTCTGCTGATAAACACCATCCTGATTTGGATTGATGATCCAGTGGATCTCTGTTCCATCTTTCAATGTTGTAACAGTTCCATCTTTGGATGTTGACTCAACTTCAGGATATACAGCTTCCAGTCTCTCACGAAACTCATCATTCCAAGAATAAATGTTAATTACCTTTCCTTCTTCTGTACTGGCCTCTCCGCCATTTTCCCCTTTGCTTCCACATCCGGCAAGTAATCCAACAGCAACTACTGTTGTCATAAGAATCGCGACAACTCTCTTTTTCATTTATAAATCCTCCTTTATCTAAGCACTCTGCTATGCTTTTCTTGTTGTTGAACTAAATATACCATCTTTTTTCCTCCGATTATATTATTTATCTTAACAAAATGTCAAATTCGTGTCATAATATAAAAAAGGAGGTTTTTTATGGCTTTATCTAATGAATGGTACAATGCAGAACTCGAAAACAGCGAATTAGAAACGCTTCACAGATCACCAACTGTAGAATATTCTTTCTATAATGCTGTACGCTCCGGCGACATGGAAGCAGTCATAAAAAACTGTTCCGAAGATGAATTTATTCGCCTGGAAGGAACAGACGTTCTGTCCCGTAATGCGCTTACTAATATAAAATACCACTTTGTTGTCACTGCTGCAATGTTGACCCGTTATTGTATCGACGGTGGGCTCGAACCAGAGCAGGCTTACAGGCTCAGCGACTTCTATATTCTGAAGATGGATTCCTGCACAACGATCCGTCAGGTTGCAGATCTTCACCATGAGATGGCAAAGGATTTTACAGGTAAGATGATTCTTCAGAAAAAGAGTTCCATTTTATCAAAACCCGTTATGCAATGTGTTGATTATATTTACAGTCACATCAAAGAAAGAATCACGATTCAGGTTCTTGCTGACCACACCGAACTTTCCACGAATTATCTTTCACGCATTTTCAAGCAGAATCTGGGAGTCTCTGTCAGCGATTATATCCGTGAGCAGAAGATAGAAAAAGCAACTCATCTGCTGCGATACTCAGATAAATCAATTGTAGATATCGCAAATTATCTTGCTTTTTCTTCACAGAGTCACTTCATCCAGACATTCGAGAGCTTTACCGGACTCACCCCAAAGAAGTACCGGGACAAATACTATAAAAGCATGTGGTAACATCAGATTTCTTCTCAGAAGAATTCTCAGATTTTCCCACAAAAATACTGTCAGAAAGCAATTCTCTTTCTGACAGTATTTTTATCTTTTTTTAATCTGTCGATTATACTAATTCAATTTCAATCTTATGTGTCTCTTTCACTGAAAGCATCTGAATCTCTCTCTTTGAAAGTATTGTACACCTTTCAGCTGCTATTTCTAATGCTTTTCCATCGCAAACTGCTTTCCGGATCTTCAACTGATTAAATTCTTTCTTTTCTTTATTATAGAATATAATCTCAAAGTTCCTTCCGGCAAATGTCATCTTAAGTACTGCTTTTCCATCCTGATTATACTGTTCCGGCATAAGTGCAGGTGCGATCTTCAAGTCACCGCAATCTCCTTTCACCCCAAACACTTCTGTGATCATGGTAAGCATATACCAGCTTGCAGCGCCTGTCAGATATGCATAGAGGCCTCTTCCCTGATTATCAAAATATTCCGGAAGTCCAGGATACATCTTACTGTTATCAAATTCCATTGCTGCATCTAAAAGTGCCTGAAGTACTTTATTTCCTTCTTTTGCAAATCCTCTCTGGTACAATGCATTTGAGTACATAACAGCCATGTGTGAGAACACTGCTCCATTCTCTTTCTCGCCATAAGCAAATCCAAACATTCTTCCAAGATCAAATTTTTCCTCATGGAAGTTTGTATTCAAACGGTATCCGCCGGCTTTCTGATCATAAAGATACTTGTCTGCACTCCTGCAGATAGATTCCACCTGATCTTCTGTTGCCGTTCCACTCATAATGGCAAATACTTGTCCGGTCAGCATCATTCTCACGCTTTCATCCATAACGCCTTCTACTTTTCTGCCATGGTTATCATAATAGCCATTGAACCAGCCATCTTCTCCATCCTTCACCCATTCGTTGGCACGGATGTTTTTCATCATCCAGTCTGCTTTTCCCTCAAGATTAGCAGCAAGTTGATCCAGTCTTACAACAATTGTGTCTCCACTGATATTATGTTCACATTTCTTTGCGTATCCTGCAAGGAGTGCCTGCTTACGTGCTGCATCTTCATACAGTTCCACGCTTCCTGCAAGAAGATCTTCCATCTCATGTGCAATTTCAATCTTGCTGCTTCCACTGATTTCTTCCAACTGACGGAGTGTTTTTGCAATATTTCTCAAATTTCCGGCATAAGCACAGGTAAATGCAACACTTTCACCCTTCTCCCATGCCATGTCCAGTGCATCATTCCAGTCGGCACCATGAAGACGCATTTCATTATGCTCTCCTACATCATAGAACGCACACAGATTCTGTAAAAGAATATGCTCCAAAACTGTTCCGAAATAAATGTGGTCTCTTTCTGTTTTCTGCTTCTGTCCATATTCGCTGTTCCAAAACTTATCATGTGCAGTACCTCTCATAGACTGCAAATCTTTAAAATACGGAACCTTTTCAAACAGAACCTCCATATCTCCTGTCTGATCCAGATACAGACGAGTCGTTACAAATGGCCAGAATGCATGATCCATCCAGACACGTGTAATATTGTTTCTGTCTGCAATAAACTCACCCTGCTTATTTCCGATGATTGTCGCATTTGTTCCATCAATTCTTACTCCGCCATAATTATCCACGATCATCTGACGGACGTTTGAGGGATTCATAATCAGAAGTGCAAGGCAATCCTGCCAGAGATCTCTCCAGCCTCTTCCTCCTTTTCCATAATCGTGATATGGAAGGAAGGAACATCCATAAATTCTTCTTAAAATTGGCTGGAAGCAAATCCACTTCAGATAATTGTCTGTAGCTTCATCACCGGTTTCAAACTCTACATTTACTTTTTCTGTCCAATACTTTTTCACTTTGGCAAGCTCGTTTTCCGCTTGCTCCTTCGTACCAAATAGAGTACAGATTTTTGAAATGGAAGCCTTTTCTCCCGTTGCTCCGGCAAGAACAACATACTCTATTGATTCATTTGCTTTTAATTTTCTGCGTTCAAACCTGAATGCCCCAACAGCCTCTTTCCCCTCCAGATGGCAGCCTGCGGTACATCCCGTTTTTTCTACACGTACTGCTTCCGGAATCAGGAAAGAACCTCCCTCTCCAATAAAGCTTTCAACAGTCGGATAAAACTCCTTCGGGGCATTTCCTTCTGCTGTAAAACCATATACAAAATAAGTCGTATCATTTTTCTGATGTCCACGCTCATCAAAGGATAATACCGGTGTAACTTCTACGCCACATTCTTTCGTGTCGATTCTGTGAAGAAGTGATGTAACATGTCTGTGGTCGCGGATATTATCTGCGCTTCTTCCATAAACCGGAATGGCAACGATCGGTGTTACTTCCTGTTCTTCTTTCGAAAGATTTGTAATCTTGATCAGCTGGATCTCTGTTGTGCCATCAATAGAAACAAAGGATGTGATTTCTGACTGAAGATGATATTTTTTTGAAGTTCTTGTCAACTTCTGCCACATCATGCCTGCTTCCAGAGTGCTTTCATCCTGTCTGTCTGTATATTTATCAAACTCCTGCTCCGCTGAAACTCCACATGCTGACCAGTAGCCTTTTCCTTCTACCCGACACCAGAAATTTCTGGTGCCACGGTTATTGTGAAGGTTTTCAATGCTGACAGGTTCGAGAAGGAAATGATTCTGGTCCGTTTTACTATCTCCCCCCAAAGTTGGTGTAATACTGGATTTCAGACCTTCTTCCCCTGCCAGTGGTAAGTAAAGTCCACTATAATTTTCCGGATTTGTAATCGTAAATGTTCCGTTTTTATCTGTAAAATTGATTTTTCTCATGTCCAGTCCCTCGTCATTTCATTTAAGAAAGGAATAATTCTACCTCTGTTGTCTTTGTTAACTTCTCCTGTGGAATATAATTATCTTTCATTTGTTCTCCATTTACGAAAAGTTTTTCACATCCTGACTCTGCATGCCCCGGATTTTTCACAACGATATGTAAATGTGAACCTCTGAAATCTTTTTCGATTTCAAATTCCTCCCACTCTTTCGGTACTGACGGAGCAATCTTCAGTCCATAGAAGTCTGGCCGCATTCCGAGAATTCCTTCTACACATCCCACCATAACCGTAGATGCTGTTCCTGTCAGCCAGTGTACATGAGAACGGCCGAAGTTCGGGCTGTGTTTTCCTTCTGTAAACTGTCCATAGCAGTATGGTTCAAGTCTTCTGATCTCTGCACGATTATTCTGTGCAGCCGGTGCATTTTCAATAAAATAGTTAAATGCTCTATCTCCGTGTCCACGAAGCGCCTCTGCAAGAATGATCCATCCCTGAGACTGTGAGAAAATTCCTGCATTTTCCTTTGTTCCGGCATTGTAGATCACAGCCAGTGCACCGTCAAATGCATGTGCATGATACGGAGGATCCATCAGGATTGCACCATATTCTGTATTCAGTTTGTCATATACATTCTGAAGTGCAAGATCTGCCTGCGCTTCATTTGCAAGCCCACTGATCACAGACCAGCTCTGTGGGTTCAGCCACATATTTGCCTCCGGATCTGTGCGCTGTCCGATCACTTCACCATCCTCTGTGAAGCCACGGATAAAGCGGTCTTCGTTCCAACAGAGATCCTGGATCAGTTTTTCCAGCTTCTTCTGACTTTCCTCCAGATAATTCAGATATTCTGTGTCTTTCTTATACTCAGCAAATTCCTTCAAAATTGTCATTGCATAGTAGAACTGTAATGCAACGAAGGTTGACTCTCCATCTTTTCCGAGTCTTAAGCAGTCATTCCAGTCAGCATAAAGGCCTGCCGGCATACCATGCTTTCCAAGATGATTCATGGAGAAATCTACTGCACGTTTCAAATGCTCGTACACGGTACCTTCTTCTTTATTTGCAAACGGAATCACTTCATCGATAAATTCCAGATTTCCCGTCTCGGAAATGTATTTGTATACTGTCGGGAACAGCCACAGCGCATCATCTGCACGATAAGCCGGGTGTCCTGTCTCCTGCACATAAGAAGCATCATCCGGTGTATCCTCATGTCCCGGATTGTGTGTGAATTTTACAAGTGGAAGCCCTCCACCATTATTTACTTGTGCAGAAAGCATGAAGCGGATCTTCTCTACTGCCATCTCCGGTGCCAGATGGATCACACCCTGGATATCCTGTACTGTGTCACGATAACCGTATCCATTTCTCAGTCCACAATATGTAAAGGATGCAGCACGTGACCAGATAAATGTCATAAAGCAGTTATATGCATTCCATGTATTGATCATTATATTAAATTCTTCGCTTGGTGTCTTCACCTGGAAATGGGACAAATGTCCATGCCAGTACTGGATTAATTCTTCCAGTTCATTTCTGCAGATTGTTTCACAATCCTCATAACGAGACACGATTGTTTCTGCATCAACATCTTCTTTCATACCAACAAGAAATGCTATTTCTTTTGTCTCTCCCGGATATAAAGTCAGGATTGTAGCTAATGCTCCACATCCATTTTCATTATAATTTCCTTCACAATTTAAAATACCATCTTCCACTCCGACCGGATTGTTGTATCCATGATATCTTCCAAGGAAACCTTCCCTGCTTCCACACCAGGAATCAACCTTTGCACCTGCAAGTCCGAAGAAACGGTCAACAACGATCTTGTCATCCACATCTTTTCCATCTTCCAGCTGATCCAGATTGGCATGGATCATCTGCCGCACACGGTTTCCACGGAACACTGTTCTTGTAATGAACTGAGAGTACTGAAGATTTACCTGATCCTGCTCGTAATTGCTGTTGTTTGTAAATTCTGCATAGCCTGTTACATTGATCTTGCGCATGCGATCCGAGGTATTTGTCACTGCAAGATTCCACACTTCATAAGACTGATTCAGCGGAACATAGTATCTTACTTCTGAATGGATCTCGCTATAATCAGCCATCATCTTTGTGTATGCTGTACCATGATGACATTCACTCTTATAAGAATTCAGATCTTTTCCTACCGGCTGCCAGGAAGCTGACCAATAATCTTCACTCTCCTGATCTCTTAAGTAGATATATCTTCCCGGCTGGTCAAACTGATTGAAGACATATCTTAAAATTCTTCCGTTCGCTCCTGATTTTGCAAAGCTATATCCACCTGCATTATTAGAAATAATTGCTCCATATTCTGGAGATCCAAGATAGTTCACCCAAGGTGCCGGTGTATCCGGTCTTGTGATCACATATTCTTTTTTCGATTCGTCAAAAAAACCATATTTCATACTTCACATTCTCCTATCACACTTATTATAAACAAATTGCAGCCATTCCTACTATCTGCAATTCTATCTTTACTGTGATAAAAGAATATCAAATCAGAACACATTAATATACAAAATAAGAACTTAAAATATCAAATTCGTGACATGACAAAAAGGAATTTACCATATCTGGTTTTCCTATTTTCTGATGTCCGGAGATAGAAATTTCCTATGACCTGATTATCCCAAATTGGACTATCCGCTCTTAGGCACTTCTCTTCTCCACTTAATCATTTTCTTCTCCTAATGGAACTTCCCGGATAATAGACCTTTCGCTTTCAATGTCAGATTCTTATTCTTGAAATGGTGATTACTCATTACCGTAAAATTCTTAGTTCTCTCTACACGGAAAATCTGTGCCATGCTCCCATCCTCCTTTCCAGTTCAAAAGAAAAAGCGTAAGTAATATCTCTATCACTCACGCCTTCTCTAAACATTTTATTCTTTTTTCAATAAATTTTTAATCTGTCCAATTACCTGTTCAATCCTCAGTTACAAACTTCAACTTTGTTAAACACAGATCAGTTCCTTTAAAATAATCTCTTCCTCAATCGCTTTGTGTTGATTAGCAGCTCTTATCCATGCCATCTGATCTTTCTCCTTATCCGGCAATGGATCTTTTTCTTCCAACTGCTTCATGATAATTTCTTCCCGTTCCCTGGCTGCCTTGTCTACTTCCAGCAGATGCTCACTAATACTATCCTGCAGGAGCATCACCTGATACAGCGAATTTCTATGATTCTTCAAATAATCTCTGCGTAAAAATCCATATTTGCCAAGTTGTTCCATCTGCTCACCGGATTTATAGGTGAGATTGGGAATCAGATATCCATTCACACTTGTATAAGTCAGTTTCATTTTATTAGCACTCTCCTTTTTTCTTTGATTTTTTACACCAAATTTACACCATTTGCAATTCATTTGACGCTATTCTACGATACCAGACAAAATGTCTGATCACTCCGAAAGCCTGTAAAATAGGCATTTCTGAGATACACAAGACAGGACAAAAATCGACTTCCATTATCAAGAGGTGAGTGCTAATATTTTTCGTATTTTTTTGCAAACCCAGTAAAATCAATGGTTTGCAGTCCTTAATTTTTTCTAAAATTGTGATTTTTTCTGTTTTGACACCAATTTTTATTTTTTGGTGTCAAGCATTTAACGCCATACTATCCAGCCTTGCAATCTCATTTTCAATTCTTGCCAATTCTCCAATATGATTATACACTTCCATTGTTACATCTATATGAGCGTGCCCCATAATATATTAAAGAACCTTTACGTCCATACGACATTCTGCCATTCTAGTACAAGCGGTATGACGCATAACATATTGATTAATTGGTTATTTTATAATTCATACTTGATTACATACATTATTTATTGTCTCGGATAAACCGATATTGGATTTTCCATCACTGGTTTTCCGTTGGGCTGAAGTACCCATATCGGCTTTTCCGATAGACTGAAATCCCAATATGGACAAAAATTACAGTATCAACCGATTTTATTTATCCTCTAATCATTCTCTTGTCCGAGTGGAATTTCTCGGATAATATACTCCGTATCCGTAAACAGTCCATACTCGTTTCTGACAATATTTCGCTGCACATATCCATAGTGTTCCAATTCTTTGATTGCAGACCGGACAGAATCAATTCCATCCCTGCTCAAAGATGCAAGCCCATGCATATTATAATTCCAGTCATCCGGCAAACTTAACATCAAAAACAATCCCTTTGCCTTTAATGACAGGCTCTTGTTTTTAAAATACTGGTTACTCATTACTGTATAATTTTTTGTTCGCTCCACACGAAAAATCTGTGACATTCTATTTCACTTCCTTTCTGCAAAAAGAAAAAGACGCAAGTCATATTTTTATGACTCACGCCTGTCTTCATATCTGCTCCATTAATCAATAAGGTTTTTATTCTTACTCTTTGTCTGGTTGTGCAGCTTCCATTGCCTGATATTCCCTTTTTAACTCTTTTAGTAATTCTTCTTCTGAAGGAAGATATAGTTTATATTTTGAAGCAAAGACCTGTGTTTCACCTTCTGGCAATGTATATCGTACAACTGCATCACTCTTATCTGCACATAACACAATTCCAATCGGCGGGTTATCTCCTTCGTTCATCAATTCTCGTTCATAATAATGCACATACATTTGCATCTGTCCTAAATCCTGATGTGTCAAATCACCTATCTTCAAGTCAATAAGCACAAAGCATTTTAAAATATAATTGTAAAAAACAAGATCTATTCTAAAATGGCGTCCATCAAACGTAATTCTTTTTTGCCTTGCAACGAAAGAAAATCCTCGTCCTAATTCCAATAAAAACTTTTGTAAATGTGTAATATTATCGGGCACACTATAACAAACTGATCTTTCACTTTTCAGGCAAAATAAAAGAAGTCTTGGAATAAAGGAATCTGACGTATTTTCCATCAAATTGTTTTATTCTGAGACCTCTTGTGTTCTCATATGGTTTTGTAACCATGAAATTAAGAAAGCAGAAACCTCCCCTACCAAAGTTTAGTTTCTGCTTTCACCTAAACATAGCTCTCGCTACATTCATACATACCTATGATAACAGTTAAAACAGAAAACTACAACCTTATTTCTCAGGATTTTTACAATAAAACAATTGATTCCCTTGATTTGAACCTTATTTCATGTACCTGTGGACACTCCGGCTGTCTCATCCGTCATGGCTCTTATAAACGCAGCATCCAGCTTGCTGACAGGATCCTCTCCCTTTCCGTTGTTCGTGTGTACTGCAAAATCTGCGGACATACCCATGCATTACTGCTTT
>ENA-OQAA01001460-OQAA01001460.1-human-gut-metagenome-genome-assembly--contig:-NODE-1460-length-11804-cov-1.903742_pt1 | contig 11804 bp, 15 predicted proteins | sample MGYA00242489_ERZ504515 | MGnify/ENA primary metagenome ERZ504515 (study PRJEB26092, sample SAMD00036237) | human gut metagenome | host: Homo sapiens | study: EMG produced TPA metagenomics assembly of...
ATCGTCCACCATCCGTTGCATGATCATGCAACAGTTGGTGGAGATCATGCAACCAAGCATGGTGGACTAAGTGAATGTCTCAGGAGGAAAGGCGTAATAGGACAAGGAAGATCTTTTAAAAGTATCGTGATAAGGAAGAATATTTGCCCAGTGTGTTTATGCTTCCCGAATTTATTACTACCTTTGCGCCACTCAATTAAATAATCATAATTGCATGCACGAGAAACTTATTATTCTTGATTTCGGCTCGCAAACAACCCAGCTTATCGGCCGTAGGGTCAGAGAGTTGAATATGTATTGTGAGATCGTTCCTTATAACAAATTCCCGCATGACGCTACCGACGTGAAAGGTGTGATCCTTTCCGGAAGTCCTTATTCCGTATACGACGAGAATGCCTTTAAGGCTGATTTGACCGAGATACGGGGGAAGTATCCCGTCTTAGGTATTTGTTATGGAGCGCAGTTTCTAGCTTATACATCCGGAGGTAATGTTGAACCGGCTAATTCACGTGAGTATGGACGTGCTAATTTGTCGCACATTGATGGTGAGGATGAATTACTGAAAGGGATCCATGTGGGTTCGCAGATATGGATGTCTCATGGAGATACGATTACCGTATTGCCGGATAAATTCAAGGTGATCGCCAGCACGGACGACGTGAGGGCTGCCGCTTACCATGTGGAAGGTGAGCAAACGTGGGGCGTTCAGTTTCATCCGGAAGTATTCCATTCGACAGACGGTACGAAGTTGCTGGATAACTTCTTGAATATTTGCGGATGCGCCAAGGATTGGACACCGGCTTCCTTTATCGAATCTACCGTAGCTGAGTTGAAGGAGCAATTGGGAGATGACAAGGTGATCTTGGCTCTTTCCGGCGGTGTGGATTCATCTGTTACGGCCGTATTGCTGAATAAGGCGATCGGTAAGAACTTGACTTGCATTTTCGTGGATCATGGTCTGCTGCGCAAGAATGAGTTCGAGAACGTAATGAGGGATTATGAGCATTTAGGATTGAACGTGATCGGCGTAAACGCAAAAGATAAGTTCTATAAGAACTAGTGGGCGTTACGGAACCGGAGAAGAAACGTAAGATCATCGGCAAAGGATTTATCGATGTCTTCGATGAGGAGGCGCATAAGCTGAAAGATATCAAGTGGCTGGGGCAAGGTACGATTTATCCGGATGTGATCGAGTCGCTTTCTATCACAGGTACGGTTATCAAGAGCCATCATAATGTGGGCGGACTTCCGGATACGATGAACTTGAAACTCGTCGAGCCGCTTCGTCTTCTTTTCAAGGATGAGGTTCGCCGTGTCGGTATGGAGTTGGGTATGCAACCGCATTTGATCAAGCGCCATCCGTTCCCGGGACCGGGATTGGGTATCCGTATCTTGGGTGATATCACGCCGGAAAAGGTACGTATCCTGCAAGACGCTGACGATATCTATATGTCATTGATGCGTGAGTGGGGACTTTACGATAAGATTTGGCAAGCTGGGGTAATCTTACTTCCGATTCAATCCGTAGGTGTAATGGGCGATGAGCGTACCTATGAGAATACGGTAGCTTTACGTGCGGTAACTTCCACGGACGCTATGACCGCCGATTGGGCGCAGCTTCCGTACGAGTTCCTCGCCAAAGTTTCCAACGAGATTATCAATAAGGTGAAAGGCGTAAATAGAGTCGTGTACGACATCAGCTCGAAGCCGCCTGCAACCATCGAGTGGGAGTGACATTTGTCTTAGGTATAACAAAGTGTAAAATCAATAAAATTTAAAAGTCACATGAAGCAAGATATGATTGTTATCTTGGATTTAGGTAGTCATGAGAATACGGTGTTGGCTCGTGCTATTCGTGCGTTAGGCGTTTATAGTGAGATTTATCCGCATGACATCACGGTTGAGGAATTAAAAGCCTTGCCAAACGTGAAAGGTATCATTATCAATGGTGGCCCAAACAATGTTATCGACGGTGTAGCTATCGACGTGAATCCGGGTATTTACGAGATGGGCACTCCTGTAATGGCCGCAGGTCACGATAAGGCGTTGTGCGAGGTTAAATTGCCGGAGTTTACGGATGATGTCGAGGCGATCAAGGGCGCTGTCAAGTCTTTCGTGTTCGATACTTGCAAGGCTGAGGCAAACTGGAATATGACGAATTTTGTCAATGACCAGATTGAATTGGTAAAGCGTCAGGTAGGGGATAAGAAGTTCTGCTGGCCTTGTCTGGAGGTGTCGATAGCTCTGTAGTAGCCGCTTTACTTTTGAAAGCGATCGGCGATAAATTGGTTTGCGTGCATGTGAACATGGTTTGATGCGTAAGGGCGAGTCCGAGGATGTCGTTGAGGTCTTCAAGAACCAGTTGAATGCCAATTTGGTGTATGTAGACGCTACAGATCGTTTCTTGAACAAGCTAGCTGACGTGGAAGATCCGGAGCAAAAGCGTAAGATTATCGGTGGTGAGTTTATCCGTGTATTTGAGGAAGAAGCTCGCAAATTAGATGGAATCGATTTCTTGGCTCAAGGAACGATCTATCCGGATATCGTGGAGAGTGGAACGAAGACGGCTAAGATGGTGAAATCCCATCATAACGTAGGCGGTCTGCCGGAAGATTTGCAATTTGAGTTGGTTGAGCCTTTGCGTCAATTATTCAAGGACGAGGTTCGTGCTTGTGGCGTAGAGTTAGGTTTGCCTTATGACATGGTTTATCGCCAGCCGTTCCCCGGACCGGTTTGGGCGTACGTTGCTTGGGCGCTATCACTCGTGATAGACTGGAAGCGGTACGTGAGTCGGATGCGATCTTACGGGAGGAGTTCAAGAACGCCGGATTGGATAAAAAGGTATGGCAATACTTTACGGTAGTACCCGACTTTAAGTCGGTTGGCGTACGTGATAACGCCCGTTCTTTCGAATGGCCCGTGATTATCCGTGCCGTCAATACGGTAGATGCCATGACCGCTACGATCGAGCCGGTTGATTGGCCTATCTTGATGAAGATTACGGATCGTATTTTGAAAGAGGTGAAGAACGTGAACCGTGTATGCTACGATATGTCTCCGAAACCGAATGCGACAATTGAGTGGGAGTAATTAGGCTTACTTATTAAACAGATATAAAAAGGCCCGGTGATTTATCTGAATCCCGGGCTTTTTATTTATATACGATAGATTCGAAGAACTATTTTAGTTCACGGATCTTGATATTACGGAACCAGATCGGATAGCCATGATCTTGCAGACCGATATAACCTTCTTTAGAAATACCTTCGGTAAAGCCCGGGAAGTTCTTGAATTTACTGTTAGCTACCAAATCATCCCACTCTTTGCTCCATAAAGTATACTCAACAACTTTCTTACCATTTTGGGTATGCGTTACTTTTCCATCTTTTACACGGATTACGATCGTATTCCACTCGCCGGCAGGATTAACTGTTTTCGGATCTGCGGGAAGCATGTCATATAGAGAACCTGCTAAGTGGTTCGCTAATTTGTTGTCGGTTGCGTCCACGTTATCTAGTACCTGTACTTCGGGAGCCGCATAATAAATAGGTTTACCGGGTACTTCGCGTACATAATAGAAGATACCGGAGTTTCCCATCTTGCTCGCTTTCCCAGTCTACCGAGAGCTCGAAGTTTTTTGAATTTCTTGTTCTGGTAAAGGATATCGCCATTAGCGCCTTGTCCCGGTTTCTTACCTTCGCCGGTAAATACTTTCATGGCATTGTCTTCTATAACCCAGTTTGCGGGCATAGCGGTACCGTTACATTGGCGCCATCCAGAGAAGTCTTTTCCGTTGAATAATAATTCCCAGCCAGCTTTTTTTTCCTTCTTAGTCAATGTATTCGGAGTTTGAGCGAAACAGGGGATAGCCATAGCTATGGCCGAAAGAATCAAGAATGATTTGAACAACTTTTTCATGTTACTTAAATTGTTATTAGATTAGATTTGTTAATATCATTACAAATGTAGCAATTTGCTTAATAACCCTTATGAGGATTAACGTATTTTTAATGGAAATAGGATTATTCTATTGATTTAACACATGAATCGTATGGCAAGCCACTAGCGCAGCGTTTCCGTACGCAGCCGGCTCTCTCCTAAAGAGATCGGCTCGAAGCCATTCTCTTGAGCCAGCTTGATTTCTTCCGGGCTAAAATCACCTTCCGGTCCGATGAGGATTAAGGCATTCTCTCCCGGCTGATACGTATGTTTTAATAGTGGCTTCTCGCCTTCCTCGCAATGGGCGATAAACTTACGCCCGTCAAAGGGAGTGGCGACAAACTTCTTGAAATCTGTCATTCCTTCTAACGCCGGCAAAGTCGCTTTCTGGGATTGCTTCATGGCACTGACCAATATCTTCTCCAATCGAATCGGCTTGATCTCTTTACGCTCTGAGAAACGACAATTCAAACAGGTGATCGCATTGATCCCTATTTCCGTCGCTTTCTCCACGAACCACTCCATCCGGTCCATGTTTTTGGTAGGAGCTATGGCTATATGGAGATTGAAGTTCCAGAGATCGGGTTGTTTCCAACTCTCTAAGAGGGTCACCTCACAATGTTTGGGATGCGCCCGGCTAATAGCCGCTTTATAAAAAGAGCCTTGCCCATCCGTCAATACTATCTCATCGCCTTCACCTAGACGAAGTACCCGTATACAATGTCCTGCTTCTTCTTCCGGTAATTCCGGCTTGATAGTTATATCTGGTGTATAAAAAATCTGCATGACCATCTAATTTTCAATTCTCAATTCTCAATTACCCAAGGATCATACCAATTATAGTAGCCGATAGCACAGAGACCAGGCTCCGCCGATCATGGCCGGTAGGCCGATACGTGAAATTAATCCTCGTTTTTCCGGGGCTAATACGCCCAATCCGCCTAATAAGATACCGATAGACGATATATTAGCGAATCCGCAAAGGATATAAGTAGACATCAAGATCGATTTCTCATACATGAATAATCCGGCATCTTTCCATTGCTGCAATTGGAAATAGGCGACAAATTCGTTCAATATGGTCTTTTGTCCCAATAAAGAACCAACTAACATGATGTCTTGGCTGGGAACCCCGATCAACCACATGAAAGGAGAGGTGATTACGCCCAGTATAAATTGGAAGGTCAAGCCCTGCGCCTTACCGTCCGTAATCTTTACAATCCAGTCGTTCAGTCCGGTATAACGTCCTATCACACCTTCCGTAATATAATTCGCTAACGCTACAAGGGATATGAATACCAATAACATCGCGGCAATATTCGTCATCAACTTTACGCCGGTAACCGTACCCGATGAGATGGCATCTAGAATATTCGAGTTCTCTTTTTCCTTACCGGAGATAGCTACATGGTCCGTGGCTTCTTCCGTCTGCGGACAAAGCATTTTCGCTAAAACGATTGAACCCGGTACTGCCATTACGGAAGCCGAGAGCAAGTGAGTGGCGAATAAAACCTTCGCCGCCGGGTCTGTTCCTCCCAACATACCTATGTAAGTACCCATTACGGAACCGGCGATCGTACCCATTCCGGATACCATGACCAAAAATATCTCCGAACGATTCATCGTCGCAGGTAATTCTTGATCAACACAGGAGATTCTGTCATTCCCATAAAAATATTACCGGCGGCCACTAATCCCTCCGAGCCGGATATATTCATGAATTTACGCAATACCCACGCAAAGGCACCGACTACTTCTGGATAATCCCCCAATGGTAAAACATGGAAACCAAGGCGGAGAAGAAAATAACAATCGGTAGCGAATGAAGCAAGAAACTGAATCCTGCCGCTTTAGAGCATACGGGCCTAATAAGAAAGTAAGACCGGCATCCGTGAAGTCCATCAACTTAACAAATATCTTGCCACATCCTTCCAATAGGATTCCGACGAACGGCACATATAAAACCGCCAAGGCGAATACGATCTGCATGAACAAACCTCCACCTACTAATTTCCAATCGATCCGTTTACGGTCATAACTCATGCATAGGCGATACCTAAAATCGTAATGATTCCAAGCAGACCTCTTAAAAGTGAGACCAGTCCGAATCCTCCTTGTTCTCCAATCATTTGTTTGTGTCCTCCTCTTCTTCTCGACGGCGCAACTCGTCTTTATACATTTTCGCGTATTCGTAATTTTCGTCGGCTATAGCGTCTTCCAATCGCTCGTTTATTTCTTGGATATCCAATAGGCTTAACCATTTCTTTAACTGGGCTTCGTCCTTAATCTCATCCGGTTCTAATTCTAATAAATTGTCATCCTCCTCCGGTTCGTCAGCGGGGATGGACAGGGTGTCTTCCAGTACGACACCGCATTCCTTTACAATCTCCTCGGAAGTAAAGATGTCGCAATTTACGCGAAGCGCTATGGCAATCGCGTCGGAAGTACGAGAGTCCAGCTTTATCGAGCGCTCACCGTCGCTAAACTCTAATTCTGAGTAAAACACACCATCTTCGAATTTGTATATGTAGACTTCCTTAAGAATGACGTTGAAGGCTTGCGCAAAAGTGGCGAATAAGTCGTGTGTTAATGGACGAGGAGGTACGATATGCTCCAAAGCGATCGCTATAGACTGTGCTTCAGCGATGCCTACGATGATTGGAATTCGCCGTGGACCATTTTCCTCTGCCAAAATTAACGCATAGGCCCCGGATTGAATTTGGCTGTTCGCTAATCCTTGAACCCTTAATTTTATTCTTGTACTCACAGATCTGAAATTTAAAATTGTATACAAAAGCAAAGTAATATTATTTTCGGGATTATCGCGAATAAATGTGATTAATCACTTTCAGTGTGTTTGGGGTTAAGGGGAAGGATAATGGAAAAACGGCTTCCTTTTCCTATTTCGGACTCTACGGCGATATACCCATCGAAACGTTCGGCTATCACTTTGCAAATGGATAGTCCCAAGCCGGTACCTTTGGCGAATTCATCCAGTTTCGTGAAACGATTGAAAACGGCGTCTTGTTTTTCTTTCGGGATACCAATGCCGGTATCTTCTACGAAAATATGTACATGCCGCCCTTCCTCTCGGTATTCATAACCAATCAATATATATCCCTTTTGCGTGAATTTAATAGCGTTGCTAAGAAAGTTGGTAATCACTTGTGTCAACCGAAACTTATCCGTGGGAATGGATATGCTTTTTTCCGGTATTTGCATACGAAGTTCTACGTTCTCCGGCATTAAAACTTGGAAAGTCTGGTAAATCGTGCTTATTAATTCATTTAGAGAATATTGCTGGAAGGAGAATGACATACGGCCCGATTCGATACGGGAAAGATCTAAGATATCATTGATAAGGTTCAATAACAGATCGCTGTTCGTATTGATTAACTCGGTAAAGTTTTCCCGTTCTTCCTTACTAAGCTCGATGTCTGTGTTCATAAGATTCGAGAATCCGACAATAGCGTTCAATGGAGTCCGTATCTCATGGCTCATATTCGCTAAAAATGCCGATTTCATTTGGTCGGACTCTTTAGCCTTCTCTAAGGCTACTTCCAGTTCCTTGTTCTGTTTTACCAAATTGGCTTGCGCTAATTTCTTATATTTCTGTTCTCTGGAATATAGCTTCCATAATCCCGTGGCAACGATATTGATAAAAATGAACGCTACGCAAATGAAAGCGATTAGCTGTTTCTTGTATAGCTCATAAAAAGGGATATTGACTAAACGGGCATAAGAAGGGATCTTCTCGATAGGTATTCCCCATGCTTTTATGGTATGCCATACGAGAATATATTCCTTACTGCTTTCTTTGATCGGAATTTCTACGACAGGGGTCCCTTTCAACACTAACGAAGCCATTTCCGCCTGTTCTCGTGCTTGTATTTCTATGGATGTGAAATAACCTCCGATGTATCGATTCCGTCTTTTAGCCGGATGATATTGAATCGGTTCGTAATGAGCGGAGAAGCTGGGATAATTGACTAATTGATAAAAAGCTTCGGAGGTATGATCGTATTTTATATCTAGATAAGTGCTTTGATCCAGAGTGCCGGACAAATTAAAGAGCAAAGAAGATCCCGGTAAAACTCGGTATGGAAGGGTATTTATTTTTGCGATACAGTTTTTTCCCGGTAGCGACCGCATCTGAGTGCCATTTTGGGTAAGGTCTATGAGCCTCTTTACAAATAGACTGTCATTTGTTCCGATTTTATCTAACTCTAGCCCCCGGATTTTAAGGCGGATTATTTCTATTTCCGGGTGTCCTTGTATTTGTTGCCAAAAGTCATTAAAGGATTTTCTTCCAAGGATTGTCCGGTCGCAAGGAATCTGGATTTGCAATACTCCGAATAATTTATGTATAAATTCTATATTCTTGATGAAGTCTTGTTTGTCGTGTAGTCCGGTAACATTGGGGTACTTCTTTAAAAGCGACCAATTCGGATAATTTACGCCGGCGAAAACAATCGGTATTTCTTTTAGATACGGGTGTCCGCAAGCTAATAAAGAGTAGCAAGCTTGATCATCGTTTACTAATATGATATCGGGTTTAATCTCTTTGATCGAGTCAATATAATTATACATTCGGGCTATTTCGGCACTATCCAGATATTGCTCGCAATCTAGATAGAATGTATGAATCTTCGGGTTTATTTTTTGCTTATTGAATGTTCGTTCCAGCACTTCATTAAAAATCGGGTAGGTATCTTTCTTTTGCTCAAAAGAATGGATAAGCACGACTTTCTTTTCTTCTTTTTCTTGGCAACCTAGGGTTAACAAAGAGACAAGAAATATGGATATAGCAAAAATTAAATATTTATGTGTGTGTTTCATGATTCTTAATAGATAGATCTTTTGCAAAGGTAGAAGTTTTTTTGATTATCAAGCAAAAAAATGGTCATCCGTCACGGACGACCAATCTTCATTGCTAACCTTAAATCTAATACCATGAAAAACACGGTGCAAATATATAGTATTTTATGTTGTACAGCATGATTCCGTGGCGCAAATCCTTGATACGTTAGCTTTATTTTAATAATAGTCCTTCCTGCTAAAGGACCGTTAACAGTTATTGCTTGCTTTTCACGTACTCATCGGCCTTCTCTTTTACCCGATCGGCACGTTTTTGAGTTTCGGGATGGCTTGAGAACATCTGCATAACTTGGACGATTTAGCTTCTGACTCACTCAGTTGTAACAATTTATTTAATGAGTTAGACATTCCGTACGGATCTCGCCCGTTATCTATACAAAACTGGAAACCGAATTCGTCCGCCTCATACTCTTGTTTCTGGGAATATTGAGCGCCGGCCAAGGCCTGTGCCATGTCTCCCAGTTGAGAGTCGGTCAGTTTGGATACGGTTCCACTTACAGCTCCGGCGGCGTTTTTAGCGGCGGAGGTCAAGTAAGCGTTTTCATGGCGTCTTTAGAGTCGGAATGAACGACGTGCCCGATCTCATGACCGATAACGGCGAATACCTCGTCATCGTCCATGATTTTCATCAATCCGCCACATACGCGTACACTTCCGTCTCCACAGGCGAAAGCGTTTACATCTACTACATTATATACTTTAAAGTTTAAGTCTAGGCCGGAAACTTTCTTTACATTGGCGGTCAAGCGTTCCAAGCGTTTTCCCATTTCCGTATCCGGACCTGCTACCTCGTTATGAGTGTCCATCCATTGGATGTACTCTTTTGCCATTTTGGCTACATCCTCGTCGGATAGAGTAGCGGCATGCGCTACATCAGTCGCGGCATTAATCACTTTTTTCGTATTAATGGTCTTGCCGCCAATCTTGAATTGGGCGGAAACCGTTAGGCTCACTCCTGCTAAGAAAGCCAAGGACAATAAGATTTTTTCATGTTTTAAATTAGTTAGTTGTTTGTGATAAATAATTTTCGATCTGTTGAAAAGTAGCGTCTTTCAACAATACTTTTTTTCTCTTTGTTTAATAGATATAATGTGGGTATCGCTTTTAAGTCGTAGATCTCGTCGTTTTTAAGCGAAACACTTTTGTCGTATGAGTTGATCCAATCTTTAGGCATGACGGAAACATGCTCTTTCCATGCGTCCAGATCCTCGTCCGGATAAACGGCTAAGATCTTTAGTTTGTTGCTTTTTGAAAATTCATTGATCAAGAAGGACGATTCCATTTGTCTGGTTATTTCTTGACAAGCATGACAGTCCGGATTATAGAAAAATAATAATAGATAATCCGCTTTTATATTGTATAATTTCCCGGTTTTTCCGTTCGCTAATGTGTACGTGAAATCGGTCGCAGGCGTCCCGATTCTGTTTTTTAATGCGAGCTCTAGCAAATGGGCGGGACGTATCTTTTCCACATCGCTTAATGACGAGGATTCGGTAAGATATTCCAATACTGCTATATACATTTCCTCATTCCTTAGGGGGAGTTCGGGTCGTATAGATATTTCTCCATCATCTCGGAAAAGTACTGAAACATGGCACTGTCTTGTTCTGTTTGTTTCATCATCGCTTTTACGGAAGAAGACATAGCCGCAGGCGAGACATAGTTCATCAAATCTATATAGTTGGATAATGCCTGCTCGGTCACTTGAGGTTCATGGATATAGGTCGTATCCTTGAAGTCGAATTTATCCCAATAATGTTTCACTAAATATTTCGGCCCTTTCCACTGGTCCGTGATTAAGGTGGGGACCGAGACCATTTCAAAGGTGGGTGGCGCTACATTGGATTCCTCCGTTTTTTGATTGCGTTGACCACTGCATGCGTTGACGGTCAACGTCAACAATAAAACATATAGATATTTCATATTCATTCATATATTTATGTTTCAATCCACAAATATATAGTATTTTTTTTATCTTTGTTAAATTAAAACAGCAAAAGGTAGAATATCATGGATTTTCGATTAAAAGTATTTCATAGCGTAGCTTGTAACTTAAGCTTCACGAAAGCGTCCCGGGAATTGTTCATTAGCCAACCCGCTATTAGCAAGCATATCCATGAGTTGGAGGTTCAGTATAAGACGCCTCTCTTTGAACGAACAGGTAGCCAGATCCGTTTAACTCGTGCGGGCGAGTTGTTGTTTTCGCATACCCATTCCTTATTGGCTTCGTATCGTCAATTGGATTTCGAGATGAATCTGTTGACAAATAATTTTCTGGGGGATTTACATTTAGGTGCCAGTACGACAATATCCCAATATGTTCTTCCGCCCGTGCTTGCTTTATTCATTAAGATGTTTCCGGATATACATGTATCTGTATTGAATGGGAATAGCCGGGATATAGAGTTGGCTTTGCGAGATGGAAAAATAACGTTAGGATTGGTGGAAGGGACTACCCGTCAAAATACGATGCATTATATACCTTTTATGAAGGATGAGTTAGTGGTTGTCACTCATGTAGGGTCTAAGTTGGCTGCTTATGACGAACTGACGTTGGAACAACTTTGTGCTTTGCCCGTAGTACTTCGTGAAAACGGCTCCGGTACGCTTGAGGTCTTGGAGGGGACCTTGGCAAAACACCAGATCAAACTGTCGCAATTGAACGTATTATTGCAGCTAGGTAGTACGGAGAGTATCAAATTATTCTTGGAAAATTCCGATGCTTTGGGAATTCTTTCTATTCGGGCGGTGACACGTGAGCTGATGGCAGGACGTTTGAAAGTGATAGAAATTGAGCTTAGCCTAACGGACTTACTCCTTTGCTTGGAGGCCGCAGGGGCAGAACAGCGGTATGGAAGAAAGTTTCATGCGTTTTGCCAGTCAACATTGGCAATAACTTTAGGTTATTCGCTATAAAACTTGTGAAGTAAGGGATCGGATGAAAATATGTACTTTCGCGAACGAAATCAAATAATGATATGTTGTAC
>ENA-OQAA01001461-OQAA01001461.1-human-gut-metagenome-genome-assembly--contig:-NODE-1461-length-11803-cov-3.352689_pt1 | contig 11803 bp, 14 predicted proteins | sample MGYA00242489_ERZ504515 | MGnify/ENA primary metagenome ERZ504515 (study PRJEB26092, sample SAMD00036237) | human gut metagenome | host: Homo sapiens | study: EMG produced TPA metagenomics assembly of...
TATTTATAGTCATATCAAGGCTCGTTTAATTATGGTAAATTCGTGGTAAAATGAGTGCTTTTCTATACTTCAAAATATTTGAAAGTATAGTGTTTATACGGATAATCAAAAATTAGATATAAAATTTACGAAAAATAATAATAAAAAAAAGACACTATTGATAGTTGGTTAGTCCAAATTATCTAATTACTCAAAAGAGTAACCGCATTCCTTGGGCGAGGGGCGGTTACTTTTTTGATTGATTTATATACGCTATCAAAATCGTTACAACAATACTAAGTATCATTAGTACGATTGTAGAGTAAGAAAAGGACTATTTGACAGTTTTTCGTACATTTTTAAGGAAGTTCCTTAATTGAAATAACAGGAAATATATGATAAAATTGAGAAGGTTTAATAGTTTTTTCCCGATTTTGCCCCCTTTACATTGCACACACTTCGGCATACTTTTGCTACAAGAGCAATCGAATATGGCATGAACCCCAAAATATTGCAGAAACTTCTGGGACATGGTACATTACAAATGACAATGGGTTTGTACTGCCACGTAACAGAGGATACGCTGTTTTTGGAAACGGAGAAGTTTAAGAGAAGGTGTAGTTGAGCATGAAGTGGTGTAAAAATGGTGTAGCAGGGGATGAAACATAGAAAGTAAGGGCGAGAAAAGCCCGTAAATACGGAGGTTTTAAGAAAGATGGAAAGTTATAAGCAGGAATTTATTGAGTTTATGGTGGACAGCGATGTGCTGAAATTTGGAGAATTCACATTGAAAAGCGGAAGGAAATCTCCGTTTTTTATGAATGCAGGCGGATATGTGACAGGTTCGCAGCTTAAAAAGCTCGGCGAATATTATGCGAAAGCGATCCATGACACATACGGAGATGATTTTGATGTGTTGTTCGGACCTGCTTATAAGGGGATTCCTCTTGCGGTTGTAACTGCGATCGCTTACAGTGAGTTGTATGGAAAAGAAGTACGATACTGCTCGGACAGAAAAGAAGAGAAAGATCACGGAGCAGACAAAGGAAGCTTCCTCGGAAGTAAATTTAAAGACGGCGATCGAGTTATCATGATCGAAGATGTAACGACGTCAGGAAAGTCGATGGAAGAGACCGTTCCGAAAGTAAAGCAGGCCGCTGATGTGGAGATCGTCGGATTAATCGTATCTCTTAATCGTATGGAGGTCGGAAAAGGGGGAGAAAAATGCGCCCTTGACGAGGTGAAAGATCTGTATGGTTTCGATACGGCCGCGATCGTGACGATGGAAGAAGTCGTGGAACACTTGTACAACAAGCCGTATAACGGAAAAGTTGTGATCGACGATACATTAAAGGCTGCGATCGATACATACTATGAAACATATGGAGTAAAATAAAACGGGGAGGCGCTTTATGGAAAAGGCATATCTTACAATGAAAAACAGTGGTGCAAGTAGCATTACACTTGGGATTATCGTTCTCGTTGTCGGAGTGGCAACAGGAATACTTGCAATCGTGAACGGAGCAAAATTACTCAAACATAAAAAAGAGATTACATTTTAAGCAGCTTGACAGCTTTCAGGGAAACTGTGAAAGGACACGGATGAAAGAGAGATAAATAAACAGAAAGAAAAATAAGGGACTAAGCCGGAATACAGGCAGTCCCTTTTTGCAACGGCGGCGGAACGAAGTCTGGGTTTGCCTGAGACTTTGCGGCCGTGTATAGTCCCGGAGCGCGCTTTTTTAGCGCTTCCGGTGATTTGAAAAAATTACTGATAGGGAGAGTTCCTTGTGTGAGGAGAGTTATTTTTGAGTATAAAAAAAAGAGCGGATTTATAGGATATTTGGGAAAATCCTGTTTTTACTATATATTGTTTTTTTGATTTATTTTCTGTTTCTTGCGGAATGGTACGGAAGAACGGAAGTGACGGAAGAGTATAGATATAATCTTGAATTATTTAAAGAAATCAGACGTTTTCTTACTTATAGAGAACAGCTTGGCATGTTTACGGTGCTTGCGAACCTTCTCGGGAATATTATGATCTTTGTTCCTTATGGTTTCTTTATTTCCATGGCGGGAAAGTCCATGGGATTTTTTAAAATATTATTTTTCAGTATGGCGCTGAGTCTGGGCGTGGAAACAATACAACTTTTTACGAGAGTAGGAAGTTTTGATGTCGATGATATTTTATTAAATACAATCGGCGGAGTTTTAGGATATATTTTGTTTGTGGTATGCAGTCGGATAAGGAGAAAACGTTATGTTCGGAAAGGAAAAAAAGGCAGAAGATAAGAAAAAAGAAACTGCTTTGAAACGGGAGGAAAACCGGAAAAAAAGCGGGGTGAAACATAAAAAGCCAAAGCAAAAACAGGCGGGCAACGGAAATCTTTCGTGTCTGTTCGGATTAGGTTCGGCCGCAGTGTTGGCGGGATGTATAGCATACGCGTTTGTCCGAAGAGGAGAAGCCCCCGGGATCATAGGAGGTATTACGATTATTTCTTTGATACTGGCAGGATACGGAATTTATTCGGCAATTATAGGATTTCGGGAGAGAGAACGCAGTTATCTGACGTGTAAGATCGGTATTGTCATGAATGCGGCGGCGATTATTTCATTTTTTGCGGTATTTATCAGAGGTTTGAATTAGTAAGCAAAAGATAAAAAGTAGTGAAAAAAGATAAATAATAAAGAAAAGTAAACAGATGAGCGGGAGGGAAAGGAAAATGCAGGAAGTGTCAGAAAAATACAACAACGATTCATATAGGGAACGGCATGCGTTGTCGGTAGAACGTCTTCGCACGCTGCCTTTTGAGGAATCTGTGGAAGATTCTTATATCGCGTATTTCAGATTGGTTGCCCTGTTTTTGCTTGAAGTGGAAAATGTGCGGATTCAGGTGGAAAGCGGAAAATGGGATCAATATAATGAAGAAGACATGAGACAGATCAACGAAATCCTTTATAGTGATATTGTCGGGGATGCTTACGAAAAAAGCTATGCAAATCCGAAATATGCATGCAGCTGGTTTGAGCCGGAGATGGGAAGGCTTTTGAGTTTTCTCTATGTGGAAATGCGCTCCGGCATCCCTTATGCGTTTGAAGGCAGACTTGATTATCTGACGATTTTGTATGAATTGTTTATCGAGGTATATACGTATTTTGAAAATTGCCGGGCAGATGGCGCTGAACCGGAAATACGAAGAGTAAGAGATATCGTGTATTGGTATGCAAGCGATTATTGCGACGTATTTTTGGCAGATCGGATTAAAGAACAGATCGATCCGTCGTATTCGTTTGCGGCAGATATTATCGAAAATGCAGATTTGAGCAGCGACAGGTATTTGTATCGTTTCGGAGAATATATTACAGAAAATGAGCTGGGAACTGCGCGCCGTCTCAGGTCGCTTCCCGAAGAGACGATTCAAAAGATGGCGGACGTTTACACGGAAGGATATCGGATCGGATTTATCAATACAGGAAAAGATCTGTCCAAAAAATCAGTCGTAAATATTCGTTACAGCCTCGGATTTGAACGGGTCATAAGAGCGGCGATCGCAAATTTTCGCGCTATGGGGTTAAAACCCGTAATATACAGGGCGGCGTCGGGTGTGATCACGAAAAGAGAGCATCACAAAATCGGATATTTCGGCGCTGTGGCAAACTGGCAGTATGAGTACGATCACAGACAAGATCAGGCGTTATTTATGGATAAACGCTATATTGAACGGCGTCTGGAAGTGATGCATACTGTTTATGAACAAAATAAAGAACAGGCAGCGCAGTTCGCAGGACCTGCCGTGATGGAAACATTCGGAGAAAAGCCGTTTTCACCGAAAGCAGTACCGGAAGCTCCGGCTTACTGTGAAGAGCAAAGGGAGCTTGCGCTTCAATACGACAGCAGATCCGGTCAGATCACAAATGAATATATCAAAGGAGAAGAGAGAAGTTTTACGATCATTGCATATCCTGTGCCGGAGATCGGTCCGAAATATGAAGAAATTTTCGATGAAGTAATACGAATTAATACGTTAGATGCAAAATTATATGAGAAAGTTCAACAGACGATGATCGATGCGCTCGATCAGGGAGAAAAAGTCCGTGTGATCGGAAAGGGAGAGAACCGGACGGATATGGAGATTCGGCTTTGGTCGTTAAAAGATGCTCGGAAAGAGACGATTTTTGAAAACTGTGTGGCAGATGTAAATATTCCGGTAGGCGAGGTGTTTACATCACCGGTGCTGGAAGGAACGAACGGAGTTTTGCATGTCAGCCGGGTGTATCTTGACGGTTTGCAGTATAAAGACCTTGAATTGAAATTTAAAGACGGAAAGATCGTTGATTATAGATGCGGCAATTTTAAAGACGAGGAAGAAGGCAGACGATATATTTTTGATAATGTTTTGAAAAATCATGATACTCTTCCGCTTGGCGAATTCGCGATCGGAACAAATACGACTGCTTATGCCGCGGGAAAAAAATACGGGATCGAAGATAAGATGCCGATTTTGATCGCAGAGAAAACAGGACCTCATTTTGCAGTGGGCGACACATGCTATTCATGGAGCGAAGACGTCCGTGTATATAATCCGAACGGAAAAGAAATCGTTGCAAAGGATAATTCTTGTTCGCTGAAAAGAAAAGAAGATCCGTCTGCGGCATACTTTCAATGTCATACAGATATAACCGTACCTTATGAAGAGTTAGAAGAAATAAGTGTAGTGACAAAAGACGGGAAACACATTATACTAATTAAAGACGGAAGATTTGTGCTTCCGGGAACTGAGATTTTAAATGAACCATTAAAACAACTCGAAAATTGATTTGAGATTTTAAGGAGGAAATAACGTGCCAAAAGTAGGAATCGTAATGGGCAGTGACTCTGACCTGAAAGTGATGAGCAAAGCTGCGTCAATGTTGGAAAAATTCGGAATTGATTATGAAATGACGATCATTCCGCACATCGTATGCCGGATGTATTTTTTGAGTGGGCAAAAGCTGCGGAAGGAAAAGGGATTAAAGTAATCATCGCAGGAGCCGGAATGGCTGCACATCTTCCGGGAATGTGTGCGGCGCTGTTCCCGATGCCGGTGATCGGAGTGCCGATGTCAGGAAAGAATCTGGATGGTATGGACGCTCTTTACTCGATCGTTCAGATGCCGCCGGGAATTCCGGTTGCGACTGTTGCGATTGACAGTGGAATGAACGCTGCGATTCTTGCGGCAAAAATCCTCGCTGTATCAGATGAAGAGGTATTAAAAAAGTTAAAAGACTATTCGGCAGAGATGAAAGATACCGTTCAGGCGAAAGCCGATCGTCTTGCCGAGGTCGGATATGAGGAGTATTTAAAGTAAAGGAGAAAGTGGTATGGATTATAAGAAAGCAGGAGTTGACATAGAGGCCGGTTACAGATCAGTAGAACTTATGAAAGAGCATGTGAAAAAGACGATGCGTCCGGAAGTGCTCGGAGGACTCGGAGGATTTTCGGGAGCATTTTCTCTTGATAAGATCAAAGAAATGGAAGAGCCGGTACTGCTGTCGGGAACAGACGGCTGCGGAACGAAAGTGAAGCTGTCGATGGTGCTTGATAAGCATGACACGATCGGAATCGATGCTGTGGCAATGTGTGTGAATGATATTGCCTGTGCGGGAGGAGAACCACTGTTTTTCCTTGATTATATTGCATGCGGCAAGAATGAGCCTGAGAAGATCGCATCAATCGTAAGCGGAGTGGCAGAAGGATGTCTTCAGTCGGGAGCGGCGCTGATCGGAGGCGAAACGGCGGAACATCCGGGACTTATGGCAGAAGACGAGTACGATCTTGCCGGATTTGCGGTAGGAGTATGCGATAAAAAAGATATGATCACAGGAGAAAATCTGTCTGCCGGAGACGTTTTGATCGGAATGGCGTCTACGGGAGTTCACAGCAACGGATTTTCACTTGTAAGAAAAGTATTTGATATTACAAAAGAATCTCTTGATACATATTACGATGAATTGGGATGTACTCTCGGAGAGGCGCTTCTCGCTCCGACAAGAATTTATGTGAAAGCGCTTAAGAGTATTAAAGAAGCGGGAATAACGGTGAAAGCATGCACCATATTACAGGCGGCGGTTTCTATGAGAATGTTCCGCGTATGCTGATCGACGGTACTCGAGCGGTGATCGAAAAAGACAGTTATCCGATCCCGCCGATCTTCAAGATGCTTGCAAAAGAAGGCGATATCGAAGAGCAGATGATGTACAATACGTTTAACATGGGACTTGGAATGATCGTTGCCGTTGATCCGGCAGATGTGGAGAAAACTCTGGAAGCGATCAAAGCGGCAGGAGATGCGCCGTATGTAGTCGGCCGCATCGAAGCGGGAGAAAAAGGAGTAGACTTATGCTAAAGGTCGTTGTGCTCGTATCCGGAGGAGGTACGAATCTGCAGGCGATCATTGACGGCGTAAAAGGCGGCGTCATCAGGAATACAAAGATCGTCGGAGTTATCAGCAATAACAAGAATGCATATGCGCTTGAGCGGGCGAGAGAGAATCACATCCCGGCAAAATGTATCTCGCCGAAAGATTATGAATCCAGGGATGTGTTTAATGAAAAACTTTTGGAAGCCGTCAACGAGTACGAACCGGATCTGATCGTTTGGCAGGATTTCTTGTTGTTATCCCTCCGGAAATGATCGCAGCTTACAGAAACCGGATGATTAATATTCACCCGTCGTTGATTCCGGCGTTTTGCGGGAAAGGATATTATGGATTAAAAGTGCATGAAGCAGCGCTTGCAAGAGGTGTTAAAGTAGTCGGCGCGACCGTTCATTTTGTAGATGAAGGAACCGATACAGGGCCGATCATCCTGCAGAAAGCAGTAGAAGTTGAGCAGGATGACACACCGGAGATGCTTCAAAGAAGAGTGATGGAGCAGGCAGAGTGGAAAATCCTTCCGGAAGCGATCCATTTGATCGCGAACGGAAAAGTGCATGTTGAAAACGGACATGCTTTTATAAAAAATTTATAGAATGTCGAAGCATTAAAAAATGACCGCCGGGACGAAAAAACCGGGCGGTCATTTCGGAACGTAAAACGGTTTGTACAGACAGGAGGAATCTATCATGAAAATATTGATCGTCGGAAGCGGCGGAAGAGAACATGCCATTGCGGCAAGTGTGGCAAAAAGTCCCAGAGCAGATAAGATATACTGCGCGCCCGGAAACGCGGGAATTGCAGAATACGCAGAGTGCGTGGACATCGGAGCAATGGAATTTGAAAAACTGGCAGAATTTGCCAAAGAAAAAGAGATCGATCTTTGCATCGTCGGAATGGATGATCCGCTTGTCGGAGTCTTGTGGACGTATTGGAAGATGCGGGAATCCGTACGTTCGGTCCAAAGAAAAACGCCGCTATTTTGGAAGGATCAAAGCGTTCAAAAGATCTTATGAAAAATACGATATTCCTACGGCAGGATATGAGAATTTTACAGATCCAAAGGAAGCAATCGCCTATCTTGAGAATGCAAAGTTCCCTATCGTATTGAAGGCAGACGGACTTGCACTTGGTAAAGGAGTGCTGATCTGTCAGAATTTTGAAGAGGCAAAAGAAGGCGTAAAGACGATCATGCTTGACAAAAAATTCGGCACAGCCGGAAACGAGATGGTCATTGAAGAGTTCATGACAGGTCGCGAAGTATCTGTTCTTTCATTTGTAGACGGAAAGACGATCAAAACGATGACAAGCGCGCAGGATCACAAACGTGCCGGTGACGGTGATACAGGGCTGAATACAGGCGGAATGGGAACATTTTCACCAAGTCCGTTCTATACAAAAGAAGTAGAAGAATTTTGTGAAAAATATATTTACCAGAGAACGGTAGATGCTATGGCTGCAGAGGGCCGCCCGTTTAAAGGCGTTATTTTCTTCGGTCTGATGCTTACAGAAGAAGGACCGAAAGTGTTGGAGTACAACGCCCGCTTCGGAGATCCGGAGGCTCAGGTTGTGCTTCCGCGTATGAAAAATGATATTTTGGACGTTGTTGAAGCATGTGTGGACGGAACTCTGGATCAGATCGATCTTCAGTTTGAAGATAATGCGGCCGTGTGCGTTGTGCTTGCATCTGAAGGCTATCCGGTTCAGTACGAAAAAGGCTATCCTATCACAGGTCTTGAAGAATTCAGTAAACATGAAGGGTATTACTGTTTCCATGCAGGAACAAAATTTGAGGACGGAAACATCGTGACAAACGGAGGCCGTGTGCTTGGTGTAACTGCAAAAGGCGCTAATCTGAAAGAAGCAAGAAAAAATGCCTACGCAGCGACAGAATGGGTACAGTTTAAAAACAAATATAAGCGTAATGATATCGGAAAAGCGATAGATGAAGCTTTTTCTGACGGTCAGTAATGCAAAAATAAAAGAAAATCCATATTCAGAATGACTGCAATCCCCCTTACTATTTAGAAAATGATAGTAAGGGGATAGTTTTTGTATATGGTTTTCAAAATAGGAATCTTGCTTATGATATAGCTATACTATCTTTTGAATCCTCCACCCGGAATTAAGCAGAAAAAAACAGTACAAAACAATGCAAAACAGAAAAACATAAAATAATACATAAATATTCAGACAAATATTGACAAATATATATTTTATGATATTATTTAATTAAATTAATAAATGTACTTAAATAAAAGAAAGGAGAAAAGTATGAAAAAGATTTCTGTGGTGTTGATTGCGGCGTTGGTCGTATCTTTGCTTTTTGGATGTGGAAAGAGCGACGATGCGAAAGGTACAGGGAAAACAACTTTGAGCGTTTGGTATTGGGGAGAACAAGAAGTGCCGGGATATAAGGCGTATATGGAAGAGATGGTAAAACGGTATGAAAAAAAGAACCCTGATATTAAAGTGGAAGCTGTTCTTCAGGAAAGTGATAATCTGTATACGGCATTTCGTACGGCAGAGGCGGCAGGGGAAGGTCCGGATATTCAATATATGTGGGGCGGAACTCAGGCAATGGAAGATGTTTGGAAAGGAAACGTAGCTCCGATTAGTGACTATATTTCTGAAGAAGAACTCTCGGTTATTCCGAAGTCGGCATTGGCTCAGACGAATTGGAACGGGAAACAATGGGGAATCCCGGCATATGGATTTACATATGGGATTGCCTATGATAAAGAAGCAATGCGTACTGCCGGAGTAGATCCGGAAAATCCGTTTACTACATGGGATGAATTTTTAGAGTGTTGTGAGAAATTAAAATCATCAGGAATTACGCCGTTAGGAATGGGGTTAAAAGACGGATATTTACCGGCGTGGATCGGGATTTTTTTGGGACAGCAAAATATGGACAGCGTGAATGATATGATTTCCCTTATGAGTGGACAAGAAAGCTTTACAGATAAAAAATACTCTGAATGGCTGGAAAAAATTGCAGAGCTGAAAGAAGCCGGATATATTAACGAAGATATACTTTCATTAGACTTATATCAGGGGCAGCAGTTGATCGAAAGCAAAAAAGCGGCAATGACACTTCATACACAGCCGTATGCGGTATCATTGGAAAAATCATTAGGGTCAGATCAGATCGGTTTTGCAAAAGCGCCAGTATTCGGAACCGGAAAATTTGCGGATTCAGTTGCAACTCCGAGTCAGGTATATGTAATACCAAACAGTGCGAAACATAAAGAAGAGGCGGCAGACTTCTTATTGTTTTTACAGGAAGAAGATAATATTAAATATCTGTATGAATCGGCAAATGCGATGATGCCGAATAATAACTTTGATGAAAGCTGGGTATCCAGCGAAATTGACAGAAAAGTTTTGGAATGGCAGAAAGAAGACAATAATTTTTGTTATCAGTTGTATTTTGCACCTATGTTTGAAACAGATGGTCTGATTCCGACGGTACAGAAGATGTTTTCAGAAGGGTTAGCGCCAAAGGATGCAGCGGTGGAATTAGATGAGGCACTCGGGAAATGTATGGAACAAAATCCTGAGGTTCATGATGCGTTTTTAGAATGGAGTGTAGAAGAATAGTTCTGAAAAGAGGAAAGCCTCTGTTTCAAAGGAAGGGATTGATATGAAAACGAACAGGATGAAAAAGTTCACGCCGTATTTCTATATATTACCAACCTTTATCATTTTGGCGGTTGTAATTGTAATTCCGATTATTTATGTTATTATCCAAAGCTTCTATACGACCTTTGCAAATGAGAGTGTTTTTGTAGGTCTGAGAAATTATAAGATGGCATTTGAAGACGAACTTTTGCTGACTGCGTTGAAGAACAACTTGAAATTATTTTTATGCGTTCCGATATTGACAGTGCTTTCACTTGCCATTGCATCAATTTTATATAACAAAATCAGAGGGTGGAGGTTTTACAGAAGCGTTATTTTTATTCCGTACATACTGGCAATTCCGGTTGTGGGCATTGTATTTTCATATTTACTGCAGTACAACGGAGTTATCAATTCTATTTTGCGGACAATCGGGTTGGAGAATATGGCGTTGGATTGGTTGGGAGATCCGAATTTGGCATTCCCGAGTGTGGCAATAGTTATTATGTGGAAGCAGATCGGTTTCGGAGTTGTTTTGTTTTTGGCGAGAATGATGTCAATAGATAAAACATTGTATGAATCGGCTGATGTAGACGGAGCTACATGGTTTCAGAAATTTATGCACATTACCGTGCCGCAGACAAAATCGATTATTGAATTTTATGTGATCATCACTCTTATTGAAATGTTGAGTTGGGTGTTTAATTTCATTTATGTCATGACGCAGGCGGCCCGGGAAATAAGACGCTTGTGTTGGAATATTTGATTTATAAGAAAGCGTTTGGCGGTGGTGATTTCAATATTGCAATGGCGATCAGCGTAGTACTTCTTGCTATTGCGGCAATATTGATTGTAATACATCAGATTGTTATGAGAAAAGAGGAGTGAAAGAATGAAACGAAAAAGAGGAGGAATAGTCTCCCAGCTATTGATGATTTTACTTGTGGTCGTTATTATCTTTCCGTTATATTTTATGACAGCGAATTCGTTTAAAACGCATGAAGAATATGTCAATAATATGGCAGGCCTTCCGCAAACATTTACAGTACAAAACTTTGTGGAAGCTTTCCGGGGAAAACCGTTCGGACAATGGTTTATGAATAGTTTGATTCTTACAGTTGCAGCGGTTTTTATTACGGGAATCATTGCACTGCTGGCAGGATATGCCTTTGCAAAGATGAGGTTTAAAGGGAAAAAAGTGTTGTTCAACATGATCGTTCCGCTGATGTCTGTTCCTCCGGTTGTTATGATTATACCGCAGTTCCGGATTATTAAAATATTGGGTCTGGTAAATACACGTGTTTCTGTGATATTAATATATATAGGAATTATGTTGCCTATGACGATATATTTGATGAGAAATTTCATGAAAACAGTTACCGGATTCTTTGTTAGAGGCAGCGGAGATTGACGGGTGCAGTAAGCGGAAGGCGTTGACAAAGATTATGATTCCGCTGAGCGTTCCGGCGCTTATTACTTCATCACTTGTAAATCTTGTATGGGTATGGAACGAGCTGTTGATTTCGCTTGTTTTTCTTCAGAAAGAAGAATTGCGAACCTTAATGGTAGGGATTACTTTATTTAAAGGACGTTTCACATTAAATATACCTGTTATTATGGCAGGGTTGGTTATTGCGACAGTGCCGATCGTGTTGATATATATATTTGCGCAGAAATATCTTGTTGAAGGTATGTTGCAGGTTCGGTCAAAGAGTAAGGAAATAAAGGGGGATATGTACTTTGAAATCTATAATCCGACAGATATAGGAGATCGAAATAAACTAATG
>ENA-OQAA01001462-OQAA01001462.1-human-gut-metagenome-genome-assembly--contig:-NODE-1462-length-11800-cov-2.651075_pt1 | contig 11800 bp, 11 predicted proteins | sample MGYA00242489_ERZ504515 | MGnify/ENA primary metagenome ERZ504515 (study PRJEB26092, sample SAMD00036237) | human gut metagenome | host: Homo sapiens | study: EMG produced TPA metagenomics assembly of...
ACACTCCAGTCGAGTAGTCAAGGCTACAGGGAAAAATCAAAAGTCCATAGTATCTGAATTGTATTGAACCACGATATTAAAAGAAAGGAAACGTGTGATAATTAACTTCCTAATTATCATACAAGGTAAAAATGATTAATTATTTTATGAAAAAATATGCGATGTCGCAGACCGGAGCAAACAATTTAAGAAAAGCTGTTTTTTCCCGTACGATTTTAAATTTGACGAAGATGTTTCCGCCGATGATTGCATTTATGTTATATTTCAATCGCTAAGCGATATGGATACTGCGGAAGAGGCGATAGCATTAACACCACAAAATTATGTACTTATTATATTGGCAATGCTTTTTGTTATGTTTTTTGTTGCAAGATGGGACTATACCCGTCTATATACGAACGTTTACAGTGAGAGCGCAAATGTCAGAGTCGATATTGCCAATAGATTGAAAAAATTACCGTTATCGTATTTTGGAAAAAGAAACATATCAGATTTGGCTGCGACGATGATGGGAGATATGTCGCTGTATGAAGAAATTTTTTCTCATGCAGTTCCGCATATATATGCTACCGGGATTTCAACAACGATCATTTCTGTTTTGATTCTTAACTATAATTTGAAACTTGGTCTGGCAGCGCTTTGGGTGATCCCCGTTTCTCTTTTGATTTTCTTTTTATCAAAAATAAGAGAAAGAAAAGTAATGAAAAATGGGTAGAACAAAACAGAGAGGTACTTGATGATCTTCAGGAAACGATAGAACAGATTCAGGAGATAAAATCCTATAACATGGAAGAAAAAGCAAAAAAGCAATTTTTTTGAAAAATTACAGAAAAGCACAAAATTAAAAGGCACTATTGAAATTGTAACAGGTGTCGCAGTGGCTTTTTCGGGAATGCTTCTGAAAATGGGAATCGTAACAGTGGCAGTTACAGGCGCGCAAATGCTTTTGGCAGGGGAAATTAATATCTTCGTATATATCGTATTTCTTATCATGACTGCAAGTATCTATCTTCCGATAGAAGGGATCATAGCCTTTATGGGGATGATCGATATGCTTGACAGTGTTGTAGGCAGAATAAAAGAAATAAAAACGATGCCGATCCAAGAGGGGGAATCAAAGTTTCATCCGAAAAATTATGATATAGAATTTAAAGACGTTTCATTTGGATATGAGGATTATTCGGTTGTCAGGAATGTAAGTTTTACGGCAAAACAAGGAGAGGTAACGGCGCTCATCGGGGCATCCGGAAGTGGAAAGACTACTCTTACAAAGCTTGCCGCAAGATTTTGGGATATTAATAAAGGAAAGATCTTGCTGGGAGGAGAGGACATAAGTAAAGTAGATCCTGAAGCGCTGCTGAAGAACTTTTCTATTGTTTTTCAGGAGGTAGTGTTATTTAACACAAGTATCAAAGAGAATATAAGGATCGGGAAAAAAGGTGCGACAGATGCTGAAATTTTTGAGGCGGCTAAAATAGCAAGATGCGATGAATTTATCGAAAAAATGCCAAATGGAATAGAGACTGTAATAGGTGAAAACGGAGAACGGCTTTCAGGAGGGGAAAGGCAAAGAATTTCCATTGCACGAGCCATACTGAAAGATGCTCCGATCATATTGATGGATGAAGCAACCGCATCTTTAGATGTTGAAAATGAAAGTCTTATTCAGGAGGCGTTGTCGGAGCTGATCAGAGAAAAAACAGTGATTGTGATAGCTCACAGAATGAGAACGATCCGAAGCGCTGATAAAATCGTTCTTCTGAACAACGGAGAAATCGAGGCGATAGGAAATGATAAAGAAATGTATGAACGGTCGGCCGCATATAGAAAAATGCTATCCGATTCTAAAATAGAACAAACAGTTACAGTTAATTAAAGCTATTATCCGAAGTGGATTTATTTGATACTGCAATGCTTAACATGATTCGTATAGTTGGGAGAAAAAGATAATGGATAAAAAAGAAAAAACAGGCGTACTAAATGTGAGAGACTTGGTAAATGTCGGATTATTTTCCGTGTTGATTTTTATTGCTACGTTTCTTTCTGGGATGATCGGTTTTATTCCGGTCTTAATGCCGGTCGTTCCGTTCGTTTATGGGATTGTGTCAGGGCCGGTATACATGCTTTATTTTACGAAGATTAAAAAAGCAGGGATGCTTTTCATTCAGACGATCGTAGTAACACTTGCATTTGTGGCAACCGGACATGGACCGTGGGTACTGCTTACGGCAGTTATCGGCGGTTTACTGGGAGAAGTTGTCCTAAGGAATGGACGGTATAAAAGTGTAAAGCATGCAAGACTTGCTTTCAGCGTACAGTCCATATATGGACTTGGAAACTGGCTTCCGATTTATTTTGCGAGAGATGCCTATATCCGGCAGATGCTTGATATGGGGTACGGGGAAGAATATACACAAAAAATGATGAGTGTTTTGCCGAACTGGACGCTTCCGCTGATTGTGATTTTAGGAATGCTCGGCGCGTACATAGGCTGCACGATAGGCATAAGAATGTTGAAGAAACATTTTGTAAAAGCAGGCATGGCAGAGGAGGTATAGCGTGCACAGTGAAAAATTTAAACTGGATTTTCGGACGAAAATGTTGATGTCATTGTGTCTTTCGTATACTCTGATCCTGGGAAATATACAAACGAAATTTTCGATTGTGGCGGCAGCTTATTCGCTGCTGCCATATGTATTTTTACTCTTGAACAGGGAAAAGAAAGCGGCGGTAAAAGGAATCCTGTTTATTATGCTGCTTACATCATTCAAAAAGAATGGGTGTTTTCAGCCGGTGGTTTTTTGGGATCTTTATTTCTTTTTATTACGATGATGTTTTTGCGGCTTCTTCCGGGATTTGTGATGGCGAGATTTGCTCTTGCTTCATCTACAATGAGCCATATGACGTCAGCGCTTAAAAAATGCATTTTCCGGTTGTGTTGATCATCCCAATTACGGTTATGGCAAGATTTTTTCATACGGCGAGAGAAGATTATAATCAGGTAAAAGACGCAATGTATTTACATGGTCTTACAAACAGACGCCTCTTTTTTCATCCTGTAAAGCTTTTTGAATACAGAATGGTTCCATTATTTATGGTGCTTACAAAAACAGCAGATGATGTTGCCGTATCGGCGATGACGCGAGGACTGAAAATCCATGGGAAAAGAACGTATATCGGCGAAAGCAGGTTTTGTATGAGAGACTACATTTGTTTTTTGCTTATGCTCGTGTTGATAGGATTTTATATAGGAGGGAAATATGTTTGCGTGTAGAAATTTAAATCTGTCATATAAAGGAAACAAAATACTAAAAGATATACATTTTCATATTCCTGAAGGAACGGTTTTTTGTATAACGGGAGAATCCGGATCCGGCAAAAGCAGTTTATTAAAAGTAATCAATGGGATAATCCCTGAGATTACCGAGGCGGAAATTTCAGGAGAAATAAAATTAAACGATATGCGGTTAAATGAGATGGATATTGCACAGAGAAGCCGGTATATTTCGACCGTATATCAAAATCCGAAAACACAGTTTTATTGCGTTGAGTCTACGGATGAACTGGCGTTTCCTTTGGAAAACAGAAATCTGCCGAAGGATGAGATGGTTAAGATAATAAAAAAATATACGGAGCTGCTCGATACGGAAAAGCTTTTAAACAGAAATATTTTTTCACTGTCAGGCGGAGAAAAGCAGCTTATGGCAATTACAAGTGTGATGACGATGGACAATCAAGTATATCTTTTCGATGAGCGTCGGCTTCTTTGGATCATCATTCGATCGGTCTTTTGAAAAAATGCATCGCCGAGCTGAAACGAAAAGGGAAAATCGTGATAATTGCCGAACACAGACTGTATTATCTGAAAGAGATCATGGATTATCTGGCTGTTTTAAAAGAAGGAAAACTGGAAATGATCTCTGTGGAAGACTTAGATCATGACAAGATCTGCAGACTGAAGGAGACGTATGCCTTAAGGAGTTTTGAAGAAATCAGGAAAGAAGAGCTGTTATCGGATAATCCCTGCTATCAGATCCAGATGCTGAACAAAACGAAAAACGGAGAAAAGGATAAGAATATTTTAAAATGTAAAAATTTTGCACAAAGCTTTAAAAATACGAAAATCATGGATATCGGGGAAATCGGATTTTCGGAAGGAATATATTTTATTATAGGAGAGAATGGAGTCGGGAAGTCCACATTCATTAAAAAGATGGCAAAACTGCTGAAAGGAAAAGGAAAATCTTTTTACTGCGGGAATGAAATAAAAAGATCTTATGAATATATCTCCATGGTGATGCAGGATGTAAATTATCAGATATTCACAGAATCTGTATGGTCGGAAATATCCATCGTCAGTCAGGACGATGCAAAAAAGGAGCGGGTGTTGAAAGAGTTGATGCTTTATGACAAGAAAGACAGTCATCCACAATCTTTGTCCGGAGGAGAAAAGCAAAGACTTATGATCGCACTCGCTATAGTAAGTTTGAAACCGATCGTGATATTAGACGAGCCGACAAGCGGGCTTTGTAAAGGGCAGATGGCGTCCACTGTCAAATATTTACAAAAGATGAAAGAAGAAGGAAAAACAGTAATTGTAATAACTCACGATTATGAATTTATAAAGGAATGTAAAGGAGTTGTCTATGAATTTTTAAATACAATTTAAATACAAACTTTTTGTAAATATTGGACTTTCAGGAATTAATAAGAAAAATATTGTTATGTACATGGAGCGGTTAAACGGTACATTGAAGTGGAAAGGGGAATAATATATGCTTTACAAAAGCATGTTTCAAAGTAAAACAATATAAGAGCCATGCAGTTTTATATACACGGAAGGAGGGAATATACAGTTAATATAAGGCAACAGTTATTTCGCCGGAACACAATTTAAACATCGGTTAATGTATCCGAATTAAATTAAAAGAAAAGGGAGAAAACACATGAAACAATTTGTAAAGAAAAAAGTAAGTTTTGTTATGGTAATGATCATGGCTGTGATAACCGTAATCTCCATGTCGCTGCCGATGGCAGTGTTTGCGCAAGGGGGGGGGGGTATACGCTAACGCTGAAAAATGAGGGGAGTACGCCCCATACTTTTCAGATATATCAGATTTTTTCGGGAGATTTAGATGAAAGCAAAACCTTTCTAATATTCAGTGGGGAACGGGAATTAAAGAAGCTTCAAAAGAAACTTTGGGAACTGCGGCTGAAAAAGCGCAAACTTTAACCGGCGAATCAGAAGCAAAAGAATTCGCAAAGACGATCCAAGAGCATTTAAATGAAGATAATAAACTTGAGGTACGCGTAGAAAAAAATGATTCGACAACTGTTGCAAATTTAAATGCAGGTTATTATCTTATTAAAGATAAGGAGGGAAGTCAGACACAAACACCTCCAAACTCAGCGTATACGTCATACATTTTGAAAGTAGTAGGCAATACGACTGCTAAAACAAAATTAGATGTGCCGGAACTTGTAAAAAAAGTGCAGGAAAATAGTAAGAAGGATATCGAGGGAAACGGGTGGCAGGATGCCGCCGACTATAACATAGATGAGGTGATTCCTTATAAACTTACGGGTACATTGCCGAGCAATTATGCAGAGTACGAAACGTATTTTTATGAGTTCAATGATATAATGTCTGCAGGATTAACATTTGATAAAATGTCTGTAAAGGTTACGGTAGACGGTACGACGTTAACGGCAGATCAGGACTATAGCCTGATAGTGCATTCGGATACTAATAGCTTTCAGGTCCGCTTTGAGAACTTGAAGGCGATTCAAAGTGTGATGATAACTTCCACAAGTCAAATTGTCGTGGAATACAAATGTAGATTAAACGGAAATGCTGTAATTGCCGGAAACGGAAATCCTAATACAGCGTATCTTGTATATTCTAACAACCCAAATCAGAGCGGAGGCGGCGACCACGGAAAAACTCCGGAAGATAAAAATGTCGTATTTACATATAAAGTAGTAGTAAATAAGAAAGATGAAGAGAATCACTCGTTACAAGGTGCACAATTTGAGTTGCGGAAGATAGTAAATGATCAAGACGAAGGAACAAAAATAGACACAGTTACTGTTACGGAAGGAACTAAGTTTAATTTTAAAGGATTGGATGCAGGAAAGTATAAGTTAATAGAAACAGTGACTCCATCCGGGTATAATACGATTCAGCCGATTATTTTTACGATTGAAGCCACATATGACGAGGAATCGGATGATCCGCAATTAACATCTTTGACAGGACAGACGGAAGGAGAAATAGTTTTTATACGAAAGACAGAAGAAAGGGAAGACTCTCTGTCAACAGATGTAATTAATAAGAAAGGCATTCAGCTTCCGGAGACAGGTGGAATGGGAAGATATTTAATATATACATTAGGAACGATCTTCGTATTAACCGCTCTGGGATATACAGTGTATAAAAGAAACAGAAAACATACTGAAAAATGATGTTTAAGATTAAAAAATATATACCTGATATAGTAGTTGCGATCATTTTGATTGCTGGGATAGGCTTGTTGGCTATCCCACGATCGGTGATTATATCAATGCGCTGCATTCTTCAAAAGCGATAGGAAGTTATGTAGAAAAGACGAAAGATTTATCCAAGGAAGAAAAAGAAAACTTGTTAAGAGAAGCAAGAGAATATAATGAAAGTCTGGTTGGTAAAGTCAATCGATATTATTTGAATGAAGAAGAAAAAAAGAGATATGCTCATATCCTTGATATAACAAAAACCGGTATTATGGCATATGTAGAAATACCGAAATTAAATATATATATGCCTGTTTATCATGGCACGGATGAAGGCGTGCTGCAGATAGCGGCAGGTCATCTGCCGGGCAGTTCCCTGCCTGTAGGAGGAGAAAATACCCATAGTCTTATATCCGGACATAGGGGATTGCCTTCTGCGAAATTATTTACGGATATTGATAAGTTAAAAAAGGGCGATTTATTTTTCATACACGTATTTGATGAGGTTCTGGCATATAAGGTAAATCAGATAAAAATCGTACTTCCCGATGATGTGGAAACTTTGGAGATAGAAAAGGGAAAAGATTATGTAACTTTGATCACATGCACCCCTTACGGAGTGAATTCCCACAGACTTCTTGTGCGGGGAGAACGTACTGTTTATAAGCAATCAGAATCGAAAATAGAAGATATGATCAAAAAAAATAATCTGAAGTATATCATGTTGACGGCAGGAGTTATTCTGGCTCTGATCGGCATGACAGTTCTGGTATCGGTATTTCTGATAAAGAGAAGAAAGAGGAGGAAGTTGAATGAAAAATAAGAGAATAAACCTATTGCTTATTCTATGTTTTAGTCTGATATTTTTTATAACTTCTTTCGATTGCGCGTATGCGGCAGAGGAGAACGGCAGTTTGAATATTATACTAACTTATGAACGGCAAGCGATAGACGGCGCCGAATTTTCTGTTTATCAAGTTGCTAAGTGGAATGAAAAAGAGAGTCGGCATACAGTAAAAGCGCCGTTTCGATGGAACGGGGATTTTGTAAATATTAAAACGGCTGACGATCAGTTAAAATTATCGCTTTATTTTGAAAAGCAAAGCCGTAATATAAAAGAAATGATGAAAGGGGAAACCGGAGATGACGGTACGGCAAAATTTACAGATTTGAAAGATGGGATTTATCTTGTGGTACAGACAGGATCATCCGGAAAAGCAAAAGACTTTACTAATGTACAGCCTTTTTTAGTTATCATTCCTCAATTTGAAAATGGAATCCAGAACAGGGTGGTGAATGCAAAACCGAAAACTGAGATACAAAGGAAAGAAAAACCCGAGAATACCTCCACAAACACCACCGGATCTATCTCCTAAAAAACGTCCTCAAACAGGAGATATTACAAATATGTTTCGGTGGAATGGAGTCTTGATGTTAAGCAGCGGTATGCTGCTGCTGTTTTTCAGGATCAGGCAAAAAAGCAAAATAGGGGAGGAGAGCGTTGATGAAAAAGAATAATTTGCTAATAAAGCTTTTAACCCTGTTAATAATTATAGCTGCTGTCCTGCCGGTGTTTTATATGCCTGCATATGCGGTGGAAGAAGAGTATGGAACACAAGATATATCTGATCATGGGATAAGCGAACAAGGAGAAAACATCACTTCTTCCGAATCGGAAACATCGTATGTTGAAGAGGGAAACAATGTATTTGACATCGTTCCGAAAGGATATACATTGAAAGCGGTTCAAACAAGGTCTGTTGAGTTTATCATACAGTATCCCCCGGGGCAGCCGACAGGAAATGTAACATACGAATTGAAGAAAGAAATAAATAACCGGGAAATAGTAGTAAAGAGAGGAACACTAAATAAGTCACAGAAAAAAATTACTTTTAAAGATTTAGAATTAAATACGCCATATAAGTTTTATTTGACAAAAGTTCCGAATGGATATGGAAAACCGGACGGTTCTGTGGCAGAGTTTTATTTTGACAACGACGGGATTCATTTTACAAAAGGTGAATCAGGTATTGCTTTGACGATGACTACTGCGTATGTTCATTTTATTGTACAGAATACTTCCGGACTGCCTGTAGGAGGAGTAGTACGATATGCATTAAATAAAGTGAAAGGTAATCAAGAAACTCAAATTAAGGCAGGAACGGCAGACAGGGCAACCGGGAAAATTATTCTTGAAAAATTAGAGTGGAACACTCCGTATAAACTTTATTTGAGAACAGTTCCAAAAGAATATGAAAGACCGAACGATTCCGTGGCAGAGTTTTATTTTGACAGTGAAGGGATTCACTTTATAAAGGGAAGTACAGCCGTTGTTTTAAAGAAGAATAATGAGCAGAACAACAACGGACAGGACGCCCCATTGGAGGAAGGACAATATTATGGATTTACAGGAGAAGACAGCAGAATAAAAATATCGAAGGAGTATAATATAGCGACAGGTACAGATGCATTTTGCTTTGGCGCTAACAAGGATTTTCCTAACTTTGGTAATAAAGCTGTTTACAATGAATTAAGTACCAGCGCCGAAACGCTCTTTCAATTAGCGGAAAATCCGAGGAAGAAAAATCCGAAAGAACTTTATGATTCAGTAAGAAAGGTGATTTATTATTGCGAAATGCATAAAAAAGAACTTTTAACTGACCATCAATTAGGCAGCGATGCATTCTGGTTTGGAAGCAATGATAAAGAAAAAGGATATTATAAGGCTTTGCAGGAGGCAATCTGGTATTATTCAGATAGTATTGACGGCTTGAAAAGCTATTCATCTGGCAGTGTGGGTTATCATATTATGAAAAAAGCAGTTAAACACATTATTCAAGAAAGTGAGAAAGTATCGGATGAAGATATGGAATGTGTAAAGCTTAAAATGTATAATTCTTCTATGCTGGGCGATCACAACAGTCCGCTCCAACCGTTAATTGCGTTTGAAATAATAAACAAAACAGATATAAAGGTGCAAAAAGTCAATAAAAGCGGTGAAAGTCTGGAAGGGGCTGCGTTCAGACTGGAAAAACTGGGGGATGCATCGTTCACCCCGGTAGAAATGGGAAATGAATCAGCTATTTCGGATTTTACGTTTAAATGTTTGGACGCAGGAGAATACCGTCTTACAGAAATCAAAGCGCCATCAAATTATATTCCTTTGGAAGAACCGATTCTATTTACAATAATAGAAGAAAGCAACGGTGTATTTAAAATTAAATTAAATACAGAGAATTCTAAAGTAACGTTAGAAGAGGGGACGTTGACGATTAAAGTTGCAAATGAAAAGACTGTAACGACAGAGATCACTGTGGATAAAAAATGGTTTAGAGCTGACGGAACTGAGTTTCACCCTCAGGATGGGAGATTTCTTATAATCTGATACAGGTTTTGACTACGGAAGGAGGGGAATCTTCCGAAAAAATATATAAATCGGGAGAAACATTGACAAGTCAGGACGGTTGGCAAAAAACTTACTCAAATCTGCCGGCGGCAGACATAAACGGCAATGGAGAAAAAGAAATCTGCACGTATTATGTGAAGGAGATTTTGATTGCAGATTATAGTACAAGCTACAGTAACGGCAGCGTCGGTGAATCAGAAGATCCGTCGGCCGCGGCGCTTTCGTCGGGAACTATCACTGTTAAAAATACGGAAAAGATGAAATTCATATTACCTGAAACAGGTGGAACGGGACGTGGGATTCTGTACATTGCAGGAGTGTTTCTGTTAGGGATTTCTATGATTCTGTTAGGCAATAAAAATAGTTCTTTTTATGAATGCTTACATAAGAAAGGGTGACTTTTTGTATGAATTTGGATGAGCGGGATTTAAAAAAGATCAAATCTTTACATGTTATGTTGAAAATGCCAATATGGATATTGGAAAAAGAAACAAATAAAGTTTTAAAAAGCTATGAATCAATTTATAAGCATCCTATTTCTTACGGATTCAAAGAAAAGAATATCTCAGAAGAAACAGTGCAGTTCTACAGTGGAATATTAAATGAAATTTTTTTGTGCCTGTGGTATAAGGATATAAAAATAGTAATAGGCGCTTTTAGAATTAATAATGTTACAAGGGCAGATTTTTCACATGTTTATAATAATATGGATGATGAAAATAAGAAAAATTTGTCAGAAACCGAGTGTTGGGAATATTATGAAGCGCTTCCGGTATATCCGTTGGGGGATATCAGAGATTATTTGATCCTTTTAGGGTTTTTGTTTGATATGGATCTGGAAGATATCTATTCGGAAGGATTGCACGAGCAAGTAGCGAAAAACAAGTTAGAACTGGAGAAAAAGCCATCTGAAGAAGAGGTATATGACACTTTCCGTGTAGAGCGATATACATTTTATTATGAAAATAAGATCATGAACCTCGTAAGTCAGGGAGATATTCAATTATTAAAAAGTGGTCTTACAGAATTAGGAACGAGTGTTTTACCGATTTTAACGAGCAGTTCTTTAAAGACGGAAAAAAAACTATACTGTTATTATTTTGGAAAAGCTGGCATCGTTGGCGATTCAGGTAGGAAAGGATATCGTGTCAGTAATCAGGCTGAGAAACTTTTATATCAAAAAGGTAGAAGAGCAAACAGAATTTGTAGGAGTTTTGGCTACGAGAGACAGCGCGATCATTCATTTTACAGAAGAACTTCACGGTGTGTCGAATCAGCAAGAACATCCCTCATCCGGTGTGTTCTGCAATATATTAATCTGAAAATCTATGATAACATCAAGGTGACGGAGCTTGCAAAACAATTTTATTTATCAGAAAGCGCGCTTCGCAGCAGATTTAAAGAAGAGATAGGCGTACCTATTAACGAATATGTAAATAAAAGAAAGATTGAAGAATCAAAGATGATGATCTGGTCGGGAATTCCGGCAGGAGAGATAGCAAGGCGCTTGAGTTTCTATGATCTGTCTCATTATTATCGTACTTTTAAAAAATACACAGGCGTGACACCACAGCAGTTTAGAGATACAAATATCATAGGACAGGAAATGTAATAATAGGCGAAAAGTTTGAGTAAAATCAGCTTTTCGCCTGTTTTGTTTTTGTAAATATCGGGTGTTTGGTAATTAAGAAGAAAAAAATGTTGTTATGTACACGAGGTGGTCAAACGGTACATTGAAGCGGGGGGGTAATAATATATGCTAACTCTAAAAGCAAAATAATATAAAAGCTATACAGTTTTTATATACACGGAAAGGAGGGGGGATATGCAGTTTAAACAGAACAACAGATTACGTAGTAAGGATTGTGTACTTTTTAAGCAATGAAAACAGGATATTTACTTCTG
>ENA-OQAA01001463-OQAA01001463.1-human-gut-metagenome-genome-assembly--contig:-NODE-1463-length-11795-cov-2.919952_pt1 | contig 11795 bp, 10 predicted proteins | sample MGYA00242489_ERZ504515 | MGnify/ENA primary metagenome ERZ504515 (study PRJEB26092, sample SAMD00036237) | human gut metagenome | host: Homo sapiens | study: EMG produced TPA metagenomics assembly of...
ATATTTCAAATCTTCGTAAGGAATTATCAGCATGGGAAGTTGAACGAAATACCGTAGCCGCAAAGGTAAACTGGCAATTTCGAACGGAGGATGCAAGAATTAAATTGAATTCCTTGTATCCGACATTACTACTGCATCTGAATAAGATGCAGTAGTAATGTTAAATATCAACGATACAGCACACTAGCTCGTTACTCTTGTTTTTTAGATATTGTAAAAGAATATGCTTATCTACTCTTCCAAATCCTGTTTCTTGTATTTTTCTATTAATATCTTTCTTTAGTAAACCAATATTAAGAGGCATTCCTTCTTTACTAAGACTTCCTGCTCCGCCTAGAATACTGTCAAGCGAAGAACAATGAATGAATAGTATCGCCTTATTTTCATATCCAGCATCTCTTCCAACCATATTTCGAAGTTGTGCCAAAAAATCCGGATGTACCCCGCCTTCAATTGCTGCTGCAACAATCAAAAAACATTCACCAAACTTTAGCTGATACGATTCATATGTTTGTGCACGCTTATCATCATGATAAACGAATTTTTCTACAATAGTATTATTTTTAAGTTCCTTATATAAGGTTACAACCTGCTCTTCTGTCTCAAATTGAACATAAAATTTATCACCTGACAGAGGATTGTTGTTTTTAAAATATGAAATTATCTTTTCTGATAAATAGTTATAAAACCGACTTGACATATTGTGCATCCCCGCTATCCGAACGCTTTTCAAGGAAATTCATTTTCTCAAAAAGTTCTGTTATCTTTCTCTTAGATTCTCTATCAAAAATAAGGCCTCGTTCCTCAAATTTTTCAAAAAGCAGCGAAAGCTTTAGCTTCCCTTCATTTTCTGCCAGAATAATTTTAGTAAACATAATAATATCATTCTCTGTAACGCCAATAGTATACCCTAGCGTACCCCTTCTCTTACCAAAATTTTTCTGAACAAACTCTATATATTTTTTGTTATATCCGTTGTAATGTGATGTACGAAAACTATTTAAAAACTGATAGTCGATTGTTTCAAACAATCTCTTGACCTCATTCAAAGTAGCACATGTCGAAACTGATTCACTATGCTTGCAACCACTGAAATCTACATTATCTATCCAACGTTCATATCGATCGTTAATATCTCTTACTTCTTGGGCAACATCATTATCTTCTGTCGTATCATTAAATCTTTCAAATAAGCCCAGGTAGTCATAATGTACTTCTTCTATGTTTTAGATAGCAATTGCATAACCACCGCATGGGAAAACATATGTCCCAAAGAATTAAGAACCTTTTTCCAGCCATATTCATAGCCTGGCCTCACTCTGGAAATCCAACCTCCCAGTTCAGTGTCATGAAAATTTTTTCCATTCTTTCTCTATCAGCATTGCCAAAAGCGTTGAGTTTTACAGCAAGTTGATTAATATATGTCATATAATAGTATGCTAACAAACGCTGAACATTTCCTTTATACTCGTCCGGATTAGACATTAAAACACCAAAATCCTTGATAAACACATCTCGAATATACGGAATATAGCAGCGTCCTTTAGATGCGTTTTCCTTTACTTCAACTTGTGAATCTTCAAAGCTCTCATATAAACATTTCTCTAACGCATTTGAATCCTCTGCTTCTGCCATATCTCCAAAACGATCTTTTAAATCTGTATTTTTAACAAAAATAGCATATAAATATTCAGCTACCTGACGCTGTGTGATATTACTACTAATCAAAGATAATGACTTCACACTTATCGGAATAAATCTACCCTCTTGAAAATATAAGCTTTTTACAACATCGAATAATACTTCAAAATCCTCTTCGCTATTTGTCCTTACCTTTTCTCTTAACAGCTCTTTAACGTCGTCTAATGTCAAATCTTTCTTAATTGTTGTGCCAGATATTAGACACGAAAATTCACTAATAACCCCCGCCAAAGTCCTCATATCTATTTTTATCAACTTTCGTTTTGAACGGTACTAGAGAGTCATCACCAAAGTGCTTCTTAGATTTATTTCGTACCGGATCAAAAAAGGCATCTATTCCATTGTCACCATCGTATTGAAACCATCCCATATATTATTTCTCCTCAAATAAATACCCAAAGGCTGTGTCATATTCAAATACATATTCCCGCGCTGATTTCTGAGTAAGATTTTTGATTGTCAAAGTTTCCATTTTAGAGCCACCTCTTGAAATCTTATTTATAAAATCAACACATCTTACATTAACCCGCTTATCTACTAGACTAGGAATATAGCCTTTTATAACTTGTTTTAATAAAGTGTATAGATTAAAATCTATATCTAAATCACTTATAATCTGGGTACCATTAACTTTATACTTAAGTTTAATCTCATCACGAAACGTATATAATACATCTGCTTCCTCTGTGTATGGATCAGATGTCACAATTTTCAAACTGATGTCTTGGTACAAATGATATTCAGAAACACTATTAACAGTTTGCAGCTGCATCTCATTTTTTCCTGCTGCACCGTTCCATGATAGTATACCCCTTCCTATATCTTTATATAATGTGACCAATTGCTGATGCATTCCGATATTCCACAAATACAAATACTTCATATAGTCACTATATTCTTTATCTTGTGGCAAAATATCCTGCCTAATAGATAATAATTTACACATTCTTATGTATAGATGAAGTAAGTTTTCTTTTAGTTCGTGATTTGCATAATCAGAAAAATCCGAGTCACTCACCTTCAAAAGAATATTTTCATATTCTTTTAAATCCTCTTTAAACACATTTAAAGCCAATTCATCATTTTCATAATCCACAAAAAACATATCCACATTTTCATTCCTTATATGTAGAGGATCCATTTTATGAATCGCCGCTAAGAATTCTGATGATCCTGACCTATCATATAATGCAGATGGCAAAAGAGATTCTATGTACTGTTTTTTTGTTAATTTAGCCGGAATTTTTCTTGGTTCTAATGATCCTTGATCAAAATAGTTTTCGTTTACTAATATTTCATATATAAAATTAAGCAATGTACGAGTAGAAACAATAAGTTTACACTTTACAATGCTCTCAATAATTGTTGATACGACACCGGCTCTTACATTTCTATCTGATAACAATTTGAAATTAATACAAACCGGACAAATAGATTTAGCATCACAATTTCCACATTGGGAACAATATGCATTATAAAATATATTTTCATCAGTTTCATGAACTATTCTTTCGATTAAATGCTCAATATATAACGACGTCGGCCCACTTTTACTTATCTCATACAAATGATAATCCGCAAAATTTACACAATGAAAATATAGGGTGTCTACGTCATTGTCTTTTTTTCCTTCAAGAATTCCAGCCTCTCGAACGTAACTTGCAAGACGTTTAAAACGTTTTTCATCGTCTTGATCTAAAAAATTACTAAGAGTGCCCAAATTCATAGCAAGAATCACTTTATTATTTGACTGTTCTATTTTTTCGTCAGAAAATGGATCCAATAGTTCTTTTAGCGTAAAAGAAGCTGGCTTATCTATATATAAACTTGCCGTAGAATCATTATGGACATAAAACTCGCTCATTAAATCAGGATACTTGAAATTACACATCTGTAGCATATGCGATTTACCATCACCTACACTTCCGCACAATAAAATCAACTCTGCATGTGATGAAAGAGCTGCCTTTTTTAATTGTTTCTCAAATTCTTCCTGCACAGGTCTATCAACATGCATGTATACAGAAAGTTCATCAACATAATCAGCGGATACAACAGCATCCTTTGATGATTCTCTTAGTCTCATTAATGTACTTATTAAGCAATCCTGATTGCGAATTGACTCCATATCTTACGTCACCTCTATATTGTTTCTCTCAGTATTTGTATTAACTGATTTACCTCTTCATCTGTTGTATTCTTACTAATAGAAATCCGAAGAATCTTAGACACTTCTGATTCCAATCCCATTGCACTTATTACATGTGATGGTTCTCCTGCACTACATGCAGATCCTGTAGATATTGCCAGCCTATGCTTAACGTGTTTAATATATCTTTCATTATGAAAATCTCTTTTTTTAACAATAACACTGATAATTCCAGGCACTCTACTACTAGTTGGATTGGTCAACTGTATATCTGGGATGCTTAATAAACCATCAACAATTCTTGCATCCATTTTTTCTATCTTGGCTCTGTCATGCACCAAGTGTTTTTTCGTTATTTCTGCTGCTTTTCCAAAACCAACTATGTTATGAACAGCTAGTGTTCCACCTCTGAGTCCATATTCCTGTTCTCCACCATGAATCAATGCAGATATGGGCTCAATTCCATAATCATCACTTTTTAAAATAGCTGCCCCAACACCTTTAGGACCATATATTTTATGTGCGGAACAGGATGCAAAATCAATATTTAGATTTCTCAAACTAATATCCATTTTGCCAACTGCCTGAGTTATATCCACATGATATGCAAGGCCATATTTATGGCATAATGCCCCTATAGCACCAACATCACTAACCGTACCAACTTCATTATTTACATATATTGTGGATACCATTGCTGTATTTTCTTTAATTTCATTTTCTATGGCACTTTTCTCTATTTCACCATAAGGCGTTGGTTTCACAAAGGTAGCTTGATATCCTCTATCAACTTTTCTAGAACTTCCAAAAAGTGATACTGTTGGATCGTTGTTTGAATATATCTCTCCTGCCAAGTACTTGCATGTATTTATGGTTGCCTTATGTTCAACTGCAGACGTTATAATATGGTTTCTTCCATCTCCATAGTATCGTCTATAGTCCATATATCCTTTAATTATGAAATTTGTACTTTCTGTTGCTCCTGCTGTAAAAACAACTTCTTGTGGAGTCACATTAAGAAGATCTGCAACTTGTTCGCGTGCATCTTCCACTGCATTACTTGCATTAACTGCTTTGCAGTAGTATTTACTTGATGGATTTCCAAATTCCTCTTTTAAATAAGGAATCATTGCTTCTAAAACTTCGTCACTAACTGGTGAAGTCGCACTATTATCAAAATAAATCATACTGTATCTCCCACACCTAATACATGAAGAATATATTTATCGACACTACCCGCATGATTATACATATCAAGTAGTAATGCACTTCCTCTATCAATATGTGCCTTCACATATTTAGGAAAATACTCTTCATCTGGCAAATAACGGCTTCTACTTCCTCTATCAACGCTTTAAAATAAGCATCATTATCGCCAGTTATAGTCTGTCGATTTAAATCCAATCCTTCTGCATCTGAAGAATAATTCTCAACTGAAGTATTTTCTTTAAGAGACCATGCAATAGCATGTTTAACCAATGTATACGGTTTATAATTTGTCCGATTTTCCAATTCTTGGAAAATCTCTTGTGTTCTTTTTGATGTCTTTAATCTAAATATCATTTTTATTTGCTCCAAAGAAATAGTGTTGTTCTATTGATGTTCTGTTTTGACTTTCATCATTAACCAATAGATATTCTCTAGCAATATGAGGTTTCAGGATCTCATAATACTCTTCATCAATCTCCTCATCTGTTGATAAGATTATTACCTGCTTACTGATATTCGGGAAAAATTTCTCCGATATTTCTTTTCTATGATTTGCATCTATTCGAGCATATGGAGTATCTATAACAAAAGGAATATCTTGTCCTGATAACTCTATAATTGCCCAATACAAAGCAAGAATGAAAATTTGTCGCTCGCCCTTCGAAAGTCACTAATGTCAATCTTCTTAAACAGATCTATGGTTGCCTCTGAATCTGAGGCATTAAATGCCTTCTGCAACTCATTTATAGATATTATGTTAAAACGCTTCTTTAACATCTCAATTCCAGCATTTCCCACCTCGTCCGCAAAGTTATCTACTCCTAGATTTCGGTATAAATATGCGAGCTCAGAATGTGTATAAACCGCATTTTGGTATAAATGAAATCCAAAATTTTCATCTATTTCAATCTGTGTTATCAAATTATTCTTTCGGTACATATGACGAAGATTGTTACTGATCAATTCCCCTAAATTTTCTCTTATTGATATCGCTTTCTTCTTTAATACAGAATCCATGATACTTGTAATTCCTGAACTTAATTCGTAAACATGTTTATTCTGTGCATTTTCCTTTAATTCCTGCAACGCCTTGTTTCGTTGCTGTTCAACAACAACAAATTCTTCTTCAATTGATGTACGTTCTTCTTGTAGATCTTTAATCATACGATGACAATCATCTTTTTTTCTTAAAAGTAAGTTTTCTTTAGTTACATATCTATTTGCATCTTCATCAGACATAGCACTTCTAAGAATTTTATTTATTTCCATGGTTCTTTCACTATAATGTTTACGCTGATTAATGATCTCTATCATTTCTTCTTTATCAAAAGCTTTTAGATTGTCAATCATAATATTGATACGTGATATTTCTTCTTTTGACAAATCATGTATAAATTTAAAATCAGTTTCATCACTCGGCTTTAGATACTTTAAAATCTCATCAAACAGAGTTTCTAATGCTTCATCACCTATCGATACATTATTATGAATAGTCTCAGTCAGTGCAGAATCCATGATATTTTTTTCAAAATATTCATATGTCTCTTTTTTCTCTTGAATAGAAAACTGTTTTGTAATCTTGTTTGCATATTCTCCGACAATAAAAAAACGGCATTCAGCCTCCACAAACATTTTTATTTTTTATTAGAGGCTTCTGTCTTTAACTTTTCTGCTTCTTCAAACTCTCTTGCTAATTTTTCTCGTTCCTCCTGCGTGATACCACCAGCATTTTTATATGCAGTTTCCAAATCAAAGAGTTCTACTTCTAATTGTTCATACTTCTGTTTTTCTTCCTCAAGACGCTTTCCAAGGCTCGTTTTCTTATCGTCTAACTGTTCAGCCAATAATTTTAATTGCTCATATTGACTATAGCGCTCTTTATCAACTTCACCTGATGGTTTACTACTGTAACTGCAAGTAAATTTTCTTATGATTTCAAAAATATCTATTCCACAAAGAGTATAAATAGCGTTCTTAATATATGAATTGTATGAAGAAGTCGAAAAAATATTTCCAACCTCCTCTCCATCAAATAAGAAAAATTCAAACAAATCTGGGGGAATCAATCCTTGAAGATAATTCTGAAAATAAGACAGTTCTTGTTGTTCAAGAAATCTTCCTTCTTCTTCAACAGAATACTTTTCTTCCAGTTTTTGGTTGACAAATCTCCAGCGTCTTGTTACCACATAATTTTTGAGTTCTCGTTCAACCATCAGCGACAAAGTAAGCTGAACTTCAGATTCAACCTCATCCTTTTGAAATGCTTTCGAATTTATGCAATCCTTTATCTTCGCAATGTAATGTGAATTTGCTCCAACATAACCAAAAGCCAGCGGTCCATATAACGCAATCTTTATTGCCGTAAATAACGAGGTTTTTCCTGCACCATTTTTCCCGCCAATAAGAACAATGTTTTTTGATTGATCTTGATTTACAAAGTCAAATTCATTTTCACCTTCATATGAATTAAAATTGTAAAGTTTAATTTTATTTATCTTCATTTTCTATTTCCTTAAGGACATCGTAATGCAGCCATTGCTGATTCAACAGACGCCCCATAGCCTCTTTCATTATTCGTTTATTCGAAAAGTTTTTATTATGATAGACAGACAGCAAAATATTACGAACCAAATCAAATGGAACATCATTTTCCTCTGACAAATTCTCCAATTCTTTCATCGTCTCAACATCTATTAAGGCATCTTTATATTGATCCCAAGGCAAACTCTTCCCGGTAATCTCTCTGTATAGGTCAACTAATGCTCGTCTAGATAAATCAAGTTCATCATCCCAAATTTCATCAATTGCCTCAAGTTCTTGAATAGTAATCAATTCGTATCCCATTCGTTCCTGAGTTTCCAAGAGTTTCATCAAAATTAACTTTCTAGCTTCCCAAGTAAATGGTCCATATCCCATATCTCCATTCTTCGTTTCATATACAGTACCATTTCGTCTTCTTTTTTCACGATATTCATCAATATCACGAATACTCATTAACCATTTTCTAAACTCTGCTAAAGGTATAAGTTCTCGGTGTCCACTTTTTATAAATCCATTTAAAGACTTATCTTCTTTGACAACAGTACATACCCAACAACCAAAACGTGAATTACCACACGACTGTGTCTGACCTCCTGCATGAATTCCAGCAAAAGGACATTCTCCACTATCTGCATCTGCATATAACGAAACCAATTCATTATTATTAGAGCCCCATGGTGTCTTTCCGCCATCTACTTTAAGAAGAACATCCCAAACATCATCTGTTGTCAATTCAACAATTGGATTGTACACATATGCATCTTGTATCGTCTCATGTCTATTCATTAAACGATTTGCTAACTCTCTACCTTCAATTCTACGCTTACGTGCGATACTTTCTGCCTTGCGGACTCCTAGCAAAACTACAACTTCTTGATTCTCTTCTTGAATAACCCTACGAATATAGTCCGCACTCGGATTAATTTTCAATCTGTCCGTACACCATCTAAATGTTCCATTCATTCTAGGTGTCGGAAAACCTCTTCCAATTACATTTGCCCAAAACGAATTACTTGGAGGTGGAGTAACCATTGCAGATTTTATCGGTACAAAATCTCTGATAGCAGCTTTTCCTAGCATATCATTCATTTTGCTAAGATATATTTTAATTAACGGATTCTCAATCAATGTGTCAGAAGACACTATGTACACATTTTTTGTTCGTTCGTTTTCCGGGAGTTTCAAGAGCATTTTATATACAAGTTCAACCACTGTTGTAGAGTCTTTTCCCCCACTATATCCTATTACCCACGGTCGCTTATCAGATTTATATACATATTCAATTTCCTCAATTAACTCTTCTAGTGTGTTCTCATTAAAGTAACTATTCGTTGTTTTCATTTTTACCTCTATAATTTACAACCTGACTCAATAATCCCAGGCTTAATTCCTTTCCTTCATCATCCATCTGTTTCAAAAAATTAAGTATTTTTTGTTCAACATCATCTGAATGCTCTTCAAAAAAATCACGACCAACCAATTGATCTAAAGACATATGGTATAAGTCAGCAATTTTCTTTAATTGTTCAATATCAGGCGTTGTTTTATCACACTCGATATTACTAATTACCTGTTGAGTTACATTTAATAACTCTGCCAAATCTGATTGCTTTTGTCTGTTCTCGCATCTGATTTTCTTAATTCTTTGTCCTATTGTTTGCATTATGAAAATTCTCCACTCTCGATTGTGAAACGAGTAAAATATACTTATTTTTAACATAATCACACTATTTGTAAGTATATAATAATTCGCATCTCTGCACAATTATTTTTTGTATTTTACCCTCTTTACTAACAATATCTTTGTGTGTTATATTTGTATACAACCATTTTAGGTATATTTAATTTATTAACAAGGAGAAAAACAAGTATGATTTGTAAACTATGTGGTCGAATTATTTATGATGAAATCTGCTACACGAAAGATCCTCGTTTTTGCTTAGATTGTGGTTCTAATCGTCATCAGTATTTCAAACAACGCCGAGATACACTCTCGTCGCTACGTGAAATGAATCTAGAATCAAAAATAGTTCAAACTAAATATTTAATAAGAGAAGCTGTTTCTGAATTTGGTCTCGACAAAGTATATATCTCATATTCTGGAGGGAAAGATTCTACTGTTCTCTCACATATTGCAAAAACCATGTATCCCGACATCCTTCATCTATTTGCAAATACTACTAATGAATTTCCTGAAACTATTCAACATATTAAATGGGAACGTGAAAAAAATGGCACTAACATTATCTCCGTCATCCCACGAGATCCGAGTGGTAAACCTTGGACATTTAAACGAGTAGTAAACTACTATGGATATCCTGTCTTTTCTAAGAGAGTGTCTAACGCCATACGCACCTATCAACATGCCCTTACACCAAAGACTCAGGCGAATTCAATAGATTATATGGAAAGAAATTTTAAAAAATATTTAAAATATAAAAATCTTCCTATATCTGATAAGTGTTGTGACAAACTCAAAAAGGAACCTCTACGAAAAAAAGCCAAGGAGCTAGGGTTAGAATGCGCAATAATTGGAATTCTCGCATCAGAAAGTTATCAAAGAGAAAAAGATTGGTTGGACTATGGATGTAACGTATTTCACATACGAAAAGATAATCAGTCTCGTCCGCTGTCATTCTGGACCACGGATGATATTAATGAATATATTGAAAAATACAATGTCCAAATATCCCGACTCTATGAAATGGGATATTCAAGAAATGGATGCATGTATTGTGGATTTGGGGCTCACCTTGAAAATCCATTAGAGAATCGTTTCCAAAAATTAAAGAAAACACATCCTGTTCAATATACATATTTCTATAACAATTTTGGTGATTTAATTCTCCAGTTTGATATTTCAATTTGATTAAAACAAATCAAAAAAAGAAACGATCTTTTATGATTATAAAACTCTCTCTTGTTCATTTCTTCAGTAGTCTCCTTATAACCGCAAAATTCTCTATCTCTTCAAAAAGTACTTAGTTCTTTAATGGAAACTGCTCTTAACCTCTATACATTTAGACATTAAGAGCAAGTTTCGCCCATCAATTCAAAAATGCAATTCTACATTTTCTCATTCGGGCAACTTGTTGGGGATTCCGCTCCCCAAACCCACGTTTTTCAAAAAAGTTTTCACCACCTTCCTACTTATCCATCCACATCTAATTTATAGGAAAAACTTTTGTATTCTGGTTCCTGTCTTCGACAGTCACAGTTTTGCACCGGATGTGCAAAGGAAGCTCCACTTAATCATAAGTCCAGCTAAGAAATGTCAATAGGTAAAATGAAAAATGTTAAAAATGTTTTTTCAAGCAGTTGACGTAAAAAAGGGTAACTTTAATAAGCCCACCCATGTGGAAATTTTAAAATTTATGAGAACCTGTTAAGCTGCATTCCGTGCTTTGTCAGGATGCGCTGCCAGATACTGCTCACAGTGTTCGTGAGGAGTGATGATCTTAAACGGTTTATTATCCCGGAGCATGGCAAAAATGATGTTGCAGATTTTATGCATAACAGCCCCGATAGCTACGTTTTTCTTCTTGCTTTTACATTTGTTGGTATAGTAGCTGTGAATAACCGGATTTACTGGTGTTTTTGTCCCTTTATCCATCTTAAGGTTATTGAGCGCCACCATATGCAGGATGGTGTTAGAATATAAATAGTACAAAATAAACATGACCATTTTCAATAAATAGTATATGATAGTCATAGATCAAGGAGGAGAATGGTTATGGCAAAAGGTACAAAATATTCCCAACAGTTTAAAGAGGATGCAGTACAGTATCGCTTGGATCATCCGGAGCTGCCACTTCGCAAGGCTTCTGAGAATCTTGGAGTCAGCGAATCTGCACTGAAAAACTGGATGAAAGCAGCAAAGGAACATAAAGGAGAGGTTCCTACCCGTGGTTCTGGAAATTATGCAAGTGAGGAAGCGAAAGAGATTGCAAGATTGCAGCGTGAATTACGAGATACGAAGGATGCTCTTGAAGTGTTAAAAAAAGCAATCGGTATTCTGGGAAACTGACAAAAGCTCTTTACACGGCTACTTCTGAGTACGTGAAAGAAATCAAATTCCTGCCCGTGAAACGTCAGGTTTCTGTCAGCGGAATACTGAAAAAATTAGGCGTTTCACGTTCGGGTTACAATGCATGGAAGAAACGGGTTCCTTCGGACACGTCTGTTCGCCGTGCAG
>ENA-OQAA01001465-OQAA01001465.1-human-gut-metagenome-genome-assembly--contig:-NODE-1465-length-11781-cov-2.440364_pt1 | contig 11781 bp, 13 predicted proteins | sample MGYA00242489_ERZ504515 | MGnify/ENA primary metagenome ERZ504515 (study PRJEB26092, sample SAMD00036237) | human gut metagenome | host: Homo sapiens | study: EMG produced TPA metagenomics assembly of...
TAAAGGCGCGTGCATGGGGTTATAGGGCGCAATGTAGGCATTTTGTGCTACTCAGCGCAGGGCAGCACGGATTGTAACATTGTTTGAATCTCTTCTTTGTCTGGCAGATAGGCTGCGCAGCAGGCGCCAGAAAATCCTCCGGCAAAGGGCTCTGCACCCGGCGGGGCTCATGGTCCGCGGGGCGGTTGAACCGCAACACTGCGCAATGCAGGGCGTGACGCGCAATGATATCCGTATGGCCGCCGTACAAACTATCCCCCGCCAGCGGGTGGCCGAGCCAGGAAAAGTGAACGCGGATCTGATGGGTACGGCCCGTTACCGGAAAACAGGAAACCAATGCATGGGAAGTGCTAGCGGCCAGTACGGTGTATTCCGTCACGCTGGGCTTGCCGTCTTCCCTTACACAGCGGCCAATGATGGAATCGCCGCGGCGCGCAATCGGGACGTCAATGCAGCCCGACCCAACGGGCAGTGGGCCTTCCACCAGGGCAAGATAACACTTTTGTGCAGTCTTGGCGAGTTCCGGCGCGGCAAAGGCATTCTGCGCACACAGCACAAGGCCGCTGGTGTTTTTATCAATGCGGTTGACCGGGCGGAATACGCCATCCTCGCCGCGGCATTTCAGGCGGTACAGCCAGCCGTTCGCAAGGGTCCCGCTGGTATGGTTTAATGTGGGGTGTACCGCAATGCCGGCAGGTTTGTTCAATACAGCCGCAAACTCATCCTCATAGATAACATCAATAGGCAGCGGCTCCGGCTGAACATCGGTGGGAGGCTCAGGAGGCAGAGCGAACGAAACAATCTGCGCTGTTGCAACGCGGTAATCTGTATGGACGGGGATGACCTCATCCCCCAGCCGCACACAGAAGCCGGTGCCTGATATTTGACTGCTTGATGCAGGCGGAGCTGACACCCATGGTGCGCAGAAAAATATTCAGGCGCATGCCATTGCAGGATGTGGCACGCGGAAATGCAGCATCTGCATCAGTTTGACCTCCGTTCGGAACCGCCGGAGCGGCTCATACGCAATGTATTATAACACAAAAAAACAGCAGTTGCAAATGATGCAAAAATATGGTATGATAATACACAAACGAGTGGAACATACGACGGCGGGGCGGCTTGACCGCCCTGAGGAAAGTCCGGGCTTCACAGAGGCATGGCAACTGCTAACGGCAGCCGGGGGTGACCCTAGGGATAGTGCAACAGAAATAGACCGCCGCCCCCAACAGGCGGTAAGGATGGAAAGGCGAGGTAAGAGCTCACCAGCGCACTGGCGACTTTGCGGCTATGTAAACCCTGTCAGAAGCAACAACCGTATGGGACATATGTGGAAGCCTCGCACGTCCCGGAGTTGGCGTGACGGCCCTTTGGGGCCGCGGAGTTTTGCGGCAACGTAAAACCAAGATAGATCGTCGTTTAATACAGAACCCGGCTTACGGTCCAGTCGTTTTTTATAACAAATCAGCCCCGCACGCAGTAAAAATACTGTGCGCGGGGGCTTTTTCGTGTTCTGAGCTTAAGGCAACACCGCATAATTCCCGCCTTACGGCTTAAGCACCGCTCCGGCGGCTGCGGCACGGCATCTGCGTTGCAAAAATGCTCGATAATACACAAAGTATTATCTGCGCTTTTGGCTTAGCAGCTGCCGCACCTCGCTCGCCGTATCGGCACTTGGAATTATGCGGTATTGCCTTAAAAAGTAATGCTATAACAGGTTTAGCACCATCAATAGAATTACACCCGGCAGCCCTAAGATAACGGCGGTTCCCGCAGTCAGGGCGTTCAGCGGCAGAGCGACGCCCGTTAAAGGGCCAAGCAGTGCCACTGCCCCCAGCCCGGCCAGACCGCATGCTGCCCCACCAAAAATGCCAAGCAGTGCCAGCCGGCGGCCAGGCAGCCGCGCGGGCAGTGACCAGCAGACAGAAAATACCCACAGCGATTATAGATGCAGGCATGTGCCACTCCCCCTCAGTTCTCGCAAGATTGCCCGGCAGTGCACATTAAGGCGGCGTGCTCATAATGGTGCGTTCGATGGCAAAGTCTTCCTGCGCCTGTTGGAAGGCGGCTTCGTTCTGGCGTAGTTGCTGCAAAGAGAGGTGGAACGCCCGGCGGGTGTTCTCACACCGGATTTGTGCAGCTCTGGCCGGCCTTTTTTGCCTGAACAATGCGGCACCTCCTTACAGCAAAATGCAGATCAGCCCATCGCAGCCATCATTGATAATGCGTTCCAGTGTCTGCTGCAGGCGGGTGCGGGCTTCGGCGGGCATATGCATAAGTTTGGCCTGTAAACCCTCATTCACCAGTTCGTTCAGACTTTTGCCAAAAATATTGGTGCTCCACAACTTGCTGGGGTCGCTCTCAAAGTCTTTCAAAAGCCCCTGGATCAGTGTTTCTCCCTGCTCCTCGCTGCCAACGGTTGGCGAAAGCTCGGTGTGGATGGTCGCGCGCATCAGGTGCAGGCTGGGGGCACTGGCGGAAAGCCGTACCCCATACTGCCCGCCCTGGCGGACGATTTCGGGCTCTTCCAGGTGCAGTTCCTCAATACCGGGCATAACAATGCCGTACCCAGTGGCCTGAACCTGCTCCAAGCGCTTTTGATTTTGTCATACGCCGCTTTGGCTTTAGCCAGCTCCAGCATACAGGGCAAAAGGCTGGCTTCATCTGTGATGGGAAGGTCGGTTTCCTCGCCCAAAATCTTGAAAAAGATATCAGGCTCAATACCAACCCGCAGCTGCACCTGGCCGCAGGCAAGGTCCATGCCGGTCAGGGTAACGCCGGTTGTGTTGGCACAGTTCAGCTGGGGCTTGCCGCGGGTCATATCCCCCATTTTGTGCACGCTGCCGGCCAGTTCCAGCAGGGCCTGGTAGACAGAACTTTGCAGCCAGTGCCCCGGTTCCAGCATGGTGACCCAGGACGGCATCGAAACGGCAATTTCCCGCAGTGGGAACTCATAAAGCAGCTTTTGCAGGATATTGTTTATCTGTTCCGCTGTCAGGTTGACGGCATTGATGGGGCAAACCGGGTGATGATAGACTTCTTCCATCTGGGCAGCAAGCGCATGGCAGGTTCGCTGTCCGGTTCTGTGCAGTTCAGCAAAATCAGATACGGCTTGCCGATTTCATCCAGTTCGGCAATGATGCGGCGTTCCGCGGGCAGATACTTTTCACGTGGGAGTTCCGCCACACTGCCGTCCGTTGTTACAACAAGACCGATGGTGGCGTGCTCGCGGATGACCCGGCGGGTGCCGGTTTCAGCTGCCTGGTCAAAGGGAACCGCTTGGTCAAACCAAGGGCTTTTGACCAACCGCGGGGCGTTGTTTTCTTCGTGCCCAAGGGCACCATCCACCATATATCCCACGCAGTCGATTAGCCGTGCGCGGAAGCTTCCGCCGGCTTTCAGGTCAATGCTGACCGCTTTTTCCGGGATAAACTTTGGTTCGGTTGTCATGATCGTCCGCCCGGCGGCGGATTGGGGCAGTTCGTCCTTGGCGCGGGCGCGCTGTGCTTCGTTTTTGATGCGGGGCAGCAGCATCAGCTCCGCAAAGCGCTTGATGAAACTGCTTTTGCCGCTGCGCACGGGGCCGACCACGCCGATATAAATATCGCCGCCAGTACGCTGTGCAATGTTCTGATAAATTTGATCCTGTGTCATTGCAGCATCCCCTTTCACAAAGCTGCCGGTATCAGCAGGCAGGTTGCGTCAGCAGTAAGCTCCTGGGCGCTCTGCTTCCGGGATGGTTGAGGTGGTTAGCCTGTGGCGAGGTGCTGGCGCGGGCATGGTAACGGCGGGCAATATCAAAAATGGCCTCCCCTTTTTGGGCATAGTACAGGTAGAGCGCAGGCCCATCCTTGCTGCCAGGGTATTCTTCTCCCGGCGAGGCGGAGAAAACGACCTCGTGCGGAATCCCCTGCAGCAGAATGCCGCTTACCTGCAGTTCCAGTTCGACCCGCGCTTTGCTTCCGGCGCGGCTGCTGGCAATATGCCGTACCGCTGCGTGCAAGTGCGGGATGCTTTGCCCGATAGAACCGTGGAAGGTCTCCGCCAGGGCCCAGGGGAAGATTTTATCATAGCAGGTCAGTTCGCCGCGGTCATCCGCACAAATCAGGTGCGCGGTACCGCGCCCGGCAACTTGGATGACATCACCCTTTTCTGCGGCGGTCAGCTGTGGGGCTCCAATCGTGACAAAACAGCCCAGAATGGAAACATTGGCATCCGGCAGATCATCTTCGATCATAACCGGGATAGTGGTATCTACACTGGCAAGAGGCATGAACTGGTTGAAAGTCCGCTTTTCAAGCGTCATGTTACAGATCGTGGAATAAGCATCCGAAACCGCCATGTACACTGTCGGGTGCCAGAGTTCAGCGTGCAGCTTCCATGTGATGCTCAAAAGCGGCTCTTCTTCCTGCTTTGTCGCAGTCAGGGTGCAGGCCAATACTTCGCCCCAAAGTACCGCACTGTCGCCTTCTGCGGCGTTGGGCAGGTCAAGCGTCTGGGTGACGGGAACATCTTTGGTTTGAATTGTAAGCTGTTCTGTACCGGCAGCGCGGGAGCAGAGCTGCATGGCAAGGGTTCCGGCTGCATCCAGCTGGCCGGTATGAACGCTGGATGTGCCGGGCAAAAAACTGCCCGTAATGTCCAGGACTGTTTCACCTTCACCGGACAACGGAAACGGCGTTTCTGCAGTAAAGGTGCGTTCCTCGCACGCAGCGCAGATGATGCCGTTAAGCCGTTGGCTCCACTGCTCAACGCCGCAGCCGGTCAGGTTGGTGATAAAATCTACCGGCTCAACCATGCCAATAGCAGCATTTAAGGTATAAGCGCCGCGGATGTCAATGCGGTGCTCGCTGACAGAGCGGCAGTTGCAGTATTCAAGTTCGCCCCACAGGCGGGCGCGCCGGGCAGATAATTGCCTTCCGGCAGGTCAATGGTTTTTTCAAAAGCGTATTTCTGCTCAGTGCGGTACAGGCGAGTTCCGGCTTCATCGGACTGATAGTACACAGTGCAGCGCAGGTAGCCGCTGCACTGCCAGCGGCGGTCAGCCACGCTGTTTTGCATGATAACGGGTTCCAACAGGCACTTTACAATTTTGAACACTGCGGGCAGGTAATCCGGAATCAGAATCTCGGTTTCAACAGGCAGCTCCTGCCGGGTTTCCCAGCGGCCAGTATTGGCAAGGGCCTGGCCGGTTTCAATGATAAGCGGTTGGTTGGCGGCTTTGCTTTGCATGGCGGTATACCCCTTTCCTTGCCCCGATACGGGGAAAGTTTTTGATTGCCTCTTGTGTACTATATGCGCGGGGGTAAAAAATAGCCCTGTCGGAACCGTACAAACATACGGCCCGGCAGGGCTACAATGGAAAAATTAAACCTTAAATACAGCGCGCAGCAGCCAGCGCAGGGCATGCGGACATTTTACCACAACAATCTGCATGGCATATTCCCCCTTCCAGGTTTGTAAGCCATACTATGCAGCAGGTGCAGGCAATGTTACCCGTCAGCGCGGGTCAAAATCACAAGACCATGGCCGCTTTGGCAGCAAAGTTCAGCTTCAGGTGCAGTAAATTCATTGCTGATGCCAAGGGGGTAATCCGGTGTCAGCGTTGCATCTTTCAATGGATAAAACACGCCGTGAATCGATACACCGCCCAGCGGCCCATCCAGCGGGAACACGGAAAGATACATCCAGTCTTTCTTTTGCAATGTTAGCGGCTTGCCTGGACACAAAATATGCAGCTCGCTGTGCTCGTCTGCAAGGGTGACATCAACGTTGTTGCTTGCCAAGTACAACGCGGTGGATACGTTGGAAAACGTGTGTTCCATCCGCTTGCCGCCAAGGGCACCCAGCATGACGATATGACGGTACCCCCGTTCACACAGCCACTTTGCAGCATAGTGGGTATCAGTATCGTCCTTTACATGAGGCAGAATGATCATATCACCGGTGGTTTCCGGCTTGGGGGCAGAATCAAAATCCCCCACGATCAGATCCGGCTGAATGCCCAGCACAGCCGCATTGCGGTACCCGGCATCACAGGCAACAACGGTATCCCCCGGCTGCAGGTACGCGGACAAAGCGGGCGTAACCGGCATGGCCGAAAGAATAACGGCACGTTTGGTAAGATCCTGCATCAGCGTTCCCACTCCTTTAACTGGCTGGCTTCCTCGTACATGGTCAGGTAGCTCTGATAGCGTGTATCCGAAAGCTTGCCCTCTTCCAAAGCCGCGCGCACCGCACAGCCTTTTTCGCTGCGGTGGGAGCAGCCGGTAAAACGGCATTGCCCAAAATACGGCTCAAATTCCGGGAAAGCATGCTGCAGTTCTTCCGGCGGAATGCGGCAAATCTTGTTGGCATCCAGGCTGGCAAAACCGGGGGTATCGGCAAGCAGACCACCACATACCTCAAAAATCTCCACTTCACGGGTAGTATGACGGCCACGGCCCAATTTTTGGCTGATACCGCCGGTCTGGCGTTCCAGCTGGGGAGCCAGCGCGTTCAACAGTGTAGACTTGCCCACACCGGAGTTGCCGCAGAATGCACACAAGTTCCCTGCAATGCGCGCACGAATTTGATCCAGACCTTCGCCGGTATCGTAATCCAGCCGGATCAAAGGAATCGTGCTGTCCGCATAAGCTTTCTCCAAGGCATCCGCGGCGGCAAGGTCGGCTTTTGTGATGACAATAACCGGCTGCACGTCTTTATAAACGGCGGCAGCAGTCAGTTCATCCAGAATCAATGTGCTGGGCACCGGCTGGGTGGTGCTTGCCACAATAAACAGCACATCAAGGTTAGCAACTGGAGGACGGATAAAAACATTTTTGCGCGGTAGAATTTCGTCAATCGTGGTGCGGTCGGCGCTTAATACAACCTGATCTCCCGCTACCGGCGTAATACCGCGTTTGCGGAAAATGCCGCGGGCGCGGCACTCCACAATGCCGGTTTCGGTTTTAACATAGTAAAAACCGCCAATGCCCTTTGTGATATAATTTGTCATTACCACAGCATTTCACCAGTATCCAGGCGGTAAACATGGCCATCGCGCTGTTCTACATCGACCCACCATGTATTACCGTTATCGTCAGTAATTTCCTGAGGCCAACGTGCACCATCACCAGAGGACGGAGAATCCGAGGTGATGGGGTCTTGCACAACTTCCGGCATTGCGGTAGCCACATACAGGCGCACCGTGCTGCGGATGCGTACCTGGGTGCCTGCAGCGGGTTCCTGGTTCAGAATAGTGCCCTCGGCTCGCTGCTGGGCTGTTCCACAACGCTGACCACCAGGTTCTGGCGCTGCAGGTCGGCGGTGCCTTCGCTGACCTGCAAACCTGTCACGGAGGTAACGGAAACCATGTTGTCTCGCTTGGAGCGCGCAATATACATGTTTACGGTGCTGCCGCCCTCTACCGTTTCGCCGCCGGCGGGTTCGGTATACACAACGGTGCCTGCGGCAACGCTCTCGTCCTCCACATATTTGCTTACAACCTGAAGGCCGCTATCCTGTAAGGTCTTTTTGGCATCATCGCTTACATATGTTTTTACATCCGGCACAGTGACCCACTGGGTGCCAAGGCTTACCTTCAGGGTCACTTTCTGGCCTGCCTTTACAGTGCGGCCCTGCTTAGGGTTTTGCTGAAAAATCGTTCCTTCCGGTGCATCGTTGTATTCGTACACCCACTTGGCGAGCAGGCTGGAATTATAATCCGATGCACGGAACTCATCCTCCGTCATGCCGACAAAATTGATGAGCTGTACGTCAGCATGCTTGGAGAAGAAAGAGTTTGTGGAGTTGGTGAAAATAAGATAGACCAGAATGGCAGCACCGATCACAAAGCGACCGCCATACCAAAGAAGATGGGCAGCATGCTGAACCCCTTGGCTGCCTTGGCTTTCTGCTTTTTCACGTTTTTGCCTTTCCCACTGTTCATGGTGCCGGCACGGCGTGCCTGCTGGTGCTGACAGCGGCTTTGCCCGCTGTTTTGGCTGTGCTGCTGCTGACAACACGGTTAATGGTTTTATCCGGGTTGTCCTGCGTGTTATATTCGTATTCAAAGCTGATGCTGGGGTTGCGGCGGAACGCAGCAATGGCATCCAGCATTTCCTGCGCGGATTGGTAACGGTCGGCGGGATCCTTTTCCATGGCCTTCTCGGTGATTTGGCGCAGCAACCGGGATATTGGGGGCAACCTCAGCCAGCGGCTTCGGCTTTTCACTGATCTGCATGATGGCGATGGAAACTGCCCCAGTACCATCAAACGGCAGCTTGCCGGACAGCATCTCGTACATCATAACGCCAACAGAATAAATATCAGTGCGGGCATCGGTATGGTCGCCTTTTGCCTGTTCCGGCTGATGTAATGAACCGAGCCGATGGCCTTGTCGCTGACAGTCTGGCTCTGTGCACGGGAAAAGCGTGCAATGCCAAAGTCCATCATTTTGATGGAGCCATCCGCCTGCAGCATAATATTCTGCGGCTTCACATCGCGGTGAACAATGCCCTTGGAGTGTGCATGATCCAACGCGCTGAGCACCTGTGTGGCAAAGTGGACAACCTCTTTCCAAGTTAGGGCACCGTTGCGTTGCTTCAGGTATTCTTTCAGCGTAATGCCGTCAATATATTCCATCACGATGTACTGCAATTGATCTGTTACAGAGACATCATACACCTTGACAATGTTGGGATGGTTCAAAATCGAGATAGCTTTGGATTCGTTCTTGAAGCGGCGGACCAGCTCTTCGTTATCAAGAAACTCTTCTTTCAGCACCTTGACGGCGATCTGGTTGCCGGTGCGGACATCGCGGCCTTTATAAACATTGGCCATGCCGCCAACGCCGATCAGACTTCAATCAGATAGCGGCCATCCAGCTTTTTGCCGATCAGATTATCCATTTGTTTCCTCCGTAGTTTCAACGCCCAGCAAAAGGACGGTGATGTTATCCTGCCCGCCGCCTTTCAGGGCACGGTCAACCAGTACCCCCGGCGCGTCAAAAAAGGCGGACTCCTGCAAAAGCAGCGCAAGCTCTGCATCGGGTACCATGTTGGTTAATCCATCGGTACAAAGCAGCAAAAGGTCACCGGGAACCACCTCGCAGCGGTTATATTCCGGCACAATATTGGCCGAAACGCCAAGGGCACGTGTAATCAGATTTTTCTGCGGATGCAGGGCGGCCTGTTCGCGGGTGATCTGCCGCTGTCCACCAGCTGCTGCACCATGGAATGATCCCGCGTCAGCTGGCGGATTGCTCCGCCATGCCACAGGTACGCGCGGGAATCCCCTGCGTGTACAATATGCGCCAGGTTGCCGCGCTGTAAAGCACATACCCCCGTGGTGCCCATACCGAGCACTTCAGGATCAGAGGTCGCTTTTTCATATACGGCGCGGTTGGCATTATCAAATGCGCGCATCATAAAGGCTTTTTCTTCGCCGTTTTCAATCGTGCGCAGGGAATGGTCAAAATAGCGCAGCATGGTTTGGGTGGCAAGGGTGGAAGCGACCCGCCCGCCGTTGGCCCCGCCCATGCCGTCACAGACAAGGCCCCAGCCAGTACCATCGACCAACTGACGGGCACAATAATTATCCTGGTTTTCCTGGCGGCAGCTGCCAATATCTGTTAGAGCTGCAATTTTCATTGTGCGTTGGTCCTTTCGCTCGTCGTTTGCCGTGTTGCTTGTTCGGCCTGTTTCGGCATCTTCGCGCCGGAGCTGGCCGCAGGCAGCGCTGATATCGGTACCAAGGCGGCGGCGGATGGTGGCATTTACACCCAAATCTTCCAGCATTTTCTGGAACCGGCGCACATTGCTTCATCCGTTGCCGAGTAAGGGCTGCCATCGACCGGGTTAATGGGAATCAGGTTGACATGGGCCCCCATGCCACGGATCAGATCGGCCAGTTTTTTTGCCATTTGGGGCGAATCATTGACACCATTGACCATGGAATATTCAAAGCTGATGCGCCGCCCGGTCGTTTTCTGGTAGCGGCGGCAGGCCGGGATCAGCTTTTCCAGCGGGAACGCATCGTTAACCGGCATCATGGAGCTGCGGGTCACATTGTCCGGCGCGTGCAGGGATACCGAAAGGGTCAGCTGCAATTTGCGCTCTGCCAGCTTATCAATTCCCGGCACAAGGCCGCAGGTGGAAAGGCTGATGTTGCGCATCCCGATATTGACGCCTTCCGGGCAGGAGATAATGTCCAGAAAGTCCATCACGTTATCAAAATTGTGCAGCGGCTCACCAATGCCCATCAGGACGATATGGGAAACGCGCTCCCCGGTATCCTTTTGCGCGGTATAAATTTCCGCAGCAATCTCGCCGGAGGTCAAGTCCCGCACGCGGCCCGCCTGGGTGGAGGCGCAAAAGCGGCACCCCATAGCGCAGCCCACCTGTGTGGATACACATACAGTGTTGCCGTAATGGTAGCGCATCAAAACCGTTTCAATGCAGTTGCCGTCCGCAAGCTGAAGCAGATATTTGACCGTACCGTCTTTGGACTGCTGGCGGCGGCGGATGGTGGGCACAGCCAGGGTGCAGTTTTGTGCAAATTGGGCAAGCAGGGCTTTGGGTTGATCTGTCATGGCAGAAAAATCCGTAGCCTGCTTTTGGTGGATCCACTTAAAAATCTGTTTGGCGCGGAAAGCTGGCTGGCCGATGGATTTAATGTAATCCGTCAGCTTGGGCAGCGTCAGGTCCGTCAGACAGTTTTTTTTTGTATTTCTGCCCGGGGTTCGTTCTGTGGCTGCATATGTGCTTGCTGCATGCGGTGCTTTCCCTCCAATTATTATATACCTTTTCTCTAATTTTTGAATAGACGATTTGTGTATTTTGCGTCAGCAGTTCTTTTGGCGCTCCAAAATAGCGGCAAAAAAACCGTCTGTGGATGTTTCGTGCGGCAGAAGCAGTGTGCCGTACTCCCCCACCCGCATACCGGACAGTATGATTTGTGGCGCTATAACGGAAAAATCTTGATTGTCTTGCAGGAACTGGCGTACCTGGGCTTCATTTTCGTGATGATTCACCGTACAGGTAGAATACACCAAACGGCCGTTCGGGGCAAGATATTTTGCGCCGTTTTGCAGGATTTTTTGCTGTGTTAATAGTAAATTTTCAATCCCATCCAGCGTTTTTTCCCGGATGTCCGGCTTTTTGCCGATGACACCAAGGCCGGAACAGGGCACATCGCATAACACGCGGTCAAAGCTGCCAAGGCCAAAGGCGGGGTTCAGGATAGTGGCATCCCCATGGTAAGGCTTGGCGCGCTCAATGCCGCAGCGGTCAAAGGCCTGCTTCAGCAGTTTGACGCGGCCTGTCATGGCTTCACCGCTGAACAGCTCACCGCGGTTCTGCATCTGCTCGGCAATCGTCAGGCTTTTGCCCCCAGGGGCGGCGCACAGGTCCCAGCACCCGCATACCGGGGCGGGCATCACAGCACAAGGCAGCAAACTGGCTGGCTAACCCCTGCACATGGAATTGCCCGGCGTGGAATGCTTTGGATGCAGCGGGATTACCGTTGAACATAACCAGCAGACAGTGCGGCCATGGGCCAGCCGTTACGGTGTGACCTTCCTGTTGCAATGTCTGCGTCAGGGCTTCATCGGTCGTGCGCAGCGGGTTGACCCGGATGGCGGTGGGGCGGCGCTGATAAAACGCAGCAGCTATTGCCTCGGCATCCTGCGGATACTGTGCTGCAAACAACGCGGCAATCGGGCTGAGAGAGACAGTAATAGGTGCGCAGCCGTTCATTCCAGTAGTCCCGGCAATGTTCCCGGCTTGGGGGTCCCAAATG
>ENA-OQAA01001466-OQAA01001466.1-human-gut-metagenome-genome-assembly--contig:-NODE-1466-length-11779-cov-2.816684_pt1 | contig 11779 bp, 23 predicted proteins | sample MGYA00242489_ERZ504515 | MGnify/ENA primary metagenome ERZ504515 (study PRJEB26092, sample SAMD00036237) | human gut metagenome | host: Homo sapiens | study: EMG produced TPA metagenomics assembly of...
GGCAGATGCCAAGCCAAAAGCGCAGATAATACTGGATGTCTTATCGAGCATTTTGGCAACGCAGATGCCGTGCCGCAGCTGCCGGAGCGGTGCTTAAGCCGCAAGGCGGGAATTGTGCGGTGTTGCCATAGGATAAATACAGTGCTGGGCCGCCTTGCCGCATTCCCTGCCCTGTAGTGGAAAGGAGCCTGCACCCATGCCGCAACGCGAACCTGCCCTGCTTTGGCTGCGGGACTTCGCCCTGACCGCATTGGTCCTTGCGCTGTGTACGCTAACAAGCTGGGTATTTTTCCGGCTGGATTTTGTTTCTTCCAACTATATCCTGACCTATATCCTGGGCGTCATGTATATCAACGTCTTTACATCGGGGTTGGTGTACGGCGTTGTGGCTTCGCTGTTCTCGGTGATGCTGGTCAACTATATGTTCATTGACCCCTTTATGCAGTTCCGCATCCGGTCAGACGACATGGTAACGGCAGTGGTCATGCTCTGCGTTTCGCTGCTCTGCTCCTCGCTGACGGGGCGTATCAAGGTACAGGCCGCCCAAAGCGAGCGCAAAGCCTATGCTTCGCAGGTGCTGCTGGAAGCCAGCCGCAGCCTGTTGGGGGCCGAGGACCCTGACACCATTCTGCGGATAACGGCCACCCAGCTGGGCAAGCTGTTGGAGCGCCCGGTCTGCTTTGCCCCCGCGCCGGAGCACATTGCACCGGGAACCCTGATTCTGCCCCCTCCCGCCCAGACGGATTACCGCAGTTGCCCGGCGCTGCATGAGTTCAGCACCTATGAGCACAATCTGGCATTATCCATCCTGGATGTGTGTTCCCTGGCGCTGGAAAAGAAGCCTCCAACCGCGCCCGGCGCGAAATTGAGGAAGCCGCCCGCCAGGAACAGCTGCGCGCCAACCTGCTGCGCAGCATCAGCCATGATCTGCGCACCCCGCTGACAAGCATTTCCGGCAACGCGCTGATTTTGACCGAGAAAAATCCCCTGCTGACCGAGGAAAAGCGCCGGGAGCTTTCTGCCGCAATTTATGAGGACGCCAACTGGCTGAACCATCTGGTGGAAAATCTGCTTTCCATCACCCGGATGGAGAACGGCCAGGTAAACCTGCGCATTCAGCCGGAGCTGATTCAAGACATTTTTGACGATGTACTGGCTCATTTAGACCATGACGCCGCCCGCCACACCATTGTGACCAACGTGGCGGATGACCTGCTGATGGCCGATATGGACGCCCAGCTGATCGAGCAGGTGCTGGTGAACCTCATCAACAACGCCATCAAATATACCCCGAACATTCCCGCATCGAGCTTTTCGCCGCGCCGGAGGTAAATTTGTCCGCATCTGCGTAACGGATGACGGCCCCGGCATCCCGGAAGAAAGCCGGGACAAGCTGTTTGATATGTTTTATACCCTTGGCAAAACCCGCAGCGATGGCCGCCGCGGGCTGGGTCTTGGGCTGGCCTTGTGCCGTTCCATTGTTGCCGCCCATGGCGGTGTGATCGATGTACAGAACGCTGCACCGCACGGTGCCTGCTTCCGTTTTACACTCCCGCGAACTGAGGTGACCCTGTATGAATAAACCGCTGATCCTTGTGGTGGAGGATGACCTGGCTGTTGCACGGCTGATCTCCACCACACTGGAAACCCGCAATTATCAGTACCACCGTGTACAGAACGGAGCCGGTGCCCTGTTGGAAGCTGCTTCGGCACGGCCGGATGTAATTTTGCTGGACCTTGGCCTGCCGGATATGGACGGTATTGATGTGATCCGCAAGATTCGCGGATGGAGCAATGTGCCCATTCTGGTGGTTTCGGCCCGCAGTGATGATACCGACAAAGTATCCGCCCTGGATGCCGGTGCAGATGATTACCTGACCAAGCCGTTTAGCGTGGAGGAGCTTTTGGCCCGGCTGCGCGTGGCGCTGCGCCGTGTGCGGTATGATACTTCCCGCGCAGGTGACCAGGCCAGCATATACGAGAACGGAGAACTGCGCATTGACTATGCCGCAGGCTGTGTGTACCGCGGCGGAACGGAGATTCACCTGACCCCCATTGAGTACAAGCTGATCTGCGTGCTGGCCAAGAACACCGGCAAAGTGCTGACCCACAACTATCTGCTGAACGAAGTCTGGGGCAGCCCGGCTGCATCGGACACACCGTCCCTGCGCGTGTTTATGGCAACGCTGCGCAAAAAAATTGAGGAAGACCCCAGCCACCCCCGCTATATCCAGACCCACATCGGCGTTGGTTACCGCATGATCCGCCAGTAAAGTTTGGCTTTCAAAATATAACCGCAACAGCCCGTCCATCCGTTTGTTGCCGGATGAGCGGGCTGTTTCAATTTTATTTATTCGGTTTTCTCTGCTTTACTTGGCTGCGCGGCGTCCGCCTTTGCCGCCGGTCTTTTTGGCGCGGCCGGTGCCGGTCTGGGTGCGGGTGGACTTGGGGGCCGTTTTCTTGGGTTCCGGCTTTGGCATATCCTTTTGCAGCAGCTTATCCGGCACGGGCTGGATGCTCCACAGCTGGTTTTCGCCAAACACATCCTGCCAGATCTGGGCCTGGGTACCGTTATCGACCCGCATGCCTACCAGTCAATGACCTTATCAGCAGCACATTGCGGATCTTAGCCTTGCCGCCATCGGCGGGAACAATCTCCCAACGCTGGCCCTTGCCGGTGGTTTTCTCCACTGGTGCACCCAGGTTCCGTTCACAACACCACTCATGCCAGGTCCATCACCTTGCCGGTAAAGCGGTTTTTGATGCGGTACTGGCCTTCGGCGGCTTCCTCAAAAATCCATTGCTGCCAGGGCTGACCCTCATAGCTCCACAGGCGGATGGATGCACCGTTCTCGGTGTTGAAATCGGCAACTTCCAGCACGCGGCCATTGGCGGCAGCGATAGTATAGCAGGCGCCTTCCCGAATGACGGTCTGTGCGGATTTTTTCATAGCGTTTTTCCTCCTTTGCCTGTGCGGCGCTTTTGGTGCCTTACAGGTTATGTATTTATTGTACATATTATAGCACATTCGCACAAAGCGGTTTTGCCAAAATCGTATAAAGTTTTTTGGTAATACTGCACGCTTTTTCGGGGTTAGCGGGCGGTTTAACCAAAGGTGGCTTGCATTTTTCAGCAATCTATTCTATGATATTATATAAAATAACTGTAATTATAGGAGGCACCCACCTTGAGGATCGCATTGATTGCCCATGATTCCCGCAAAGAGCTTTTGGCCCAGTTCTGCACAGCCTATGTGCGTATTCTGTCTCAGAACGAACTGGTTGCCACCGGCGTGACGGGCAAAGTGGTACACGATACCTGTGGCTGCCGGTTCGCTGCCTGTACCCCGGTGCACGCGGCGGTGCCGAGCAGATTTCCTCCATGATTGCCTGCGGCGAAATTGATATGCTGCTGTTTTTCCGCGACCCCGTCAACGCCCGGCCCAATGAGCCGAACGCCGTTACCCTGCTGCGCCTGTGCGATACCCGCGCCATCCCTGTTGCCACCAACATTGCCACTGCCGAGGTTTTGATCCACGGCCTGGAGCGCGGAGACCTAGCCTGGATCGAATTGCAGCGCGGGAGAAAATAACGAATATCCACGAAACCCCAGCAAGCATTTGTAGGGTTTCTTCCAACTCTGCCTTATTGCGCATTGCAAAATTGTGATGGCCCTGGCCAAAATTTGTAGGGGACGATGCTTGCATCGTCCCGCGCATCGGGCCTTGCCTCATCAGCCACATGTTCGTGTGTACCCCTACGTTTCTCTACAGAATATAGACGTATTTAGATATAACACGATTCCACAAATACAAAAAGCATGTGCTTTTTCCACCTTTGTCGGGCGGGAAATCACATGCTTTATTTTAGGCAACACCGCACAATTCCCGCCTTACGGCTTAAGCACCGCTCCGGCGGCTGCGGCACGCATCTGCGTTGCCAAAATGCTCGATAAGACATCCAGTATTATCTGCGCTTTTGGCTTAGCATCTGCCGCACCTCGCTCGCCGTATCGGCACTTAGAATTATGCGGTATTGCCTTTATTCTATTGCTTCCGTTATCTTTCAGGTAATTTTCAGCGCGCGCTGAACGCGGTAGACCAGGTAGCGGAACAGCCCAACGATCATGCTGCCCTCGCACCATAAATAGTTAGGCAGATTACGCCAGTAAAATTTGGGCTTTTTGATTTTGGGCAGGGCGATCTTGGCTTCCGCATAGCCCTTGGCATAATCATTGCCGAAGCCGCGGTGACGGAACATGATAACTTTCAACAAATAGCCCAGCAGCATGGGGATAAAATTGACAACCAGCATGACCACCGGCTGGTTTTTGTAGGGCAGCAGAATGCTGTTGCGGCCGCTCTGAATGCTTTTGAATGGGTTATACCGCACCGCGCCGGTGGTGGCACCGCAGATATGGCGGCACTTTGCGGTGGGGCAATAGACGTTTTTATAACCAAAATTGTTGGCGCGCAGCTGAGGTCAACATCCTCATAGTAGGCAAAAAACAATTCGTCAAAAACGCCAATTTTATCCAAAATGGATTTTCTGTACAGTGCTGCGCCGCCACAGGCAGAAAAAATACGGCAGGGCTTCTGGTAGCGGCTGGCTTTCAGGCCGTCGCCGCGCTTGCAGGCAAAGCCAGAATCGTCACATAATCTCCGGCGTCATCGGCCAGTTCCGGCTCGTAATAGCGCAGCATCAGGCTGGATACCGCAAAAATCTTCGGGTCGCTCTCAGCGGTTTTCAGCAGCTCTTCCAACCAGTTCGGTTCGGCAAAGGCATCGTTATTGAACAAGGCCATATACTCGCCTTTGGCCATGGCGATGCCCTGGTTGACAGCATGGGAAAAACCGGTATTCTCGCTGTTTTCGATCAGGTGGTAGCGGGGGTTACCGCAGTAGCTGCGGGCAATTTCGAGGCTTTCATCGGTGGAGCCGTTATCGATCACGATCAGCTCAAAGTCCTGCTCAGTCTGCGCCCAGATGGATTCGATGGAATCCCGCAGCCAGCCAGCACCATTCAGATTGGGGATAATCACGCTTGCTTTCACTGTGCTTCCCTCCTTTTAATAACCCATGCCGCCAAGCAGGATGGGCATGTAAGAAAGGCCAACAATCACACTGTGCGCCGCAATCAGCAGGGCCAGAATGACCAGGTCCCCCACCAGCCGCTTGATCATGCAGGCAGTGGCCAGCTTCTGGCGTTCCTCCCATTTGCTGCCGCAAAGGCTCCAGTAAATCATCATGATAAGGCCCACCACCGGGATGGCAAACAACAGCAGCGTTGCAAGGTAATGCCAGTGCCATCTCTTCCTGTTGCTCGCCCCCATACCACATGAAAAAGGGATCATCTTTCAGCGGAAATTCATCCTCGTCTTCATCATCCCAGTATTGAACCATATCCGGGTCCACATGGATGGTATAGCGCGGGCGGCTGGCTTCTGCTTTGGTGGGGGGCAGCGCACTGCCGCAGCGCGGGCAGACGGTAGTTCCCTTGGGAGCCACCAGACCGCATTGTTTACAAATATGCAATTCCATTTATACGTCCCCTTCCAGGCTCAGACTGCGGTCCAGCGGTGTGGCAAGAATGATCTGGGTGTTGGTGTTGCCCATCTTTTGCAGGTGGGTCAGCAGGTGTTCCAGTGCATCAATGCCGGGGCAGCTGACCTTGACGATAAAGTTATAGCTGCCGGTCACGCGGTAGCACTGCAGGATCTGCGGTTCGCCCTGGATCATTTTAAGGAAATGGTCCCGTTCCGATGCCGCCGTCTGGATGGAAATCAACGCCTGGACTCGGTTATTCTCGCCGGGGTGGTGCAGGCGCACGGTATAGCCGCCGATGATGCCCTCCTGCTCCATGCGGTGGATACGGCTGGACACCGCCGGACTGGTCAGGTTGACCTGTTTGGCGATTTCCTTGACCGGCATGCGGGCGTTGTGCATCATAAGCTGGATGATTTTGCTGTCTAATTCATCCATGTCGAGTCACTTCCTGTCAGTTTTAGTCAATGAGCACAACAAAAATAAAATAAAGCAAATAAACCTTGTATGGCATTACAAAACCGAAAACCCTTTCATTTTCTGTGCATATGCTGAATTATTTTAAGTTATCTGGGCATCATTATAATAAAAGCAAAACAAAATTGCAAGTATTGCATTTGACATTTTAATAATCAAGGTTATAATGTACTTGTAATAAGAAAGAGAAAAACAGAGTATAACCCCTTTAAGTTCCCATTTATTACATTACCATCTTCTGACCTTTATATACTTTCCCACCCCTCTATGCACAAAAGCCCGCTTTTCAAGCGGGCTTTTGTGTTTTTGCCTGCCATTTTGTACTCTGCTTTATTTTATGAAGCAGATTTAATTTGCTTTTTCTCCCATACCCTAGTATAATGATGGGTAGTTTGTCTATTTTTATCTTGTTTTGCAAAAACGGAAAGGACTCCGCTGTGAATACACGTTTGGTCGGCATTTTGATTGACTCTTTTCCTAATATTTTAATTAACGGCCTTACGGTCACCCTGCCGCTTACGATCATTTCTTTTGCGCTTGCGTTGGTCATTGCGCTGATTACTGCCCTTGTGCAGACCGCCAAAATCCCCGTTCTGCGGCAACTTGCCCGGTTTTATGTCTGGGTTATCCGCGGCACCCCGGTGCTGGTACAGCTGTTCGTGGTGTTTTACGGCCTGCCCAGCCTTGGCGTACTGATCGACCCGTTCCCGGCTGCTGTGGCCTGCTTTGCCATCAATGAGGGGGCCTACTGCGCCGAGACCATCCGCGCCGCGCTGGAATCTGTTCCCGCTGGTCAGATGGAAGCCGGGTACTGCGTTGGCATGACCTATCTGCAGACGATGCGCCGTATTGTGCTGCCGCAGGCACTGCGCACGGCGTTCCCGCCGCTGTTCAACTCGCTGATTTCCCTGCTCAAAGATACCTCCCTTGCCGCAAACATTACGGTAACCGAGATGTTTATGGCACCCAGCGCATTGTGGCGCGCACCTATGAATCGCTGCCGCTTTATCTGGAAGTTGCCTTTATCTACCTGATGTTCTCCACCATCCTGACGCAGGTCCAGCGCTGGGGCGAAAAAAAGCTGAACGCCAAGGGCTTCAGCCAGAATTCCTGAGGAGGTGCCGCCATGCAGGAGATGCTGAAAATCACCGGAATCCGCAAATCGTTCAGCACGCTGGATGTGCTGAAAGGCGTGGACCTGACGGTGCACAAGGGCGAGGTTGTTTCGCTGATCGGGCCTTCCGGTTCCGGCAAGACCACGCTGCTGCGCTGCGCCAACTTTTTGGACCAGGCCGAGGACGGCACTATGGTGCTGGACGGCCAGACCTACCATTTGGGCCATGTGCGCCGCACTGAGATGTACGAAGCCCGCCGCCACACAGCGTTTGTGTTCCAGAATTACAACCTGTTTTTGAATAAGACCGCGCTGCAGAACGTGACCGAAGGGTTGATTGTTGCCCGCAAAATGCCCAGGGATGAGGCCGAAGCCCGCGCCCAAAAAGCGCTGGAAAAGGTCGGCCTGGGCAACCGCGGTGCCAGCTACCCCAATCAGCTTTCCGGCGGGCAGCAGCAGCGCGTGGCCATTGCCCGCGCCATTGCCACCGACCCAAGATCATCTATTTTGACGAGCCCACCAGCGCGCTGGACCCGGAGCTGACCGTGGAAGTGCTGGCCGTGATGCGGGACCTGGCCGCCGATGGCATGACAATGCTGGTCGTGACCCACGAGATGGGCTTTGCCCGCAACGTTTCTAACCAGGTCGTGTTCATGGAGCACGGCGTTGTGGTGGAACAGGGTCCCGCCAAAGAGATTTTTACCGCCCCACGCGAGGAGCGCACCCGCGCTTTTTTGCGTCTGGTGGAAGATAAATAAAAGTTTTACACAACCAAGGAGAAGCACATATGAAACTGAAAGCATTGACCGCTGCCGTACTGGCAGCCGCCCTGCTGTCCGCCTGCGGTTCCTCCGCAGCGTCCTCTGCTGCACCGGCAGCGGATACTTCCAGCGAAACCGCTGCCAGCGCCGATAACTCCGGCGATCTGCTGGCCCAGATTCAGCAGCGCGGCGAGATCGTGTTTGGCACCGAGGCACCTGGTCCCCCTGGACCTACCATGACGAAAACGACCAGCTGGTTGGCTTTGACATTGAAGTTGCCCAGAAGGTTGCCGAAAAGCTTGGCGTAAAGGCCACCTTTGTGGAGGGCGAATGGGACGGCCTGCTGGCCGGCGTGGACGGCGGCCGCTATGACAGCATGGCCAACGGCGTGGAAATTACCGAAGAGCGCGCCCAGAAATACGATTTTTCTGACCCGTACTGCTACATCCGCACTGCCATTATTGTAAAAAGCGATGATGACAGCATCAACAGCTTTGAGGATCTGAACGGCAAGACCACCGCCAACACCATTTCCAGCACCTATGCAACACTGGCCGAAAGCTATGGCGCTAAAACCACCGGCGTGGACGACCTGAACCAGACCATTGAGCTGCTGCTGAACGGCCGTGTGGATGCCACCCTGAACGCCGAAGTAACCTATTTTGACTACCTGAAAGAGCATCCCGATGCGAACATCAAGATTGCGGCTTTGACCAATGATGCTTCCCAGGTTGCTTTCCCTGTGCGCAAGGGCGATGAAACCGCCACCCTGCGCGAAGCTCTGAACCAGGCTATCAATGAGTTGCGCGAGGACGGCACCATTGCCGAGATCAGTGAGAAGTACTTTGGCACCGATCTGAGCCAGGCCCCCAGCGCGAACTGATTTAACAAAATCACAATATAGCATAAAAAATCTCCGTAACCTGCTGTGTTTGGCAAGGGGTGCGGAGATTTTTGTTTGATGAGCGGTAGATTGCCTGGGAAATGTACTCTTTACGGGTGAGCAAATTCCCATAGAGGCGCGCATTGTGTGCCTGCGAATGTTTGGTTTGTGCAATACCTTGTGGAAACGCTATCTCCCTTAGGTTGTTGGCGGGCGCACAATGTGCGCCCCCCCTACGAAGTGTTTCCGCATTTATAAGTGCTGCAAATAATTTGCAGGGGATGATACTTGCATCATCCAGCGGGACAGGAATAGCCTTAATCTTAGGCAATCTGTCTTTATCATATCAGTAGGATGGGGGCATCCGATCCCGCCGGAACATTGGGTATGTAGATATTTCAAATTTTTGCAATGTTCATGGCATTACAGCAGAGCGTGCATCATTCATAATGTTTCGGAACGGTCTTGAGCGTTCCGGGGCTTTGGGGGAAATCCCGTTATGGGCGATACCACCCACTCAACTATTTTTCCCATTCTTAGCCCCATAAAATACATTTTCCCACACCAAAAACCGCCCCGGAAAGGTTATGCTTTCCGGGGCGGTTTTCCATCATCAATAATTTTCCGCGTGGACTTCAAAGTAGCTCTGGGGGTGATTGCAGGTGGGGCAGACTTCGGGGGCCTGGGTGCCCACCACGATGTGGCCGCAGTTGCGGCACTCCCACACTTTTACTTCGCTCTTGGCAAACACTTCTGCCATTTCAATGTTGTGCAACAGGGCGCGGTAGCGCTCTTCGTGATGCTTTTCAATGGCTCCCACCAGGCGGAACCGGGCAGCCAGTTCGGGGAAGCCTCTTCCTCAGCCGTCTTGGCAAAGCTGTCATACATATCGGTCCATTCGTAATTTTCGCCCGCGGCGGCGGCTTTCAGGTTGTCGGCGGTATCGCCGATGCCGTTCAGCTCCTTGAACCACAGCTTGGCATGTTCTTTTTCGTTATCAGCCGTTTTCAAAAACAGTGCTGCGATCTGCTCAAAACCCTGCTTTTTGGCCACGGAGGCAAAGAAGGTGTACTTGTTGCGTGCTTCGGATTCGCCCGCAAATGCGGTCATCAGGTTTTTCTCGCTCTGGGTACCAGCATACTTGTTCATAACATTCTCCTTATTCATAGTTTAAGATTTATTCCGAATCAAAGTTTTTTGCATCAGTATATTATGCCTTGTTCTATAGCCTTATTATAGCACAGTTTTGAGATTTGTAAAGACAATTTTTAAGACTTGATATTAAATTTTATCCGTCGATTTTTAGTAAAAAAGCCAGTGCCGGGCAGAAATCTGCCCGGCACCGCCGAAAAAGTTCTTTGATTGTCTTAAGGCAGCACCGCACAATTCCCGCCTGACGGCTTAAGCACCGCTCCGGCGGCTGCGGCACCTCGCTCGCCGTATCGGCACTTAGAATTATGCGGTATTGCCTTAAATTTCTTTGCCCGTTTCAGGTTGTGGAATGATACCCAGATTTAAAACATCGGGTATAAGTAGCTGGCACCATAGCAGCCAATCTTTTTGGGGCCGGTGATGGCCCTCCCCCGGTGCTGTTCCAGCAGCGCCCACACTTCCTGAACGTCCATTGGCTTAGTCCAGCTTCAGGTCGCCGTCCTTGATCCAGCCTTTTTTGCGGAACAGCGCGCCCAGCACCGCGCACAGCACGGCGGGCAAAACAAAGCTGACCAGCAGTAAGCCTGCCCAGTCAAAGGCGGTGATGCCCGCTTTTGCGCCGGATGCCACATCGGCCACCCAGCCGGTGTACACGCCGATCTGACCCACCAGGCCGCAGGTGCCCATGCCGGAAGAAACCGCCGGGCCGTTCATCTGCAATTTGAACACGCAGGTGGCAATGGGGCCGGTAATGGCGGAAGCAATGATCGGCGGCAGCCACACGCGGGGCTTTTTTCAGGATATTGGGCATTTGCAGCATGCTGGTGCCAATGCCCTGGCTGACCAGACCGCCCACGCCGTTTTCCTTAAAGCTCATCACGGCAAAGCGACCATCTGGGCGCAGCAACCCGCAACGGCAGCGCCGCCCGCCAGACCGGTCAGGTTGAGCGCCGCGCAGATGGCTGCGCTGGAAATGGGCAAAGTCAGCGCAATGCCAACCAGCACCGAAACCAGAATGCCCATCAGCAGGGGCTGTAGCTCAGTGGCCCACATGATCACGCTGCCCACCGCAGAAGCCGCCGCGCCGATGGCAGGGGCAAACAGCACACTCAGACCCGTGCCCACCAGAATGGTGACCGCCGGGGTAACGATGATATCGACTTTGGTCTCTTTGCTGACAAGCTTGCCGCACTCTGCCGAAACAATGGCGATAAAGTATACGGCCAGGGGCCGCCTGCACCGCCCAGGCTGTTGGCAGCACTGCCCACAGCGATCAGGCTGAACAGCACCAGCGGCGGGGTGTGCAGGGCGTAACCGATGGAAGCGCCATGGCAGGCCCGGCCACACTCTGGGCGAAAGTACCGGCATCCACCAAAAAACTGCAGGCCGATCTGCTCGCCCAGCGTTTTAATGATGGTGCCGATCAGTAAACTGGCAAACAGGCCCTGAGCCATAGCGCCCATAGCATCGATGCCATAGCGATGCGCCGAGAACACAACGTCCTTGCGCTTCAGAAATTCCTTAAACTTTCCCATACTCTTGCTCCTCTCAGATATCTTTCAGCATTGTACCGCCGAAGTTGTCATGTGTCAAGACACAAATCATGACAATAGTTTTCCACCAAGAGCGGGCAGATTGCGGGCGGTTGTCAAAGATCGGTTTTTGCGGTACAATAATACCAATCTTTTGACCGGGCGTTTGCCCTGCTGGAATTGGGGGATTTTGTATGGTTGAAACGTTTGATGTCAGCATTACCCCGTACGGCTGACCCGCCGGACTTTTGTTTACCTGCCGGATGACTGGCAGACTTCCGGCAAAAAATATCCCGTACTCTATATGTTTGACGGCCA
>ENA-OQAA01001467-OQAA01001467.1-human-gut-metagenome-genome-assembly--contig:-NODE-1467-length-11765-cov-2.144269_pt1 | contig 11765 bp, 11 predicted proteins | sample MGYA00242489_ERZ504515 | MGnify/ENA primary metagenome ERZ504515 (study PRJEB26092, sample SAMD00036237) | human gut metagenome | host: Homo sapiens | study: EMG produced TPA metagenomics assembly of...
CATCAGCGGTGTGCCGGGAGCCGGCAAAAGTACGTCTATCGATGTATTCGGATTGCATGTATTGGAGAAATACGGCGGCAAGCTGGCTGTGCTGGCCATCGACCCCAGCAGCGAACGCAGTAAGGGCAGTATCTTGGGCGACAAAACGCGCATGGAGAAACTCTCCGTTCATCCAAATCCTTTATCCGTCCCAGTCCCTCGGCAGGTTCGTTGGGCGGTGTGGCGCGTAAGACGCGTGAAACGATTGTACTTTGCGAAGCTGCCGGATTTGATAAGATATTTGTAGAGACAGTGGGTGTGGGACAGAGCGAGACGGCTGTACATTCAATGGTGGATTTCTTCCTGCTTATCCAACTTGCCGGTACGGGCGACGAGCTGCAAGGTATCAAGCGCGGCATCATGGAGATGGCGGACGGTATCGTCATCAACAAGGCGGATGGGGATAATCTGGAACGTGCCAAGCTGGCTGCTGCCCAGTTCCGTAATGCACTGCACCTTTTCCCGGCTCCGGAGAGCGGCTGGACACCGCAGGTCCTGACCTATTCCGGCTTCTACAATATAGGAGTACAGGAGTATGAGGATATGTATATAAGTATATAGACTTCGTGAAAGATAACGGCTATTTTGAATACCGCCGTAACGAGCAGAGTAAATATTGGATGTACGAAACCATTAACGAACAACTTCGTGACAGTTCTATCATAATCCTACAATTGAGGCGATGCTGGCCGATAAAGAGAGTCAGGTATTAAAAGGTAATCTGACATCCTTTGTTGCTGCCAAGAACCTGTTAGATACTTATTTTGCGGGATTGAAAAATTAGTGGGATGCACTTCAAGGCATCTTCCCCCTTACTATTTGTTTTTAGGCACGGATTACACAGATTTACTTTATTCTTTTCCGTGTAATCCGTGTCTAAAAGAAATCATCAACTGCATTTTGACAGCCTCTCGTTTCCTACACCTCTTTTCCTTCCTTCTCAAAGTCTTTGCGTGATTTGCTTTGCGTAACGATATATACACCGAGAAATACCAATGCGATGGCAATACCTTTTTCCATATTGAATGTAGCCATGCCGATTATGACTGTAACGATTGAAGCCACGATAGGTTGCATATAGTTGTACATGCTTACTACTGTGGGGCGCAACAGCCTTTGTGCCGTCATGATACATATATAAGCCAGGAAGCTGCCGCCTACCACCACATAGCCTACTTGTAACAGTGCCGCAGTAGAGATTTCAGCCCATTGTATGGCAGCTACATCATGGTAAGAGAAAGGGATATAACACATGGAGGCATATACAAACATCCATTTGTTCAGGGTTATAGGAGAGTATTTCTGGGATAATCCTTTGAATACGGTCAGGTAAATAGAGAAACTGATTTGGGCGATGAGGCACAGCAAGTCACCCATGATGCTGCCATTGCCGCTTCCTGCATTGCTGCTGCTCATAATCAGTATCAATGCGCCCATGGCGCCTACAAAAATGCCCAATACTTTTTTATTCGTAACAGGTTCTTTCAGATAAATGGCAGCTACAATCATGGTTACGATAGGAAGAGTGGTGGTTACGATAGAGGCATCGATGGGGGAAGTCATGGACAGTCCGAAGATATAGACTCCCTGATTGAATACCAGTGCGAAGAGTGCGGCAAAGAATATCTTCAACATATCCCGATGGTCTACCTGCTCGCGTTTGCAGAACAGTGAGAGCAACCAGAAACAGGCTGCTGCACCTACCATGCGGAAAGTGGTGACGGATAGAGCTGAGAACTCGACTAATGCGGATTTGCCGACAGGTGCCATTAATCCCCATAGGATATTGGCGGTCAGAGCGAACAGATGACCTTGTATGTTCTTGTTCATATTGTAAAATGTGTATTATTTGTGGTGAAAAACGCTGCAAAGGTAACTATTTTCTCAATCTCTTTCTTTATATTTGCTACACGAATATATAGAAACCATGGAAGTACAGGCCAATTACATCAGACGTATCGAAATACACGGATTGTGGCACCGATACGATATAGCTTGGGAGTTGCGTCCCGATGTCAATATACTTTCCGGCATCAACGGAGTAGGGAAGACTACGATTTTAAACCGTTCGGTGGGCTACCTTGAGCAAACTACGGGAGAGGTAAAGAGCGATGAGAAAAACGGTGTACATGTTTTCTTCGACAATCCGGAAGCGACTTTTATTCCTTATGATGTAATCCGCAGCTATGACCGTCCTCTTATTATGGGAGATTTCACCGCCCGCATGGCAGACCCGAATGTAAAGTCCGAATTGGATTGGCAACTCTATCTGCTCCAGCGTCGTTATCTTGATTATCAGGTGAATATCGGTAACAAAATGATTGAGCTGTTGAGCGGTGACGAACAGCAACGAAGTCTGGCTCCCGCCTTGTCTGTGCCTAAACGGAAATTTCAGGATATGATTGACGAACTGTTCAGCTATACCCGTAAGAAAATCGACCGTAAGAGCAATGACATTGTCTTTTATCAGGACGGCGAACGGGCTGCTGCCCTATAAACTCTCGTCCGGCGAGAAACAGATGCTGGTAATCCTGCTGACCGTGCTGGTGCGTAATGAGGAACATTGTGTGCTTTTCATGGACGAGCCGGAAGCATCGTTGCACATCGAGTGGCAGCAAAAACTTATCGGCATGATACGCGGACTCAATCCGAATGTGCAGCTCATTCTCACCACCCACTCGCCTGCCGTGATAATGGAAGGCTGGCTGGATGCGGTGACCGAAGTGGAAGATATTTCAACGGTGATTGGCGGCAGGTGAGTATCAATCGCACATCACTGAATATTCATTATTAAATCAACATTTATTTTGGCAACATCTCTCCGACATAATCTTACTTCAGCCTATTTGGACGCCGCACACAAATTCTCGTCAAAGAAAGGGCGCAGGCGTATTGTGGCGTATGTGGAAAGCTATGACGACATTGCTTTCTGGCGTACCCTTCTGGCTGAGTTCGAGAATGAGGAGCGTTATTTCCAGGTGATGCTTCCTTCCGCCACTTCGCTGGCAAAGGGCAAGAAAATGGTGTTGATGAATACGCTCAATACCACGGAACTTGGACGTAGCCTGATAGCTTGTGTGGACAGTGACTATGACTTTCTGTTGCAGGGAGCCACCAATGTGTCGCGGAAGATAAACCGTAATCCTTATATTTTCCAGACCTACGGGTATGCCATTGAGAATTTCCATTGTTTTGCCGAAAGCCTTCATGAGGTTTGTGTACAGGCAACACTGAACGACCGTCACATCCTTGATTTCCCCGCTTTCCTGAAACGCTATTCGCAGATAGCCTATCCGCTGTTCTTATGGAACGTTTGGTTTTACCGCCGGCACGATACGCATACATTTCCTATGTACGATTTCAATTCCTATGTCCGTTTGCAGGAAATAAACCTGCGGCATCCTTACAGTGTCTTGGATGCCATGCAGCGTACGGTATCTGCCAAACTTTCCGAAATGGAACCCGTTTCCCGCAGTATATAGAGGATGTTGACCGGTTGGGTGAGGAACTGCGGAAATTAGGATTGGTTCCCGACAATACCTATCTCTATATGCAGGGGCATCATATCATGGATTGTGTGGTCCTGAAGTTGCTGATACCCGTTTGCACCGTACTGCGCCGTGAACGCGAGCAGGAAATTAAACGCCTGGCAGAGCATAGCGAACAGTTCCGCAATGAACTGACGGGTTATGAAAACAGTCAGGTCAATGTATCCGTCATGTTGAAGAAAAACAGCGGTTACAAGAACCTTTATCTCTATCAGTGGTTAAAAGAAGACATCTGCGAGTTTCTCGAACGGGAAAAACTCTGACGCCCTATTTATACTTTATACCTCATATTTTATACCTAACTATCATGGATATACTAAAGAATATCGACGAATTATTGATTTCTTGGGGAACAGCCCCTTCTTTGGCCGATATGCTCGATCAGTTTATAGCTTTTGTGCTTGTGCTTATCGTTGCGTTTCTGGCTGATGTCATTTGTCGGAATATCCTGTTGAAAGTAGTGGCGTCATTTGATAAGGAAAACAAAAGCTACATGGGATGATATTGTTTTTGACCGTAAGGTACTGATTCACCTCAGCCGTATGGTGGCTCCCGTTATCATCTATGTCTTTATTCCGGTAGCCTTTGCCGAGACGAGTTCTTCCACGTTGGCTTTATCCAGCGTGTCTGCCTGATTTATATTCTAATCACATTCCTAAGTTTTATCAACTCGTTTCTGAAAGCCGTTTATGCCGTATACAGCGAGAAGGAGCAGCTTCGCGACCGCCCTTTGAAGGGTATGTTGCAGACTGTCCAGGTGATACTTTGGTTTGTAGGGGCTATCGTGGTGGTAAGTATTCTGATTGACAAGTCTCCGTTGTCGCTATTGGCGGGATTGGGTGCTTCTGCCGCTATCCTGATGCTGGTGTTCAAGGACTCGATTATGGGATTTGTTTCGGGAGTGCAGCTCTCCGCCAATGATATGCTGAAGGTGGGCGATTGGATTGCGATGCCCAAATACGGTGCAGACGGTACGGTGATAGAAGTCACGCTGAACACCGTGAAAGTACGTAACTGGGATAATACCATTACCACGATTCCGCCGTATCTGCTTGTCAGCGACTCCTTCCAGAACTGGCGCGGCATGCGCGAGAGTGGGGGACGGCGTGTCAAGCGCTCCATAAACATTGATATGAACAGCGTCCGGTTCTGTACTCCGGAGATGCTGGACAAATACCGTAAGATTCGTTTGCTGAAAGATTACGTAGAGCAGACGGAAGCGGTGATAGAGGAGTATAATAAGAAACATCATATCGACAATTCCGTCCTTGTCAACGGGCGTCGTCAAACCAATCTGGGTGTGTTCCGGGCCTATCTGACCGCTTATCTGAAAAGTCTTCCCGATGTAAATAAGGAACTGACCTGCATGGTGCGGCAGTTGCAGCCGACCGACCACGGTATTCCTATGGAACTTTATTTTTTCTGTGCCATCAAGGACTGGGTTCCATACGAGGGAGTGCAGGCAGATGTATTTGACCATGTGTTGGCCATCATTCCCGAATTCGATTTGCAGGTATTCCAATCACCGTCGGGAAGGGATTTCCAAAGGGTGCTGTCTTAATGTTCCCTGAAGGATAATTGGGTGCAGATGCGTTCATGGGAATTCGGTTGTGCGGGCAGAAAAAACATACAGCCTGCAAAAGTTTGAACCGTTGCAGGCTGTTGCCCTGATAAACTTTATAAAGAGAATTTGGAATGCGTGCGGGTTATTTTATCCAGTTTCCTTTCATCCAGTCGCATGCGGCTTTAATGGCATCGAAGGAAGCGTAGGACAGCGTAGCATCCACTTTGTTGCTTGTTACGGCGGTGAAGTCGTCGTTGGTGTAATCTCCGTCGGATTTCAATGCGGCAGTGACGGTCATATTGGTGAGTCTGGAAGTACCGTTTTTCAGCGCGGCATTCGTTAATGCGCTCTCCACTACCAGCGGTTGTCCCTTGCCGCATACTTTGGCATTGTCTATATCGGCTTGAGTGCCGCGACGCAGACGGATGCCTTGTTTGCTTTCGCCGTTACCTGCGAGGATGAGGTTTTTGAGTACGGGATGCGATACGGGAGTGGCTGCATTGTCGTTTTCGTTATTGTCCGCTTCGATGAGGCAGTCGCAGTCGTATCCTAATGTGGCTTTGGCTTCCTGATAGGCAACGAGGTCAGTGCCTTTTCCGTTCCAGCCTTCGGTCCAGTCGAAAGAGTCGTCGCTGCAACTTACCACTACCATATTGCTTACGTTTACCGAACCGCCGAAGAACTCGAAGCCGTCGTCCGAACCTTTGTAAGCCTCGCAGTGGTCTACAATCGTACCGTTACCTACACCGTAAAAGGAGATTCCGTTGGCTTCATGCTCTTCGTCGAAGGCAAATCCGGTGTATTCCAGACGGATGTACTGCAATGTTCCGGAATTGTCGGCATCGTCATTGCCGCCATATACGGCGCCGCCTATCTCTGAACTTCCTTTACCGCCTTCGGCATTGGTATGCGCTTTTCCGCAGATATGAATGCCGCCCCATGCTCCGGGTTCCTCTTTTTCGCTGGTCATGACGATAGGTTTGTCGGGCGTGCCTACGGCATTGATTTTGGCACCTTGCTTCACCAGAATATAGTCTACGATATTGTCATAGACAGATATAATCTTTACTCCTTCTTCGATGTTCAATGTGGCACCTGCCTCTACAATGTATTCACCGCTCAGTTTATAGGTGTTGCCGGCTTTCAGGGTTACGTCTTCGGTTATTGTACCTTTCAGGATACTGCCGTTTTCTATCCCGTTGCCTTTGTCATTGTTGCTGTCGTTGGTGTTGTCATCGCTGCAAGCGGTGAGGGTCAGCATTCCGGCTGCGAGAGCCAGCGAATAGAATTTCGATTTCATTGTTTTCATAATTCAATTGTTTTAAGTGGACTGTTCGTCTGTTTGATAATCTATTTAAAAGGATTTATAATTTGTAGCTGAAACCAATTTCAAAGTCAGTACCTTTTTTATAGCGCTCCACTTCCACTTCCGTGCCGGTGGAAGGCACTTCCTGCTTAAAGATGACGTTACGGTTCAGCAGGTCGTTTACTTGCAGTTTCAGGCTGAAATGTTTGTTGAGGTCGTATCCGGCACTGAAGTTCAGTGTGTGCAGAGTCTGTTGCTTGATGTCTCCCAGATTGGATACGCCCACCGCATGGATGCGGCTGCCTTGCAGATTGTAGAGTAAGGCGAGATTCAGTTGCCGTTCTTCACCGAAACGGGGAGAGTAGGTGAGGTCTGCATTGGCAGAATGGGAGAGGCGCCTTGCAAAGGACGTTCCTTGTTGGTGTAAGCGCCGCCTTCGGGCAGTTTTACGTTGGTATACATATAGCTGAGGTTAGCACCCAAACGCAAGTCTTTTATCAATTGTTTGCGGCATTCCACTTCTACGCCGGCAGCCATTCCGTTGTCCGCATTCCGGAAGCTGTGCAGGGTAGCTCCGCCTTGCAATGCCTGGATACGTTCTATCGGGCTGTCGAGGTATTTGAAGTAACCGGTCAGCGAAATCATGTCTCCGTTTTTGCCGAAGCGTTCGTAACGCAAGTCGAAGTTGTAGTTGTAGCCGTTCTGCAACTCGTCGTTACCGCGGATTTGTGCCGAACCATAGGATTCCTGATAGAGGAAGGGAGCCATTTCGATGAATGATGGGCGGGTAACGGTACGGGATGCGGAGAAACGGATGCTGTTGGCGTCGTTTATTGTGTACTCAGATTAGGTGGGAAGAAATCGTTTTTATCCAGATTGCGCCGTTCGGCATACCAGTCGCCGCCGTCAGTGGCATAGTCCACCCACTGTTTGCTTATTTCGTAGCGTACGCCGAGGTTTACAAGTAATGACGGTACGGGGTAGAAGTCGGTCAGCAGGTATCCGGAGTAAATTTCATTTCCTGCGCGGTAGCTGTCTTTGGGTTGCATCACGCGTTGTACCGTTACGTTTCCGCCTGCTATGTTCTCTTGGTTCAGGAAGCCGTCTGTATCGTAGATGTCGGTAACGGTGGGATTAATTTTGTTCAGGTTGTAGTAGAAACGGGTTGCTTTGTAGTCACGGCTTTTATTTTATAGTTGAAGCCCAGTTTCAGAAAATTGTTTTCGTTCCACTTCCAGCGCAGGGCGAGGTTGCCGTTCCACTCCTTTTCATCCAGGCTGCCGAAATAGCGCATGGTTTCCTGGCGGTTCAGTTTGAACAGGCCGAGTGTGCGTCATCATTCTTTATGTACATCACTTGGCGTCTGTCCGGTTCTTCGCTTCCTGTCTTGCTGTACGACCCGCCCCAGGTCAGTTCCCAACGGTCTTGTTCGCCGAAGTTGTGAAGGCGTTCAGTTGGTGGTTCTGCAAAGTGTAGATATGTGTGATGTTATTGCTTCCGGTCAGCTCGTGGTCTTCGGCATCTGTTCCCTCACGGCGTTGGTAAGTGTCTGTGGCATTACGCGTGTAGAAGAAGTATAGCCTATGCGGTCGTGCCGGCGCAGCGTGTAGCCTATGTATCCTAATGCAGCGAGTTTCAGTTCTTGGGCATAGCTGTCGTATGAGAAGTTGTCCTGTACATTGCCGGTTGCTTCCAGGGTTTTATAGAAAGCGTTGTCCATATTCTGATAGCCGTTGCCGGCGCTTACGGATGCCAGTATGCTGAGCGTTTGGCTGTCGATGCTGATGTTTTTGCCGAAGCCGAGGTTACCGTTAAAGTCCGGCAGCTGATTTCTTCTTTACGGCAAATGAGGTGTCGAATATATTTCCGGTCTTTACATAGTTGTCAAAATCAGACAGAGGCATATCGAGTGCCGCCTGGTCCACACCGGAAGTCTTGAACAATGAGCCGTTGCGGTTCATCTGATAGCGGTCTTTGCCCAGGGTATTGAACTTCCCGCCGGTGTTGAAACTGATGCTGAAGAAATCTTCGGCGATGTTCTCTTTGGTACTGATGTCTATGTGTGCACCTGAATAGTCGGCAAAGGCTTCCGCGTTATATACCTTACTTACGGTGATGTTCTGTATGGTGCTCGACGGAAATAGATCTAGCGGAATCAGCTTGTTGTCGGGATTGGGAGAGGCGATGGGGAGGCCGTTCAGGGTAGTCGTGCTGTATCGGTCGCCCAATCCCCGTACAATGAGCTGGCCGGCATCGGCAATGGAGATACCGGTAATCTTTTTTACCCCTTCTTCTACATTGCTTATACCTTTGATGCTCATCTCTTTTGAGCCGATGTTTTCGATGGCGAGTGTAGCTTTCCGGCGCTCCATTTGCAGGGCACGTTCGCCTTCAAGGTTTTTCCGGGCCACTACGGATACTTCGCCCAAAGCCTGTGCGTCGCTTTCCAGTTCGAAGTTCAGCACGACATCGGCTTTGCCTGACTTTACATTGTTTACAACGATGTCTTTGTAGCCTACATATTTTATGGATAATGTGTAGATGCCGTTTGTTACATTCAGGGAGTAGTTGCCGTCCATATCGGCGATGGCGCCTTGCGTGGTTCCTACTATCTGTACGGTAGCTCCGGTCAGCGGTTCCCGGGTCTGTTTGTCGGTGATGGAACCTTTGATAGTACCTGCCATGACTGTCATGACAGAAAGCGTAAGGAATAAAATAAGGAAGAATATCTTTCCTAAATCTAATTTCGTACTCATCTCTTTTATGCGTTTCTTAATCCGCTGCAAAGATGCACCGAACGTGTTTCAAGAGTGTACATACATTATACATTCTGTTTTCGTTTGTATGAAGGAGCTGTTACGTAATCCGTACGATTTTATCATGCGGTATAATATAAATAATAATATTAAATACTTGTTTGTTTGAGTTTTATGGCTATATTTGTCCCATTATCAATAAACAAACAGACAAACAAATTATGGATGTTCCCCCTCACAATGATAACGAACGCTTTCGGCGTTTGTCTTTGCTTGGGCGCATTGGTTGGTGGGAAGCCGACTTTTCTGCTGAGCAGTATTTATGTTCCGAATATGTATGCGATTTGTTGGGGATGAAGGAGGACAGCCTCTCTTTTCAGGATTTCGGCCGGATGATTCGTGAGGATTATCGGGGACGCATTACCAGAGAGTTCCTTTCCATAAAGGAAGTGGAGGTATACGAACAGACCTTTCCTATCCATACGGCAACCGGAGTTGTCTGGGTACATTCCCGCATGGGGTATAGAGAGCTTGCACCCGATGGGCATCTGAAAGCTTTCGGAATCCTGCAACGGGTAACGGAACCGGTAAACAAAGAGGATAAGGACCGCATGTATCATATCAATAATTTGCTGTATCGCCAGAACTCTATTTCCCATTCCTTGTCTCATTTTCTTAAAGACGAGTCTGTAGCTTCCGGCATCTACGAAATTCTGAAAGATATTTTGGACTTTTTCCATGCCGGACGTGCGTATATTTTTGAGTATGAAAAAGATTATACTTTTCAGACTTGCACTTATGAAGTTGTTGCCGAAGGGGTGTTACCGGCGGTAGAAGCATTCCGGAATATACCGGTTACTTTCATGCCGTGGTGGACTACTCAAGTTTTGTCGCAGAAACCTATATTGTTCGAGTCATTGTATAAGTTGCCCGAAATGGAAGAAGGCGAATTCCGGTTATTGGAGCAGCAGGGTATCAAAGCTTTAATGGCTGTTCCATTGGTGGCGAATGATACGGTGAAAGGTTTTATGGGAGTAGATTTGGTAGACCGTACTATCTTGTGGAGCAATGAAGACTACCAATGGTTGGGATCGTTGGCCAATATCATCAGTATCTGCGTTGAACTGCGTAAAACGCAGGATGAGGCAATACGGGAACGTCAGGCTTTGGACCGTAGTGAGAAACTCTTTAGAAACATTTTTGCCAATATACCGGCTGGGGTGGAGATTTATGATACTGACGGCTTTCTGGTAGATGTCAATAACAAGAATATAGAAATATTCGGTATCCGCGATAAGGCGGATGTGATAGGTATCAACCTGTTCGAGAATCCTAACTTGTCACCTCAGTTGATAGAGCAGATACGTGACCGGGATATTGTAGATTTCAGATTGGATTATGAATTTGAAAATGTAGAGGGATATTATCCTTCCGGTAAGCGCAATAAGATAAACCTATATACCAAAATCAGCAAGTTATATGATAGTAAGGGTAACTTTACCGGATATGCCTTTATCAATATCGATAATACCGAGCGTATGGATGCTTTGAACCGTATTTGTGATTTTGAGAACTTCTTCCTGTTGATTTCTGATTATGCAAAAGTAGGTTATGCAAAGTCGAACTTGCTGGATAGGAAAGGCTATGCCATTAAGCAGTGGTATAAGAATATGGGAGAAGATGAAAATACGCCTTTGTCGGATATTATAGGTGTATATAACAAAATGCACCCGGATGACAGAAAGCGGATTTTGGATTTTCTTTATAAGGCACGGCTTGGAGAAGTAAGAGACTTCAAGGGAGAGATACGTATTTTGCATCCGGGGACGGAAGCTCAATGGAATTGGGTGCGCACCAATGTGGTAGTCAATCAATATCAACCGGAAAACGGTGTAATAGAGCTTATCAGTGTAAACTATGATATTACGGAATTGAAAGAAACCGAAGCCAAACTGATTGATGCTAAAGAGAAAGCCGAAACGGCAGACCGTCTGAAGAGTGCTTTTCTTGCCAATATGAGTCATGAGATACGTACTCCGCTGAATGCAATTGTAGGTTTTTCCAGTTTGTTGGTGCAGGGAGAGAATCCGGAAGAACGGGAGCAGTATATGGCGATTGTGGAAGAAAATAATGAGTTGCTGTTGCAATTGATATCCGATATTCTGGATTTGTCAAAAATAGAAGCCGGAACCTTTGATTTCGTAAAACAGGAATTGGATGTGAACCAACTGTGTGAGGATATGGTGCGTACGATGAAACTCAAAGCCAAACCGGGAGTAGAGGTTGTCTTTGATCATCGCCTGCCGGAGTGTATCATTGTGAGCGATCGTAATCGTTTAAATCAAGTGATAGCAAATTTCATGAATAATGCGATAAAATTTACTTCGACCGGTAGCATACGTTTAGGTTATGGGCAGGCAGAAACCAACTTGCTGCGCTTTTATGTTGCTGATACTGGCATCGGCATTATACAGGAAAAGCAGGCTGAGTATATTTGACCGTTTTGATCAAATTTGGAACCTCTTTGTGACATGGCACAGGTATTTGGGATT
>ENA-OQAA01001468-OQAA01001468.1-human-gut-metagenome-genome-assembly--contig:-NODE-1468-length-11752-cov-2.918194_pt1 | contig 11752 bp, 8 predicted proteins | sample MGYA00242489_ERZ504515 | MGnify/ENA primary metagenome ERZ504515 (study PRJEB26092, sample SAMD00036237) | human gut metagenome | host: Homo sapiens | study: EMG produced TPA metagenomics assembly of...
TGGAAGTGTGGCAACACATGGAGCTGACTGTTACTAATAGGTCGAGGGCATAACCAAAGCGGAGATAGGCACATGTCGTTGGTTAGCATCTGTGTTTTAGATGCTTATCAAAGACGGTACCCGTAAGGGTAGGATGAAAAAGATTCTTTGTATGTAGTTTTGAAGGTATATGTAAACGAGATATAAATAAGAAGAGAATATTTCCAAACGGAATGAGAGAAGGCAGCGTCTGAAAAGCGTTGCCTTTTTTTGCGGCAGAGACAAGCTAAAGTCGGGCTTGTCAGGAATATTGATTTAGAAAGAAAAACTTCCAATGTGTATAATATTAAAGTGATATATATTCTATATATTATGAAAAATCATGGTGAAATTCACTATATAAGTATAACTTATAAATAAAGGTTAAAATAAATCAATGCTGAAAATCGTGAGCATTCTCTGAAAGGGTTGACATCAGTTCTGAATTTTTGTAGTATATCAAATAACATTTACTAGTATGGATTGGTAGAAAGAGAGGTCAAAGGACATGGGAAAGATTATAGGAGAAGGTATTACGTTTGATGATGTGCTGTTAGTTCCCGCATATTCAGAGGTAATTCCGAATGAAGTAGATCTGTCAACATATTTGACTAAAAAGATAAGACTTAATATTCCGATGATGAGCGCCGGAATGGATACGGTTACAGAACACCGTATGGCGATTGCAATGGCTCGTCAGGGCGGCATCGGTATTATTCATAAAAATATGTCGATTGAAGCTCAGGCGGAAGAGGTGGACAAGGTAAAAAGATCTGAAAACGGGGTTATTACAGATCCGTTTTATCTGTCACCGGAGAATACTTTGGAAGACGCTAATAATTTAATGGCAAAATTCCGTATTTCAGGAGTTCCGATAACAGAAGGGCGTAAACTTGTCGGTATTATTACGAATCGTGATTTAAAATTTGAAGAGGATTTTTCTAAAAAAATTAAAGAATCTATGACTTCTGAAGGATTGATTACAGCAAAAGAAGGAATTACTCTTGAAGAAGCAAAGAGAGTTCTTGCAAAGGCAAGAAAAGAAAAACTTCCGATTGTGGATGATGAGGGAAATCTGACAGGATTGATCACAATCAAAGATATTGAGAAACAGATCAAGTATCCGTTGTCTGCAAAAGATTCGCAGGGACGCCTTCTCTGTGGAGCGGCAATCGGAATTACAGCAAATTGTCTTGAGCGAGTAGATGCTCTGGTAAAGGCAAAAGTAGATGTTATCGTTATGGATTCTGCGCATGGTCATTCTGCAAATGTTCTTCGTACTGTTCGTATGGTGAAGGAAAAATATCCGGATCTTCAGGTAATTGCCGGTAATGTGGCGACAGGAGAAGCTGCGAAAGCATTAATTGAAGCCGGAGTTGATGCGGTGAAAGTCGGTATCGGACCGGGATCTATCTGTACGACTCGTGTTGTTGCCGGAATCGGTGTGCCGCAGATTACTGCGGTAATGGACTGCTATAATGTTGCAAAAGAATACGGTGTGCCGATTATTGCAGACGGAGGCATCAAATATTCAGGAGACATGACGAAAGCAATCGCCGCAGGAGCAAACGTATGTATGATGGGAAGTATTTTTGCGGGATGTGATGAAAGTCCGGGAACATTTGAACTTTATCAGGGAAGAAAATATAAAGTATACCGTGGAATGGGTTCAATCGCTGCTATGGAAAACGGAAGCAAAGACCGTTATTTCCAGGAAAATGCAAAGAAGCTCGTTCCGGAAGGTGTAGAAGGCCGTGTAGCTTATAAGGGAACGGTTGAGGATACTGTATTCCAGCTTATGGGAGGACTTCGTTCGGGTATGGGATATTGCGGAACACATACGATCGAAGAACTTAAATCAAACGGAAGATTTATTAAGATTTCAGCAGCATCTCTTAAAGAAAGTCATCCGCATGATATTCATATCACAAAAGAAGCGCCAAACTATAGCGTAGACGAATAAAGAAAATCAGCATCATTACATAACAGAAAAACGGTTTGTGTGACGATGGGAATCAAAGTAAATAGAAAACGTGATCAAATAAATGCCTGTTGAATTTCTGACAGGCATTTGTTTTTATAACGGCGACGAGCCAAAGTCCGGGCTTGTCCAAGACTTTGTCACCGCTTATAATCCGGAATGTGCTTTTTGTCACTTTCGGGGATTCATCATATCAGCAGACCAAAATGCGAAAGATACATAGAACAGAGGCAAAGAAATGAGTCTTTATAAAAAAAACAGAAGAAAAGTATCGAAAAACAGAAAAAATGCATCGGGACATAATACTGGAAGATCAAGTACAAAGAAAAGCCGTTCTGTAAAATCGAATTCGTTAAAGCAGAAGATGAAAAAGAAAAGAATCAGAATAACGGCAGTTGCAGGACTCGCAGTGCTTCTTATTCTGACGATTATTTTAGTTGTGCGCTCCTGTATCGGAGAGAGAAATCAGTTTGTAGAAACAGATGCTTCACAGCCGGATATTGATGTACAGCTTTTGGATGTAAATCCCTATTCAAGGCCCGGAATCGAGAGCGAAGGAGTAAAAGGCGTTGTTATTCATTATACTGCAAATCCGGGAAGTACGGCTCAGGATAACAGAGATTATTTTAATGGCCTTCAATATTCCGGGCAGACGGAAGCAAGCAGTAATTTTATTGTAGGATTGGATGGAGAGATCATACAATGTGTACCGACATGGGAGATCGCTTATGCATCGAATGAGCGAAATGCAGATACAGTATCGATTGAAGTCTGTCACCCTGATGAAACAGGAAAGTTTACTGATGCGACATACCGTTCTCTTGTACAGCTTACAGCATGGCTTTGTGTCAAATTTGATTTGAAAGAAGATCAGATTATTCGCCATTACGATGTTACAGGAAAAAATTGTCCGAAATATTTTGTAGAAAACGAAGATGCATGGGAAATGTTTAAAGATAATGTGTGGGACGCGGTTCAAAAGAAATAGATGATCCGCTTGTTTGGACAATTATATTGAGGACAGTTTCTTTGATTTTCGGAAAATTTGCGCAGACTGTATTTGTAAAATCCCTTGTCATGTTTCTATGGAATTGATATAATGTGTTAGATTTGTTAGTTTGAGTGAAATGTGGAGGGTAAAGATGAACGATCTGGAAATGTATCGTGAACAGCTTGCGATGTGTGATGATAAGCTTATAGATGCGCTTGTAGAGCGAAATGGAATCATCGAAAAGATAATGTCATATAAAGAAACATACGGGATGCCGATTTTGCAGCCTGCGCAAGAGGAAAAGCAGGAAAAAAGGTTGGAAGAAAAGTTACAGGGAAATAAATATCAGGAAGAAATCCATGATGTATTCCAGAGGATTTTGCGGAACAGCAAAAGAATTCAGGCAAGAAAGCTGTTTCCATATAATATTGTATTAATCGGGTTTATGGGAGCGGGAAAGTCTACGATTTCAGATTATCTCAGCACGATGTTTGATATGAAACTTGTGGAGATGGATCAGGAAATTGCCGAGAGGGAGGAAATGAGCATTCCGGATATTTTCGCAACATATGGGGAAGAATATTTCCGCAATCTTGAGACGGAATTATTAAAGGAACTTCAGACAGGCAGAAATTGTATTATTTCTTGTGGGGGCGGAGTAGCGCTTCGCAGTGAAAATGTCGTTGAAATGAAGAAAAACGGAAAGGTCGTTTTATTGACTGCCAGCCCGGAAACAATTTATGAACGCGTAAAAGACAGTAATGACCGCCCGCTTTTAAAAGAAAATAAAAGTGTGGAGTTTATTGCACAGTTGATGGAAAAAAGAAAAGAGAAGTATGAAGATGCGGCAGATGTTGTGATTCGCACGGATGGAAAAACGATATTGCAGATCTGCGAAGAACTGATTACAAGACTGATGGAGTTGGAAGAGAAATAATGTTTGAAAGATTTTTCCCGGATGAATATGTGGTATCTACATATGTAATCCCATTTGAAAGATTGTATGAAGAGGGATATCGAGGAGTAATTTTTGATATAGATAATACTCTTGTGCCTCACGGTGCACCGGCAGATGACAGAGCAAAAAAACTGTTTCGGAGATTGAAAGAGATTGGATTTTCCTCCTGTCTCATTTCTAATAATCAAGAAGAACGAGTAAAAATGTTCAATCAGGAGATTCGGACAAATTATATTTATAATGCGCATAAACCTTCAACGAAAAATTATGAGAAAGCGATGAAGATTATGGGAACTGATAAAACAAATACATTTTTTTGTCGGAGATCAACTGTTTACAGATGTCTGGGGAGCGAAAAGAACAGGAATACATAATATTCTTGTGAGGCCGATCGATCCAAAAGAAGAGATTCAGATTGTTCTTAAGAGGTATCTTGAGAAGATCGTTCTTCATTTCTATAAAAAAAGATTGAAAAATGAAAGAAATTAGTATAGAATTATTAAATGGAGTGCTAAAATAGTGAACGATTTTGAAGGAGGAAGATAAATGATTTCAGCAGGAGATTTTAAGAACGGAATTACTGTGGAAATTGATGGAAATATTTACCAGATTTTGGAGTTCCAGCATGTAAAACCGGGAAAAGGTGCAGCTTTCGTAAGAACAAAATTAAAAAATATTATCAGTGGCGGTGCGGTAGAGAGAACATTCCGTCCGACAGAGAAATTCCCGAAAGCTCATATTGACAGAAAGGACATGCAGTATCTGTATCAGGACGGTGATTTGTACAACTTTATGGATGTTGAGACATATGATCAGATCGCTTTGAATGCGGATGTCGTAGGAGATGCTTTGAAATTTGTGAAAGAGAATGAGACAGTTAAGATCTGCTCACATAACGGAAATGTATTTTCTGTTGAACCGCCGCTTTTTGTCGAGCTGGAGATTACAGAAACAGAGCCGGGATTTAAGGGCGATACTGCACAGGGAGCAACGAAACCGGCTGTTGTAGAAACAGGCGCTACGGTTATGGTTCCGCTTTTTGTTGAGCAGGGAGATGTTCTGAAGATTGATACTCGTACAGGAGAGTATTTGTCAAGAGTTTAATCAAAGCGATATTTTAGATTTTGTGTCTATATAGTGTTTGAAATTATATAAAAGATTCCGTCTGAGGGCGGAATCTTTTTTTGTGCAATATTACATGTTGCATTTTCTTTTTTGATTCTCTATAATCAAGAGCACATAATATTTTTCAAATTATCAATGTATTTCAAGGTACAGTTCGTACCGGATTTCTCATTTAATTCAAATTGAACCGCATAAAAAGGAAGGAGTTATATGACTTATATTGAATTTGCAGATGCGGTAGAAAAGATGATGAACAAAAAGATGAAAGGGGGCGTTCGTGCAAGCTTATATACGGCAATGAAAAATAATGGGAAAGAGAGAACGGGTATTTTGATTGAAATGCCCGGGATCAATATTTCTCCGACAATCTATCTAGAAGAGTATTACGAAAGCTATGTGGCGGGTAGAAAGATAGAACAGATTGTAGATGACATCAAGCAGCTTTATGAAGAAATAAAACAGGAAAAACCGTGGGATTGTGAATCTTTTCGGGATTATGAAGGGGTCAGAAACCGGATTGTATTTAAAGTGATCAACACGGCAAAAAATCGAAAATTTTTAAGAACCGTTCCCCATTTAGCGTTTCTTGATCTGTCTATTGTTTTTTATGTTCTTGTTGATGTGTCTGAAGAAGGAACAGCGGCAATGGTTGTTAACAGAAGCCATGCAGACACTTGGAAGGTGCAGGCAGAAACATTGTGGGAAGACGCGGTGAAAAATGTAAAAAATCTGCTTCCGGCAGAATTTGTTACGATGAACCATGCATTAAAATCTCTTTTAGGGGATGTGGAATATGAAGAGGGAGATCTTCTTTTAGAAAAGAAAAAAGACTATGATCAGATGTATGTTTTATCAAATAAATTCAGAAATTATGGAGCGGCATGTATTGCTTATCCTAACGTGCTCGAAATGATCGGTCAGATTTTAAAGAAAGATTATTATATTTTGCCAAGCAGTGTTCATGAAGTGATCATTGTGCCATATTCAGAAATCTATGTATGCAGTAAGTTGGATGAGATGGTAAGAGAAATCAACAGTACACAGGTTGAAGAGGAAGATGTATTAAGTAATCATGTGTATTTGTATGACAGAGTTTCCGGTAAGCTTCGTGTCGGATCATCTGTACAGACAGGGAGGATGATGGCATGAGACGATGGATGAAAGTTGTATTTTGTTTTCTTTTTTGGAATCATTTTTACGAACATGTTCACTATGGATCAGGCAGTCGCAGATGAAAGCTTTGGAAAAAGAGAAATCTCAGCAGAATCATCCGTATTGACGCAGAAAAAACAAGCAGTGTTAGATATGGAAACAATGACATTTTCGTTGGAATCAGAGGCAGATGAAGACGGAGATACGATATCGAAAGGTATGATACTGACAACTGCGGGAATCACATCGGATACATATCCGGCAGTTTTGACAAAATCGGATGAGATGTTCAAAAAAAGCGGCGGCAATTTCAGAAAGATCAAAAGTAGAACTGACAGTAGGAGAAGAGATTTATTATGGCAATTACAGCACTAATTATTTTGATGTAAACGGAAAACCTGCATACTGTCTTGAACCGCTGAAAGATACTCCAAATTCAGGTTCGTATGAAACGCAGGCATTAACCGGCGGAGCTGTAAGAAAAGGATTGTATTATGCATATGGCGGTCCAGGATATGAATTGTATAGGGCAAAATATGGTGCGATCGGCATTGGAGAAAATTATTCTGTAAATGACGAATACTGTATGAGTCATTGCATTTTGTCGTATCTTTATATGGGAACGGAGGAAGCGTTTCTAGGATTAGATCAGCAGGTAATTGAAAATTTAAAACAGAAGGCAAAAAATATAGAAAGTATGCCGGATCCGCCGGAATCATTTTACGCGTTTTTGTTTAACTTAAATTCAGCCGGACAGACAATGGGAGGAAGTGGAAAAGACAGAGTCGGATCTATTGAGATTTATAAATATTCCGATCATCCGGAATGGATAGAAGGAAACAGATGCTATTCTCTTGCAGGAGCGGTGTTTGGTATCTATGAAAGCGGAAAAGACAAACTATTATGGGAATTGACTACAGACGAATCAGGTTATGCAAAAAAAAGAAAAATATTCGATCGGAAATTAATATATCAGGATTAAAGGATAATCGGCCGGACATGTTATACAATTTAAGCCGCAATCTATCCGAATAGATGAAAACAAAGTATGTACATATAAGTGCACAGATCAGGCGCAGTATTATCCGATAGATCTGATTTTACAGAAAAAAGATAAAGAAACAGATCAATCAGAAGCTCAAGGAGCGGCAACATTGGAAGACGCTCAATTTTCTATTAAGTATTATTCCGGATATTATGAAAAAATCCGGCAGATTCAGGAGTAACACCGGTCAGAGAATGGATTATGAAAACGGATTCAGAAGGAAGAATAAGAATGAAAGAAGAACAAAAAGTCAGTGGAGATCCGTTTTATAAAAACACGGAAGGAGAAGTTGTTCTTCCGCTTGGAACTGTTACATTTCAGGAAATAAAAGCTCCTGAAGGATATTTGCTCAACAATGAAATTTTTATAGAAACGGTTAGGGAAGAAGGCACAGGACAGACAGATACAATTTTTCAATGTCCTACAATACCTGATCAGATCATCAGAGGTAATCTGCAGATTGTAAAATTTCGTGAAGATAAAGAGGAAGAATCAGAGCAGGGCGAACAAAAAGTACCTTTGGAGGGAATTGTTTTTACAATCACATCAAAAACAACAGGCTGGCAGTGTGAAATTGTAACAGATGAAAACGGATATGCGTCAACATTCCGACAAGGAGAAGAACAGCAGAAAGGAGGTCTTGTATATGATACATATATTGTGAGCGAAAAAAAGGCGCCGGAAGGGTTGACTCCGGTAGGAGATTTTGAGATTACAATAGAAGAAGATGCGAAAACGCTATATTACATATTAGAAAATAAGAAAATATTTTCTCCGGTAAAGCTCGTGAAAAAAGATAGCGAGACAGAAAAAATAATTCCTGTTGCAGGAGCGGTGTTTCGGCTTTTGGACAAAGATAAAAAACCGATTACGATGACGACACATTACCCGAATGAATCAGTTTACGATCTGTTTAAAACAGACGAAAACGGAAGTTTTGTTTTGCCTGAGAAACTTCCTGCCGGAAATTATTATTTTCAGGAGGTGGAAGCGCCGCAAGGTTATCTTATAGAAGATGGATTAATTCCATTTACAATTATAGAAAATCATGACTGGGAGAAACCTTTTATTGTTGAGTCGAAAGACAGACCGGCGAAAGGGCGCATTTATATTCAAAAAAATGATTCTGTAACAGAAAAAGGAATCTCAGGAGTAAAATTTGAGATAAAGGCAGCAGAAGATATTTGTACTCCTGACGGAACTGTTCGTGTGGAAAAAGGAACAGTAGTCGGATCATTAGTGACAGACCAAAGCGGGAAAGCATGGTCGGAAGAATTGTATCTTGGAACGTATGAGATCATAGAGACAAAGCAGGCAGAAGGTTATATTTTGCCGGAAAAGAGCGTTGAGATCGAATTAGAGTACGAAGGTCAGGACGTACCGGTTGTGACAAAAGAGACGGAAATATTAAATAAGCCTACGTCTGTAGTTATCCGAAAATCAGATGGGGAAACAAAGAAAGCACTTTCTGGCGTGAAATTTGAACTGCGGGAAAAAATATCGGAAATAAACGAAGAATCCGATGCAGAAGAGGAAGATCTCAGCGAAGAGAAAACAACATATATTACAGATGAAAATGGAGAAATACATCTTTCTTATCTGCGTCCGGGAGTCTACTGTCTTTATGAGTCTGAACCTTTGACAGGATATATAAAAAATGAAGAAGTGTGGGAGTTTCAGATCAGGGAAGACGGAACAGTAGAAGGAGAACAGGAAAAAATTCTGGAGATTGAAAATCATCATACACGGATCACGGATACACACGCCGTTTGGAAAGAAAGCAAGGCAAAAGAAATTATTGCAGGAGAGGAACATATTATCTGCGATACAGTCAATTTTAAATATATGGAAGCAAATGCATCTTATACGATGAAAGGCATATTGATGGATGCAGATACAGGAAAAGAACTGCTTCAGGACGGGAAACCGGTAACATCAGAAAAAACATTTAAGGGGAAAGACGCAAAAGACGGGATTACAATGGAATTTGATGTTGATTCAAGAAAATTTCCGGGGAAAAGAATTGTAGTTTTTGAAGTATTGTATCTCGGTGATTGTTTGATTGATGCACATCGAGATCTGAGAAATCAGGAACAGACAGTATCTATTTTGAAAAAAGAAGAAGTTACGGTAAAAACCGGAGATAATAAGGTATATATGAAGCAAACGATTTTGATTATGTCGGCGTCTGTCTGTATTTTATATGCTACTTGGAAACGAAAAAAACGAAGACATTAAAAACGACCGATCAAGGATGCAGCAGCTGAATTGTTCTATTTGAGAAATTGCTTTAGAAATTTATTTAAAGATTGCTTATTAGAATTATTAAAATTAGTATTTAGAGCTTGCTCAAAATTACTGGGCTTAAAATTACTGTTTAGAATTTGCTCAAAATCAGTAGTAATATAAAGCGGTTAGTGTTATAATATTGAGAAAGTAAAGACTGTTTTTCAGAACAGAGAAAGGACGTAGATTATGAGCAAAGTAGAAGAATTTATCGCCGAGACAAAACTGAATGATCTGCTGCACAAAAAAGAGGCGGAAAGTCAGAAAAATAAAGTGATCTGGGTATTGGCAATTATTGGAGCAGTGGCAGCAGTTGCAGGAATCGCTTACGCAGTGTATCGTTTCTTTACACCGGATTATTTGGAAGAGTTTGAAGATGATTTTGACGATGACTTCGATGATTATTTCAGCGAAGACGATCAGGTGTAAGAAACTGTTTGCAAAAGTAAAACAGAATATACAGGCAGAGTGTGGATGAAACTGCACCCTGCCTGTTTTGCAGTTGAAAAGGTGTCTGCTTTGCAATGATATATGGATGAAGGATTGACATAAAAGTTAACAGAAAAATTGATAAAAGAGTAAGAGTTAATGCGGTAATTTTCTGCTGTGTTAAAAAAGAAAAATTATTATGAAAGGAAAAGCTTATGAAGAAAGGGCAGATTTTTGAAGGAATAATTGAAAGAGTAGATTTTCCGAATAAAGGACTTGTGAAAGTTGAAGAAGAAGGTAAAGATGCCAGATATGTGACTGTAAAAAATGCAGTACCGGGGCAAAAAGTGCGATTCATTATAAATAAATTTAAAAAAGGGAATGCAGAAGGCAGGCTGTTAGAAGTTCTGGAAAATTCCTCTCTTGAAACGAGGAAACCTGTATGCAGTATTTTTCCGGCATGCGGTGGATGCATGTATCAGACAATGCCGTATGAAGAACAGATGAAAATGAAAGAAGGACAGATCCGAAGAATTATGGATGAAGCTGTGGACGGCGAGTATTTGTTTGAAGGTGTGAAGGCAAGTCCGAAAGAATTTGCATATAGAAATAAGATGGAATTCTCATTCGGAGATGAATATAAAGATGGTCCTTTGTCGCTCGGACTTCATAAAAAAGGAAGTACTTATGATGTGCTGACCGCATCCGACTGTAAACTCGTGCATGAAGATATGAATAAAATTCTCGTGTGCGTATTAGAGTATTTTAAAGAGCGGAAAGTCAGTTATTATAAAAAGATGCAGCATGTCGGATATTTAAGACATTTACTTTTAAGACGGGGAGATACGACAGGAGAGATCCTTGTCAATCTTGTCACAACAACGCAGGAAGAATACGACTTATCAGAACTGACAGAACAGCTTTTACAGCTTCCGCTTGAAGGGAAAATCGTAGGCATTCTTCATATTTTGAATGATTCTTTGTCAGACGTTGTAAAAAGCGATGAGACGAGGGTTTTATATGGTCAGGATTTCTTTTATGAAAAACTGCTCGGATTACAATTTAAGATTACACCGTTCTCCTTTTTTCAGCCAAATACAAAGGGGGCGGAAGTGCTTTATGAAACAGTGCGTGAATACATAGGCGATATCCGTGATCTGACGGTGTTTGATCTGTTCAGCGGAACAGGCACGATCAGTCAGGTGCTTGCTCCTGTGGCAAAAAAAGTGATTGGCGTAGAGATTGTAGAAGAAGCAGTGGAAGCGGCAAAAGAGAATGCAGAAAGGAACGGACTTTCTAATTGTGAGTTTATTGCCGGGGATGTGTTTGAAGTGCTTGATGATATAAAGGAGAAACCGGATGTGATCATATTAGATCCGCCAAGAGATGGAATCCATCCGAAGGCATTACCGAAGATCTTGGATTATGGAGTGGATCGTATCGTATATATTTCATGTAAAATGACAAGCTTGGCGCGGGATTTAGAGTTGATACAGCAGAGAGGGTATACGGTTGAAAAAATGACGGCAGTGGATCAATTTTGTGAGACTGTGCATGTGGAGACGGTTGTTCTTTTGTCCCAACAAAAACCAGATGACACGATAGAGATCGACTTAGACCTGGACGAGCTGGATGCCACCAGTGCCGAGTTGAAAGCAACCTATCAGGAAATCAAAGATTATGTGCTGAAAGAATTTGGCTTGAAGGTTTCAAGTTTATATATTTCTCAGGTAAAACGCAAATGTGGAATTGAAGTGGGAGAAAACT
>ENA-OQAA01001469-OQAA01001469.1-human-gut-metagenome-genome-assembly--contig:-NODE-1469-length-11736-cov-5.354036_pt1 | contig 11736 bp, 14 predicted proteins | sample MGYA00242489_ERZ504515 | MGnify/ENA primary metagenome ERZ504515 (study PRJEB26092, sample SAMD00036237) | human gut metagenome | host: Homo sapiens | study: EMG produced TPA metagenomics assembly of...
TTGCCGCCTTTTGGAAAAAGAGCAACAAGTCGGAAAACGGGGCACTGAGTAGCTACTCTGCATGGAAAGGCTTGTGCAGAAAAGGAGTATCTCTCCTGATCGTACTTATTGCATACCGATTGGATGTCACTCTCGGCGTAGACTACATCCGCACAGCCGTAGTACTGGCATTTATAGCAAATGAGGGTATCTCGATTTTGGAAAATGTTGGAATTATGGGTGTGAAATATCCGGAAGCGTTAAAAAAAGCACTGGATGTTTTAACAAATAAATCACAGGAGCAGGAGGGCGAGCAATCGTCCTCTTTTATTGTGCGACATCGCACAGAAAGGAGAAGAAATATGAGTATTTGTCGTGGAGTAGCAGGAAACAGAAGGAGAAATCCAGCGGGAATCTTTATCCATAATGACGCTGGTAGTCAGAATGCGAACGCAGCGTTTTATAGAAATTGGTTACAGACACATCCTCTGGAAAACGGATTTGCGCACTATTATGTAGCACAGGATGGAATCTTGCAGGCAGAGGACGACTGGAATTGTGCATGGCACTGTGGAGACACAAGCGGAAACTTGAATTATCTGAGTATCGAAGTATGCCAGAGCATGGGTGATCTGGATGTATTTAAAGCAAACGAGGAAAAAGCATTGCAGCTGGCAGCACAGAAGTGTAAGCAGTATGGAATCACACCAAGCACAAGCACGATCAGATTGCACCAGGAGGTGTATGCCACATCATGCCCTCACAGATCTGTGGAGATTCACGGTGGCAGAGAAGCTACGAAATCCTACTTTATCAAGCGGATTAAGGAGTATATGGCCGGAAATGTCACGCCACCAACTTACGTATCTGGTGGACAGGTATCGGCGTCACAGCAGCCGGAAGTAGTATTTACTTACGCTGTCAAGCTGGAGGACGGACGCATCTTGCCGTTTGTACGTAATCTCACGGATTTTGCCGGGATTCAGGGTAAGCGCATCACGGATGTAGCTATTAAGGTAGACAAAGGATCCGTAAAGTATAGAGTTCACGTGATCGGAAGAGGGTGGCTGCCTTATGTGACTGGATGCAACTGGAATGACCACAACAATGGTTATGCAGGTACCGGACAGCCGATTGACGCAATCGAGGTGTACTACAATACTCCAGCAGATTATGCGGCAAAATACGGCTACCAGAAAGCGCAGTACCGTGTCAGCCCTGTAAATGAAGCTTACTGGTCATGGCAGTATGATAACGAGACTGGAAACGGACAGGACGGATATGCTGGAGCGTTCGGACAGGCAATCGATCGGTTCCAGTTGTTCTAATAAAAACCCCCTCGGAGATCAGTTCTCTGAGTGTGGTATCTTTGCAATTATTAAATAAATTTTTTGGGTGTATTTACATATCCGGATAAATGTGATATTATAAAGCCGTCCAATACAGGTGATGCTCTGTATTGCGGAAACTGAGCAAATCACAGTTTCGCCGATTGAAATATTAGTAGTAGCTTTAATACGAGATATTAAAGTTGTCGCACCCAATGGATGCTTTGGTGTGCGGTTCTGCCAGCAATTCCGGCGGACGCGGATTGAAATATTAACAGTATATTTAAAGCTAAAAGATAGGGATAAGCTTATTGCTTATCCTTTTATCTTGCATTTTTTCCAGAGCTATAGCAGTCATAAAATCTATCAACAAGCTTTGCAAGCTCATCCGGTGTCAATTTGCCAAACAGTGCTTCTGGGATCCATTTGTAATTTTCGTAAAATGTACTTTCAAAGCTTCCAATCTTGCTGAGTTTTTTGATTTTCTGGTATTTGTCCATCCTTAAAAGGTCATGTAAGTCCATTTCTCCATCTTTTAAAGACTGTTTAGTTTCGCTGGTAAAAACGTTTAAGTCTAATGCCAACATATCCTCAACGCTGCATCCGAGTGCGCCAGATAAAGCCTGCGCATTTTTTGCAGTCATGTTACTTACGTCAATTTCGCCTTTTTCAATTTTCTGTATCTGACGGATGTTGATTCCAGTTTTCTCCGCCAATTCTCTTTGAGTAAGTCCCATAAATTTTCTGAGTTCTTTAAGTTCTGCCATAGTTCTTCTCCTTCTCCCCGTATAGCCGATAGGACAGCATTTTATTTATTTTCCGTAAACTTCGCTTAAGATTCTGTTACACATTGTGTTATAGCCATGTCTAACGTTAAAAAAGAGTTTCTGATAGTATTTCTGGTAAGATGTTTCGTTGATTTTTAATAACTCGATTACAAGTCCTGCATCAGATTCAGAAATAATTCTGTTATATCCAGTTTTGCAAGACTCCCACATGCTTACATTTCCGGAATCCTGCTTTGCAGTCTGCGATCAGAGCATCAAACTGCTTGTTCATTTTCTCGATCAGATCATTTGCGAAGCTGATCTGCTTCTCTGTTCCTGTCATTTTTGTATCACCTCTTTTTGCTTCATTCCATGCTTTCTTCAAAGCTTCGGAGATTCCGAAAGATGCTTTCTTTACCAGTTCCCATGCTCTTTTCATAATTTTGGATAAGTTGTATTTTTTCATTTTCGTTATCTCCTTTGCTTTATCTTATGGTTATATTTTACGCCAATATTGCGTAAAGTCAAGAGCAAATTGAAAAGTTTTTAAAATATTTTTATGATATAATGGAATAAATGGAGGGGATAGATATGGAATATCAAATCTACGAATCTTACGATACATTTTTACTATACCAAGAGTTTATAGAGATACCCGGAAATACTTTTAAATTCCGGCTGCCAGAAGGGATGATCCTGACAACCGAAATGATGCACACCTTTTTACGGGCGGCGTATATGAGTGTTGGACGGATGGAGTTGCCGTCCTGAGAATATTGTATCATTTGCCTTGTACTAAGTATACATCCCCAAATCCTGTGACGAGTTCCAGTTCAATGCCCTCTTGCCGGAAATAATCTTTTTCAATGGCAACATACATAGGGGCATAGAAAATTGAGTGTGCAACTTCATTTAAGGTGAGTTTTGTCAATTCCTCTTTGGAAGAATCCGGATTGCCGCCGGTCGGGGTACTGTTGTTTGAAGAGTGGCATCCCGTAAGCAGGATCATGGATGCGGCAAGAAGAAATGTGAGAATTCTTTTTTCATAAGCACTCCATAGTTTTTAAAGATGTTACTAAAAGTATATGCCGGAAAAAAAGAAGCGTGAAAAAAACCGGTCTGAATGAAATCAGACCGGCATAAAATTATAATTTAAAATTAGTAGTTATCGTGATCCTCTTCGAATGGATCATCATAATCATCAAAGTCTTCGTCTTCCTCAGTGTCACGTCTGGACAAGATCGTCAGGATCAGGAAGATCACTGCAAGTACAACACATGCGATCGCACTGTATAAGAGCATCTTGTCATCACCATGTTTCAGGAAACCGATCACGCTGCATCCGATATAAAAGAGCATCGGGAGCAGGAATGCAAAAATCGTATTGCTCTTCTGAAGAATGAGAAGAAGCAGTCCGGAGATCAGCATGCAAAGTGCCATGATGACATAGAAAGTACCAATGTTGGAATTACTTCCGGAGGTAATGCTGTCCAGTCCGCTGATCACTCCTTTGTATGTAAAGAAACCAAACGCTACGATAGAAAGAAGTCCGAAAATCACACGGAGTACCCGAAATCTTGGAGTGATGTAATCATCCTCATATTCTTCCTCGTCTTCGATTTCTTCCGGTTCTTCTACTGGCTTCGGCGCCGGCTTGCGTTTGTGTACAGACTTTCTGTCCGGATCAGATGCAAGCATATCCTCGTAACTTTTTTTCACTGCACGTTCACGTTTTGCACGTACTTTTTCAGAAGGAATATTACCGTAACGCTGCCCTTCTTCGGAAGGTTCCTGTTTGAATTCTTCCGGAACAGAAATCACTCTTGTTTTTGAATCTGCAGGAGCCGGGCGTTTTTTCTTAGGTACAGCATCAGAAGCTTCGGAATCAGGACGTTTTTTCCGAGGCGCTTCTTCAGAATGATCAGAGACCGGACGTTTCTTTTTCGGTCTTTCGGAATGCTCAGAAACAGGTCTTTCGGAAGCTGGACGCTTCTTTTTCTGTACAGGCTGTTTTGGCTCGTCTGTGTGCTCAGCGATTTTCTTTTGTTCTGTTGCTTTTGTTTCTTCTGTTTTTTCTACAGGTGCTTTTGGCGCCTCCTGCTTGGAGCTGCTTCTGTATGTTTTGCTACAGAAGCAGCCGGTTTAGGAGCCGATTTTTTTGCACGTTGTTTGTCAAGATTCCATTGTTTTTTGCAGTCTTTGCAGATTGCGTATTCGTTTAAAACCGGATTGCCATTTTCATCAACCCCTACTTGCTTTTTCTGTAAAATGACATCCTTTCCACATTTTGGGCATTTCATTATTTATATCTCTCCTTTGTATCACTTGTTGTGACTCGTTTTACCTACGATAAAGACATTATAGCATTTTGTTTGACGAAGAACAACGTTTTTTGTCAAATTATCGTGATTGGAGAGTGGGTGTGTTACTGAACAGTAACCGGGTGTGCTCCCTCTATGATTTTGGTTTGACGAGTGGAGTCTGATATTGATAAACATCATTGTAGGCATCAAGCTCGTCCTCGGATTCGGGCAGCGCGGGATCAGTCCGGTGCAGTCTGTGGAGGAAGCGGCATTTTTTAAATAATCATAATGGTCAATCAGTTCTTGATTTTTTTCATTTCTTTTTGTGTTTCTTTATCCAAAATTATCACCTCGGATTTAGTGTATCCATGATGAAAAATTGTATTCAGAACAAAATGTGGTATACTGAATAAAAAATCAAAAGAAATGGAGTGGATAAATTATGAGATTGATCGCAGATACACACGCACATACAATTGCAAGCGGACATGCATACAGTTCTTTGAAAGAAATGGCATATGCAGCATCAAAAAATGGACTGGAAGTATTATCTTTGACAGAACATGCACCTCAAATGCCGGGATCTTGTCAGGAGATTTATTTTCGGAATTTTAATGTGATCCCGCGCGAAATGCATGGTGTGAAACTGCTTCTTGGAACGGAGCTCAACATTATGAATCCGGACGGAGATCTGGATCTTTCAGAATCTCTCTGCAGAAATCTGGACATTGTGATCGCATCGATTCATTCTCCATGTTATGGACTTGATCATACCAGAGAAGAAAATACGAAAGCTTATACGGCAGTCATGAAAAAGCCGTATGTTGATATTATCGGGCATCCGGATGACGGCAGATTTCCGGTAGATTATGAAGTGCTGGTTCAAACTGCAAAGGAGACAAAGACGCTTTTGGAGATCAATAACAGTTCCTTAAGACCGGATGGATTCAGAAAAAATACCAGGGAAAATGTGCTGCAAATGTTAGAATTATGCAAACAATATGAAGTTTGTGTGACAACGGGAAGTGATGCTCACATTGACGTGGATGCTGGAAATTTCAGCTATATAAAGGAAGTTTTGGAATTTTGCAAGTTCCCGGAAGAGCTGGTGGTGACAACAGATTTTAATAAATTAAAGGAATTTTTGAATAATTATAAAGAATCGTAATATTTCTTTAAAAAATTGAAAATTGTCTGAATCTCTAAAATCTCTATAAAAAAGTGGACTTTAAAAATTTAGTGTGATAAAATGTAAAAGTAGTGACCTGACTGACAAAGGAGAGGTAAGAGATGAGTAAAAAAATCAGAACAGAAGCAGTAGATTACCTGTTTGATGCAATCTTGAGTCTGAAGGACAAAGAGGAGTGTTATACATTCTTTGAAGATATTTGTACCATCAATGAATTGCTCTCACTTTCCCAGAGATTTGAAGTGGCAAAGATGTTAAGAGAGCAGAAGACATATCTGGAGATTGCAGAGAAGACAGGCGCATCCACAGCAACGATCAGTCGTGTGAACCGGTCATTGAATTATGGAAATGACGGATACGATATGGTGTTTGAGCGGATGGAAAAATAAAAGATGTGAAGAAATAAAAATGCCCGGCCAGTATAGCCGGGTATTTTTATTTCTTATGGGAAGAATCTTCGCTGGAAAACGTATCGATTAGTTTTTCAATCATCATTTTTTTACGTATACGTCAAAACTCAGGCTGCAGATAAATGCCAGAATCTGAAAAGTATCTTTGCTGGTATCAGGAATCTCGGAAAATGTCTCTCCGGCAGTCTCCCAGGCAGAAGAAATATTTTCTTTGAGCGGTTCAAGCTGGCCTTTGCACATGGTGCAGATCTGCTGGTACATATCTGCAAGGCTGGAAGTATCCTTGTCAGAATCCTGACCAAAGCCGGCATCTGTCATCGGCTTTAACAGTGTCTCGATATCCTTGATGGAAAGAATACTTTTAAAATAGTAAATAAAAATCAGAAGGAGCAGATGATCCTTGGAATATTTCTTCTTAACAGGCGGCGGAAGCAGATTGTTCTTCGCGTAATTGTTGATCATGGTCTTGGTCAGAATCTTGTCATCTGCGTAGCGCTTGGTTGAAGAAAGCTGAGTATCCATAAATGTGGTCACCTGATCCATATATAAGTCGATATTCGGAATATCCTCGGGATGAATGTAGTCGATCCGGGACAGACTTTCCAGTATGCTGTTTAAAATATCATTTGTATCAATTGTCATATAATCACCTCGATGTACTTATTATATAGTAATGAAAACCAGATAGTCAAGCAGTATTTATTATTGATATATGATCATAACGAGAGTAAACTAAAAGAAAAACGGGAGGATTTCAGATGTTGAAAGCAGAACTCAGTCGATTTAAGGTAAAAGAAGGAAAATCCGGGAAAGTAGATGAATGGATGGCCTTTCTGAATGACCATATGGAAGATACACTTCTTACATTAGAGAATGAAAAAATGTTTGTAGAATCGATTCACCGGGAAGTGGTCAACGGAACAGAATTTCTGTATTGGTACTCTGTACAGGGAGAAGGCGGTACAGAGGTGTACGATTCAGAAAGCTATATCGATATCAGGCATCTGGAATATTGGGATGAATGTATCGATGATGATTATAAAGATAATGATATTCCGGCAGAAGTAGTGATGATCCCAAATAAGATCAGAGATGTTATGAAGTGAATACAGTCATTAAAATCCCGCTGTTTTGTAAGGAAATGGCGGAGATTTTTTATCTGTTTCCATAATATAGTTGACTTGAACGAAACTATGTTCGATAATAGAATCATGACAATTAAAGGAGATCAATTATGAGCATTTATGATACACTGAACGAACAGCAGAGGGAGGCGGTCTACTGCACGGATGGTCCGCTTCTGATCCTTGCGGGAGCGGGATCGGGAAAGACGAGAGTGCTGACGCACAGGATTGCATATTTAATAGAAGAAAAGGGGGTGAATCCATGGAATATCCTGGCGATCACGTTTACGAACAAGGCGGCCGGGAGATGCGGGAGCGTGTGGATAATCTGGTGGGATTTGGATCAGAGAGTATCTGGGTGAGCACGTTTCACTCGACTTGTGTACGGATTTTGAGAAGACATATTGACCGCCTGGGGTATGATACGAATTTTACAATCTACGATACGGATGATCAGAAGACATTGATGAAAGATGTCTGTAAGCTGGTGGAGATCGATACGAAAGTATATAAGGAGAGAAATCTTTTAGCGGCGATTTCCTCAGCAAAAAATGAGATGATTTCCGCACAGGAGTATGCGCTGAATGCGCAGGGGGACTTTGGAAAAGAGAAGATCGCCAAGGTATATCAGGAGTATGAAAAGCAGATGCATGCCAATAATGCACTGGATTTTGACGACCTGCTCGTGAAGACGGTGCAACTGTTTGAGACTCAGCCGGATGTGCTGGAGAATTATCAGGAGCGGTTTCGTTATATTATGGTGGATGAGTATCAGGATACAAATACCGTGCAGTTCCAGCTGGTGAGTCTGCTGGCGGGCAAATACAGAGATCTCTGTGTGGTCGGTGATGATGATCAGTCCATTTATAAATTCCGGGGAGCCAATATTAAAAATATTTTGAATTTTGAACAGGAATTTCCCGATGCGACAGTCATCAAACTGGAGCAGAATTATCGTTCTACAGGCAATATCCTGGATGCTGCAAATGCAGTGATCAGCAACAATGTGGGTAGAAAGGACAAGCAGCTTTGGACAGATAATGGAGAAGGAGAGAAGATTAAGTTCTGCCAGTTTGATACCGGATATGATGAAGCAGAATATATTGCAGATGACATTGAAAGGGAAGTCAGAAACGGGGCATCTTACAATGATCATGCGATTTTATACCGGACTAACGCGCAGTCCCGTCTGTTTGAGGAACGGTTTGTGGCACAGAATATTCCATATAAGATTGTCGGCGGTGTGAATTTCTATGCGAGAAGAGAAATCAAGGATGTGCTTGCATATCTGAAGACCATCGACAATGGAAAAGATGATCTGGCAGTCAGAAGGATCATCAATGTACCGAAGCGAGCATTGGCCTGACTACGATCAATCGAATTCAGGAGTCAGCGGCGTCCAGAGGAATCGGATTCTATGATGCTCTTTTAGGGCTGGATCTGATACCGGGGGTGGCAAGAGGTGCTGCAAAGCTGGAAGGATTTGTGGCATTGATCGAGTACTTTAAGGGAGTGGCAGAAACCTTAAGTCTGTCGGATCTTTTGCAGGAAGTAATCGATAAGACGGGATACATAGAGAGTCTGGAAGCAGAAGGAAAAGAAGAGTCAGAGACAAGAATTGAAAATATCGACGAGCTTCGAAGCAAGGTTGCGGTTTATGAAGAATCCTGTCTGGATCAGGATGAAAAACCGACACTTAGCGGATTTTTGGAAGAAGTCGCATTGGTGGCAGACATTGACAGTCTGGATGAGGAACAGGATTATGTAGTTTTAATGACACTGCACAGTGCAAAAGGTCTGGAATTTCCACATGTGTATCTGGCAGGAATGGAAGACGGACTGTTTCCAAGTTATATGACAGTTACATCAGATGACAGGGAGGATATGGAAGAAGAGCGGCGCCTCTGCTATGTGGGAATCACAAGAGCAGAGCAGAAGTTGACCATGACCAGTGCTATGCGGCGGATGGTGCGGGGAGAGACACAGTACAATAAAGTGTCCCGGTTTATGAAAGAAATTCCATTGGAACTGCTTGACAATGGCAACCGTTCTTCGAAAATGTTTGAAGAAAGACAGGAGATTCCGAAACAGACTGCGTATACGCAGGCAAAACAGACCTTTAAGGCAAAGGCATTTTCTGCGGCTGCGCCAAAACAGTTTGCAGTCAGCAAAGAAAAGGGGCTGGATTATGGTGTGGGTGACCGTGTCCGGCACATGAAATTTGGAGAAGGAACCGTGACACAGATTACGGAAGGCGGCAGAGATTTTGAGGTAACCGTAGAGTTTGACACCGCCGGAGTGAAAAAAATGTTTGCCGGATTTGCCCGTTTGGTAAAATTATAGAAATTATGTGAATTTGGCATAAATCAGTAGTAATCTGAAAATGATAGTGTTATAATAATGAAAAGCAAACCTGTACGGCGGCAAGGAGAAAGGACGTGAATATATGAGTAAAGTTGAGGAATTGATCGCAGAGTCAAAACTGAATGAATTACTGAAAAAGAAAGATGATGAAAAAGTGAAAAAGACAGTCATCTGGGTATTGGCGATTGTAGGTGCTGTTGCAGCAGTGGCAGCGATCGCATATGCGGTATATTGCTTCTTTACACCGGATTATCTGGAAGATTTCGAAGAAGATTTTGATGATGATTTCGATGATTATTTCAGTGAGGAAGATCAGGTTTAATCAGAACGAAAAGAGAACAGAAGACAGGATGTGGTCGGAATACACTGCACCCTGTCTCTTTTTTCGTCAGGAAGTATTACAAAAACAAAGAAAAGATAAGGATAAAAGAGAATGAAAAAAGGACAAGTATTAGAAGGAACGATAGAAAAAGTGGAGTTTCCCAATAAAGGAGTTGTCACAGTTGCAGAAGAAGGCAAATCTGTGATCGTAAAGAACGGGATTCCGGGACAGAAGGTAAAATTCTGTGTGAATAAGTTTAAGCGAGGAAATGCAGAGGGGCGCCTGTTGGAAGTGCTGGAGAAATCTCCGCTGGAAACAAGAAAACCGGTGTGCAGCATTTTCCCGGTATGCGGAGGGTGTATGTACCAGACCATGTCTTATGAAGCACAGATGGACATGAAGGCAGAACAGGTGAAAAACATTCTGAATGAAGCAGTGAACGGTGAATATCTTTTTGAAGGAGTGAAGGCAAGTCCGAAAGAATTTGCATACCGCAATAAGATGGAGTTCTCGTTCGGCGACGAGTATAAGGACGGGCCTCTGACATTGGGACTGCATAAAAAAGGCAGCACGTATGATGTGCTGACAGCGTCAGACTGCAAGCTGGTACATGATGACATGACAAAAATCTTAAATTGTGTGCTGGAATATTTTAAGGAGCGAAATGTCAGCTATTATAAGAAAATGCAGCATACAGGCTATCTGCGTCATTTGCTGCTTCGGAGAGGTGACCGCACAGGAGAAATCCTGGTCAATCTGGTTACAACTACACAGGAAGAACACGATATGTCTCCATTAAAAGAGGCACTCCTTAATTTGGAACTGGAAGGGAAAATCGTGGGATTTCTTCATATTTTAAATGATTCTCTTTCTGATGTGGTTCAGAGTGATGAGACCAGAATCATTTACGGGCAGGACTATTTTTATGAGAAGCTGTTGAATTTGGAATTCAAGATCACGCCGTTTTCTTTCTTTCAACCAAATTCAAGAGGGGCGGAAGTGCTTTACAGTACAGTTCGTGATTATATCGGAGATATCAACGATATGACAGTGTTCGATTTGTTCAGCGGAACTGGGACGATCGCGCAGGTGCTGGCGCCGGTGGCAAAACAGGTGATCGGTGTGGAGATTATCGAGGAAGCTGTGGAGGCAGCCAAAGAAAATGCTGCACACAACGGACTTTCCAACTGTAAATTTATTGCCGGGGACGTATTTAAAGTGTTGGATGAGATTGAGGAAAAACCGGATGTGATCGTCCTGGATCCGCCAAGAGACGGGATTCATCCAAAGGCTTTGCCGAAAATCCTGGATTACGGAGTGGACAAGATTGTCTACATTTCCTGTAAAGTGACCAGTCTGGCACGGGATCTGGAGATGATACAGGCAAGAGGATATGAGGTTGTGAAGAGTGTGGCGGTGGATCAGTTTTGTCAGACGGTGCATGTGGAGACGGTAGTACTGCTTTCCCACAAAAAGCCAGACGGACATATCAACGTAAAAGTTGAGTTTGGTGAGGGTGAGGGAAAAGTTCCGCTTGATAATATCGCTAAAAGAGCCGAAGAATATAAGCCCAAGGAACGAGTGACCTACAAAATGATAAAGGAGTACATAGAAGCAAAATACGGCTTCAAGGTACATACCGCATATATCGCAGAGGTAAAGAGAGATTTAGGCTTGCCAATGTACGATGCTCCTAATGCGGTAGAAGAATTGAAACAGCCGAGGAAGCATCCGACAGCAGAGAAGGTGGAAGCGATAAAGGATGCGTTGAAGCATTTTGAAGTGATTTAATGAGGATAGGCGTATCATTAGAAATAGTGGTACGCTTATTTTTTACATAGTTGTCTTTTCGTTGACCAATATTTTATTTGGTTATAAAAGTGGAGGACAGATTTTATACTAAACTGCCTATTGATAGAATTAAAAGCGTTCACTTTGCTATTATTGACT
>ENA-OQAA01001472-OQAA01001472.1-human-gut-metagenome-genome-assembly--contig:-NODE-1472-length-11729-cov-1.675832_pt1 | contig 11729 bp, 19 predicted proteins | sample MGYA00242489_ERZ504515 | MGnify/ENA primary metagenome ERZ504515 (study PRJEB26092, sample SAMD00036237) | human gut metagenome | host: Homo sapiens | study: EMG produced TPA metagenomics assembly of...
TTTCTTCAAGTGAAATGTCCAATAAGCCTTATCCAAAACTTTTTTCTTTATTTTCTCCAGATTACACCGAGAGAAAGATATACAAGCAATATCAAAAAGACACTTAACACAGGTATATAGCAACAAAAGAAACAATATAAAGCCAATAAAAGAGAAGAGCACAATTTAAACAAGACAGAATCAAACAAGAAAGTATAGATTCTGTCAGAATCGGAAAATCAGGAATATTTCACCACCTCCCCGGGAATTTTTAATTCTCACCGATTTCAGAACCACTTGTCTTCCGGCAAAGAAGAATCATTCCTATCACTTCAGCATAATTCCGCTGCCCCGACGAAATACGGTTTCCTTTTAAGTACCAGTTATAGATCACATGCTGTACTGATCCGATCCATGGACTATAACGCTCCGACCAATAACGCTGGCCGTCGGCCAGCTGACGAAGGATGGCCGGATGAATAGTTTCCAGCCAGGCTTTCCAGGTTTGTTCAGGAAGAGTCGCCGCCGCATTGGACAACACATACGACAAAAGTCCAAAATAACCGCTGTATCGCACGGCAGGTGATGTCGAACGAATGCAAATCTGGTAAGCCCAGAAATTAGCTTCGGCTTCGTTGCTTATGCCTAACAGATGAGACAGCTCATGGGCATAAGTAAACGGATATTGCAAAGGAAGAAGTTCATGGTTAAGATGAGACTCACCGAAAAAAGGTCCCATAAATCCCAAGACACCGACTCCGGAATAAAGAGAATTAAAGAATAAGTATTTTGGATGTTGGAAATCGCGAGGAAGTGCCAGTCCGTAATGTCCCGGAATCTGTGCATAGAGTTTCTTCACTTCAGCCTCCAGATTCATCCGGTCAGGAAACAACAATGCTCTTTCCGGTCTTTCTGAATCTGCCAGACAGGAATCATTAAGCGAAATGCCGGATGCGGCCGCATAGGAAGCATTCAACCGGTCGGCATAACTCTGTAAAAAACAACAGAACACCTCTTCTTCATACGGACGTGGTGCAACGTTGGCCCGGAGATAAAAACTGTCACGATAATAGTTCATTCCCCATCCCCCAATAAAACCAGACATAAATCCAAAGCAAAACACTCGGCCTCATATCCCAATATGCGTTTCCAGCGAAACTTCCGATGACGGGGCCAAAAAGGAAAAACCACCAGCAGCACCAGAGAGAGAACAACCACCCATTCGTCAAGAGAAAAAGGAACAAGCGAAGCTATTGCAGAAAGGAAAGTGGAAATGGCCGGATACATGCGGCATGCATAAAATTCGCCGGCATGAGGAATGAACCGGAATGCAAAGCTACCCACAACCAGGACAGCAAGCAAAGACCGGCGGATGACTTGAATTCTCTTCATAGAATATCTATTTATTGAAAGCAAAATTATCTTTTTCTGTTGAAAACACTTATTTTTGTCCGGATAAAGATTATTAACAACAGATAAAATATTATTCATCATGGTCTTGAACTATATCTGGCTTGCCTTTTTCCTGACAGCTTTTGCCGTGGCTTCCGTGCGTCTCATTTTCTTTGGCGACACTACTGTTTTTCCCGATATCATCAATTCAACCTTTGCTTCTTCAAAGACAGCCTTTGAGATTTCACTCGGACTTACCGGTGTTCTCTCCCTCTGGCTGGGCATCATGAAAATCGGCGAAATGGGCGGAGTGGTCAACTGGTTCGCACGAATTCTCAGTCCCTGTTCAGTAAACTTTTCCCGATATTCCGAAAGGACATCCTGTCACAGGAAGCATTTTCATGAACCTTGCCGCCAACATGCTGGGGCTGGATAATGCAGCCACCCCACTCGGTCTGAAGGTATGGAAGGCTGCAGGAACTCAATCCCCGAAAAGATACGGCAAGCAATCCGATGATCATGTTTTTAGTCCTGAATACATCCGGACTGACCATTATTCCCATCAGCATCATGGTCTACCGCGCACAGATGGGAGCAGCCCAGCCCACCGACGTATTTGTACCGATCCTGCTGGCAACTTTCTTTTCTACACTGGCAGGAATCATCACCGTCAGTCTTTATCAGCGCATCAATCTGCTGAACCGTACCATTCTTCTTTTCCTGGGTGGAGCCAGCCTGTTCATCGCCGGAATCATCTGGTTCTTCACCACACTCTCACGCCAACAAATTGACACGTATTCCACCACTACTGCCAATGTGTTCCTCTTTGTCATCATCATCGGATTCATCATAGCAGGCATGCGTAAGCGCATCAATGTATACGATGCATTTGTAGAAGGAGCCAAGGAGGGCTTTACCACAGCCGTACGGATCATCTTATCTTGTCGCCATCCTGGTGGGCATCGGAGTATTCCGAGCTTCCGGATGCATGGACTACCTGTCCGGGGTGTAGCGAAGTTAACAGAACTCTGTGGCATCAACAGTGATTTTGTCGGCGCACTTCCTACTGCTTTGATGAAGCCATTAAGCGGAAGCGGTGCCCGCGGACTGATGGTCGATGCAATGAGCACGTACGGAGCCGACTCGTTTATCGGACGTATGGCCTGTGTTTTCCAGGGATCCACAGATACGACGTTCTACATCCTGGCCGTCTATTTCGGAAGCGTGGGCATCACACGTACCCGTCATGCGGTTCCCTGTGGACTACTTGCCGATCTTGCAGGTGTCCTTGCCGCGATCTTCATCTGCTACCTCTTTTTCGGATAAACAAAGAAGATGCCGCCAAAAATGCGTAACTTTGCAACCACATTTAAATGTATAGACAATTATGATTACTTATCAAACGGAAGGCGTGGATATGCCCGCCATCAAGAAGCGTGAGACTTCGGCCTGGATAAAAGCCGTAGCTGAAACTTACGGAAAGAAGGTCGGTGAAATAGCTTATATCTTTTGCTCGGACGAAAAGATTCTGGAAGTAAACCGCCAGTATCTGCAACACGATTATTACACGGATATCATTACGTTCGACTATTGTGAAGGCAATCGGATTTCCGGTGATCTTTTCATCAGTCTCGACACCGTACGCACCAATGCTGAACAATTCGGTGCCACTTACGAAACAGAGTTGCACCGGGTGATCATTCATGGTATCCTTCACCTTTGCGGAATCAACGACAAAGGGCCAGGCGAGCGTGAAATCATGGAAGCTGCAGAGAACCGTGCCCTCGATATGCTGGCCGATTTCCAATAAAAGAAAATCCGTTCAATCCCGTTCCCTATTCTGTTTCCGTCTCCCGGACACTGGATTTTTGTCAGTGTCCGGGAGATGTTTTTTGAGAAAAATTCCCCTAAAAAAACGTCGAAGCGTTTTACCTTAAAGCCCAAAATCTTTTCACTGAAACGTCGAATTCTTTTTTAAAAAGCCCGAGGCCTTTTTTCAGGTTATTCCACCCCTTCCCGCATCCTCCCGGAAAACAAAATCTCCGGCACCGGTGTTCTAAATAAAAGCCCTATTCTTTTCAAGGTTACACCTTCCGGTAAGCCGCTAATTTTTCGTAACTTTGCAGACGACAATAAAACTAGAAACAGTATGAATTTCAATTACGACGTTATTGTAATAGGAGCCGGACACGCAGGTTGTGAGGCTGCAGCTGCAGCCGCTAATCTTGGCTCGAAAACATGTCTCATCACAATGGACATGAACAAGATTGGCCAGATGAGTTGCAACCCGGCCGTAGGAGCATTGCCAAAGGACAGATCGTAAGGGAGATCGATGCACTGGGCGGTTACATGGGACTGGTAACAGACCGTACTGCCATTCAGTTCCGCATGCTCAACCGCTCGAAAGGTCCTGCCATGTGGAGTCCACGTGCACAATGCGACCGCGGTAAATTTATCTGGGCCTGGCGAGAGATTCTGGAGAACATACCGAACCTTCATATCTGGCAGGACACTGTTGAAGAACTTCTGGTCGAGAACGGAGAAGTAACGGGAGTGGTTACCTGCTGGGGCGTTACGTTCCATGCCAAATGCGTAGTTCTGACTGCAGGTACATTCCTGAACGGATTGATGCATATCGGCCGTAAAATGCTTGCCGGAGGACGGTGTGCAGAACCTGCATCCTATCATCTGACGGAATCCATCACCCGACACGGAATTACAGCGGGACGTATGAAAACCGGTACACCGGTTCGCATTGATGCACGCAGCGTCCATTTTGATTTAATGGAAACCCAGGACGGTGAAAACGATTTCCATCGTTTTTCTTATATCAGCGAGCCACGCAAGCTCAAACAACTTCAGTGCTGGACTTGCTACACGAATGAAGAAGTTCACGACACCCTGCGCAGCGGACTCGCAGACTCCCCGCTTTACAACGGACAGATTCAAAGTATTGGTCCACGCTACTGCCCCAGTATCGAAACCAAAATCGTGACATTCCCTGACAAGCCGCAGCATCAGCTGTTTCTTGAACCGGAAGGAGAAACAACACGCGAGCTTTATCTGAACGGATTCTCTTCATCCCTGCCGATGGAGATCCAGTTAGAAGCATTGAAGAAGATTCCGTGTTTCCGCGATCTGGTAGTTTATCGTCCGGGATATGCCATCGAATATGATTACTTCGACCCGACGCAACTGAAGCATACACTCGAATCAAAGATCGTAAAAAACCTGTTCTTCGCAGGACAAGTAAACGGAACAACCGGCTACGAAGAGGCGGGCGGACAAGGAATCATTGCCGGCATCAATGCACATATAAACTGTCAGGGTGGAGAACCATTCGTACTCGGACGTGATGAAGCCTACATCGGAGTGTTGATTGATGACCTCGTAACGAAAGGTGTGGACGAACCTTACCGCATGTTTACTTCGCGTGCCGAATACCGGATCCTGCTTCGTCAGGACGATGCGGACATGCGTCTCACCGAACGGGCCTACCGTCTGGGACTGGTGAAACAAGACCGGTATGACAAACTCTGCAGCAAGCGTGAAGAAATAGAACGAATCGTTGAGTTTGCAAAGACCTACTCCATCAAGCAGATAAAATCAACGATGCTCTGGAATCACTCGGCACAGCAAGACTCACCCACGGATGTAAGCTGATTGATATCATCAGCCGTCCGCAAATCACCATCGACAACATTGCGCCACACGTCCCCGCTTTCCAGGCTTTACTTGACCGGATTGAAGACCGGAAGGAAGAGATTATCGAAGCGGCCGAAATACGCATCAAATACAAAGGCTACATCGACCGCGAGCGTACCATAGCCGATAAGATCCACCGGCTGGAATCCATCCGTATTAAAGGAAAGTTCGACTATGCAAGCCTTCAGTCTCTGTCAACCGAAGCTCGCCAGAAGCTGGTTAAGATAGATCCAGAAACCCTGGCACAAGCCAGCCGCATCCCTGGCGTATCACCAAGCGATGTAAATGTGCTGCTCGTCCTGCTAGGCAGATAAAAGGACGATGTTTCACGTGAAACAATTTGTTTAAGGAAAACATATAAAACATTGGATATGAATAAAGAAACATTAAAGAAAAACCTGCGCGAAATTCCGGATTTCCCCAAACCGGGAATTCTGTTCTACGACGTAACAACCCTCTTTAAAAATCCCGAATGTCTGCAAGGCATGATCGATGAACTTTACGAGATCTATAAGGATAAGGGCATTACAAAAGTAGTAGGAATCGAATCACGAGGCTTCATTCTGGGAGGTGCACTGGCTGCCGTTGGAGCTGGCTCGTCATGGCACGCAAACCCGGAAAACTTCCGGCCAGAGACTATCGAAGAAACCTACGACAAAGAGTACGGAACAGACACCATACAGATCCATAAGGATGCAATCGGCAAGGATGATGTCGTACTACTTCACGATGACTTATTGGCAACCGGAGAAACCATGGCTGCTACTTACCGTCTGGTAGAACGCTGCGGAGCTAAACAGGCATTCGTCAACTTCGTCATCGAACTGAAAGGTCTGGACGGACGCAAAGCATTCCCCGAAAATGTAGAAGTAACCACTCTTCTGCAATTGTAAACGTCTTTACTATTCCCGGCGGTCATGCGGACATACTGCCGCAAGACGCCGGGAATTTGTTTGATTCAATTAGTTCCGAAACAAGATGGAGAATAAAGAAAAAGCCATAGCCAATGATTACCTGCGTTCCATCGTGATGAACCTGCCGGAGACTCCGGGCATCTATCAGTATTTGGACAGCGAAGGTACCATCATTTATGTAGGCAAAGCAAAGAACCTGAAACGGCGTGTCTACTCTTATTTTGCCAAAGAGCACGAGTCGCGTAAGACCCGGGTACTGGTTACCCGCATTGCAGACATTCGCTACATTGTAGTCAACACCGAAGAGGATGCGCTGCTGCTGGAGAATAACCTCATCAAGAAATACCGTCCGCGTTATAATGTCTTGCTAAAAGATGACAAAAGCTATCCGTCAATCTGCGTCAGCATGAATACTTTCCGCGGGTCTTCAAGACACGGAAGCTTATCCGCGATGGCTCCACTTACTTCGGACCATACAGCCACGTGCCTTCGATGATGGCTATGCTGGAACTGATCAAAAGGCTTTACCCTCTCCGCACCTGTAACCTGGCTTTAACTCCGGAAAACATCACAGCCGGAAAGTTCAAGGTATGTCTGGAATATCATATCAAGAATTGTAAAGGGCCATGCATCGGCGCTCAGTCGCACGATGAGTACATGAAAAGCATCGCTGAAATCAGGGAAATCTTGAAAGGGAATACACAGTCCATAAGTAATGCACTGATGGAGGAGATGCAGAAGCTGGCCGAAGAGCTCAGGTTTGAGGAAGCACAGAAAGTAAAGGAGAAATACGAGCTGATCGAAAACTACCGTTCCAAGAGTGAGGTGGTCAGTTCTGTCATCCACAACATCGACGTTTTTTCGATTGAAACGGACGAAAGTTCTGCTTACATCAACTATCTGCACATTACATAACGGATGCGTCAACCAGGCCTTCACGTTCGAATATAAGATGCGGGTTAACGAAAGCAAGGAGGAACTTCTCCAGCTCGGTATTGTGGAAATGCGGGAACGTTACCAAAGCCAGTCGAAAGAGATCATCGTACCTTTTGAGCTGGACATGGAGATGAATGGAGTGACTTTCACCGTACCGCAACGAGGTGACAAGAAACATCTGCTGGAACTCTCATTGCTGAACGTAAAACAATATAAAGTGGATCGGCTGAAGCAGGCCGAGAAACTGAATCCTGAGCAACGGAGCGCCCGGCTGATGAAGGAAATTCAGACGCAATTGGGACTGGACCGCCTGCCCGTGCATATCGAATGCTTCGATAATTCAAATATCCAGGGGTCTGATGCCGTAGCTGCATGCGTAGTATTCCGGAAAACCAAACCCAGCAAGAAAGAATACCGGAAATACAACATCAAGACTGTGACGGGGCCGGACGATTATGCATCCATGCAGGAAGTGGTCCGCCGCCGGTACACGCGTATTCTGGAAGAACAGGGAGAGCTTCCTGACGTAATCCTGACTGACGGTGGAAAGGGACAAATGGAAGTCGTACGGCAAGTCATCGAAGACGAGCTGCACTTGAATATTCCAATCGTCGGACTGGCAAAGGATAACCGTCACCGCACTTCAGAAGTACTTTTCGGATTTCCCCCATTAACCATCGGAATCAAACAGGGTACTCCCCTGTTCCATCTGCTGGAACAGATACAGGATGAAGTGCACCGTTTCGCCATAACCTTTCACCGGGACAAGCGAAGCAAGAGTCAGGTAGCTTCAGCACTCGATTCTATCAAGGGAATCGGAGAAAAACGGAAGTCAGATCTGCTTCGGACATTCAAGAGTGTGGCACGTATCCGGAAAGCATCCCTTCAGGAAATAGCGGCTGTTATCGGTGAAGCTGCAGCAATAAACGTGAAGGAAGCTTTGAAATAAACGAAGCTTCAAAACAGCATATACAGAACATCAGAAATCTCGATTAATTTCGTATTTTTGTAACAAGAACAGAAACGTATGAGAGTAGTAATACAACGAGTAAGTCATGCCTCAGTTACCATCAACGGGGTATGCAAGTCTGCCATTCAGGAAGGCTTCATGATACTGGTCGGCATTGAAGAGGCCGATACCAAAGAAGATGCCGACTGGCTCTGTAAAAAGATTACAGGCCTGCGTGTATTCGATGATGAAAACGGAGTAATGAATAAGTCTATCCTTGAGGTAAACGGAGAAATACTGGTCATAAGTCAGTTCACACTGATGGCTTCCACCAAGAAAGGAAATCGCCCGTCTTACATACGGGCAGCCAAACATGAAACGGCTATTCCTCTTTATGAATACTTCTGCAACGAGCTGAGCATTGCTTTGGGAAAAGAAGTCGGAACCGGTGAATTCGGTGCAGACATGAAGGTCGAGCTGCTGAATAATGGCCCCGTTACCATCTGTATGGACACTAAAAACAAAGAATAAAATGACTCTGGAAGAAGCACAAAAAACCGTAGACAACTGGATAAAGACGTATGGTGTCCGCTATTTCAGCGAACTGACCAATATGGCTGTACTGACAGAAGAAGTGGGCGAACTGGCCCGTGTGATCTCACGCACCTACGGAGACCAGTCGTTTAAACCGGGAGAAAAAGCGAACCTGGCCGATGAAACTGGCGGACGTTCTCTGGGTCTTGATCTGTCTGGCCAATCAGACCGGTACCGACCTGACCGAAGCTTTTCAGAAAAATCTGGAGAAGAAAACTGCCCGCGACAAAGAGAAGACAATAAAAACAACCCCAAACTATAAGCCTTATGAAGAGTAACAACAATTACGAAGATTTGACACTTCCCTACGATGAAGAGGACAAAGAACACCTGCATCAGCCAAGCAAGTATGACATTGCATTAGGCAAGTATGAGACAAACCTGGATGATGACAAAATCGCCCGGGAAACTGCCGTACTCATCGAAAAGCATCTGTCAGAAAACGATACTGCGGAGGTCAAGAAATTCCTCTTTCACTGCATCGATCTGAGACCCTGAAATGTACAGACAGCGAGCAGAGCGTCATGAAATTCACGGAAAAGGTGAATGAGTTTGATGATAAGTATCCCGATCTGGATAACGTAGCGGCTATCTGTGTTTATCCTAACATGGCAGAAATCGTCAACGATACACTGGAAGCAGACCATGTAAACATCGCCTGCGTTTCAGGAGGATTTCCTTCCTCACAGACCTTCACGGAAGTCAAGGTGGCAGAAACGGCAATGGCTCTTCATGCAGGCGCTGATGAAATCGACATCGTGATTCCGGTAGGCAAATTCCTGGAAGGTGATTACGAAGCATGTGCGATGAAATCGAAGAATTGAAAGAGGTATGCGGCGACAAACATTTGAAGGTTATTCTGGAAACCGGCGCCCTGAAAACAGCTTCCAACATCAAGAAAGCTTCTATCTTTCGATGTATTCAGGCGCAGACTTTATCAAGACGTCTACCGGAAAGCAGCAGCCTGCCGCAACGCCGGAAGCCGCTTACGTGATGTGTGAAGCTATCAAAGAATACTATCAGAAGACAGGAAACAAGATTGGATTCAAACCAGCAGGTGGTATCAACACTGTTAACGATGCGATTATTTACTACACTATTGTAAAAGAACTATTAGGTGAAGAATGGCTTGACAACCAACTGTTCCGCTTGGGAACCAGCCGTTTAGCCAACCTCCTCCTTTCCGACATCAAAGGCGAAGAAATCAAGTTCTTCTAAAAATTAAAGGCTACATTAGCAATCAAATACGCCTTACCGCGCGACTCCCGTATCACGGGAATCGACGCGGTATTTTTTATTTAAGAAAAACTAAAGATAGTTACTGGACAATTCGGAAAAATAATTATCTTTGTAAAAGGTTTAGCGATGAAAATATAGCTAATTAGTTATATTAGAGAACGTTTCATTTATTACCAATTCCTGGAATTCGGCAAAATTCAAAGTTATGAATGGTAATAAGCAAACGGGTCTCACGCACCTTCATGTATATACTTTTGTTATATATCGAATGGAGCGTGGGACTGTTGCTTGTATACTCATAACGGCTTGCCGAAGCCTCAGGAAAATACATGGCAACAGTTCTCACGCTTTTCATGAACCTTTGGAGGTATTAGGATGGACGCATATACAAGAACCTTAAGATTCAATCACAACCCTCTGAACCTCATCCTCGGAGCAGAGAAAAAGAAGGGGCTACGCATCGGTTATATGGAAGCCGGACTGCAAGGCTTCTATCTCAACTCCATGGAGACCGGAATCCATCCGCAAAAGCTATCCAAACTGCTAACAGAGGAGTTTCACTGCACCGATAATGAGTCCGTCACCGGACTATTCCAGTTCCTTATCAACGAAGGCGACAGAGTCTCCTACCAGATTATGCTCCCCTATTTACTCTCTACAGAGAACATCAACGAGTTCGAAAACATCATTCAAAAGCGTTTTTTCGGAGTAGAACGCTTTATCCGTCAAGGAAAGAATCTATACAAATTTGTGAAATATACAGAGGAAAGAAGGGACCTATTATATGGATAAATGACTTGGAAAAAGGCATTATAGGATGGGATATGGGACTGCTTGTGAGCCTGGCGCGCGCCTCCCAAGCATGTGGTCACATCACCAAAGAGAAAGCCTGGGACTACATAGAGCAAGCCGCCAAATTATGTTCTTTAGATCTTCATACAGCGGAAGAAATAGACAAGAGTTTCCTTTTAGGAAAAGCGATGAAATCGGAAAAGATAGAAGATTGGGACCGGTTATTATTGTGCTATTCACTTCTGGCAAAATACCGGAAGTAACTATTTTTCCCGGTCTACTACGTAATCCAGATAAGCCCGGAGAGCTGCACAGATATCGGAATCCGGCAAAGAAGCCAATAGATTGAAAGCTTTTTGCTTATAGACATTCATAGTCTGAACCGCATATTCAATACCTCCGTTTTCTTTAATAAACGAAATCAAATGAGCTATTTCATCGAGAGTAGCCGTACCCTCCTTTACTTTGATTGCAATTTCTTGCGCTTCCTCGTTTTTCGTCGTATTCAGCACATACAAAGCGGGTAATGTCAGTTTACCTTCAAGCATATCATTACCCGTAGGTTTACCGATCTCCTTATTATCAAAGTAATCGAAAATATCATCCTTTATCTGGAAACAGATACCAATATATTCGCCCAGCAAACGGGCAAGTTCAGCTTCTCCCTCACCCACACCCACCGAGAAAGCGGCAGCCTTTGTGCAGGCAGCAAAAAGAGCAGCAGTTTTCTTGCGGATTACATCAAAATAGACTTCCTCGGAAAAACTGTGATTACTTACATTTGAAAGCTGAAGCAATTCACCGTCAGCAAGATCCTGTCCAAGAGTGGACACCAGCTGAATAATACGATGACTGTTTGTCAGTTCGGCGTGTACAAGGCTGGTTGCCAATAAATAGTCACCCGTCAGCACCGCTACTTTATTATTAAAGATAGCATTTACCGAGAGTTGCCCACGACGTTCGGAGCTTTCATCCACTACGTCATCATGTACCAGGCTGGCCGTATGAAGGAGTTCCAATGAAACAGCCGCATGAAGAGTGGAAGGACATATTGCGCCATAAAGACGTGCCACGAGTAAAACAAGAATAGGCGCATCATCTTACCATTCCTCTGCCGTATGTGAGATACGACACTATCGAGCAATGCATTTGAACTGGAGAGAGAACTATCAAAAAGTTACTTTGAAGTCTCTTAGTTCTGCTTCAATCGGAGTTCTGATGAGTGAGAT
>ENA-OQAA01001474-OQAA01001474.1-human-gut-metagenome-genome-assembly--contig:-NODE-1474-length-11714-cov-1.529300_pt1 | contig 11714 bp, 15 predicted proteins | sample MGYA00242489_ERZ504515 | MGnify/ENA primary metagenome ERZ504515 (study PRJEB26092, sample SAMD00036237) | human gut metagenome | host: Homo sapiens | study: EMG produced TPA metagenomics assembly of...
CAAGATTGGCGTTCGTTGCTACGTGCAGATATGAGTTCTTGAGTTGTCATTCGGCATTTAAGATTATTTTTACTTCACTTCGCTACCCGGCTTCCACCTCCTTCATGGTTGTAACTACGGAGAGTGAACCGTCAAAGTTCTCGGCAGAGAGGATCATACCTTCGCTGACGATGCCTTTCAACTTACGCGGAGCAAGATTGGCAATGAAACATACTTGTTTGCTACCAATTCTTCCGGATTGTAGTGCTGTGCGATACCACTGACGATAGTACGGTTTTCCAGTCCGTCGGCAATCTTGAATTGCAGTAATTTATCGGCTTTGGGAACTTTCTGACATTCCAATACGGTGCCCACGCGAATATCCAGCTTCATGAAGTCGTCGAATTCGATATTCGGGCGGATAGGATTGGCTTTGTAGTTGGCTTCCTCATTAGCCTTTTTCGTATCGAGCAACTTCTGTACCTGTGCTTCAATAACGCTGTCTTCTATCTTTCGAAAGCAATTCAGGAGTAGCCAACTGGTGTCCGGCCGGCAATAAATTAGTGCTGCCCAAAGTAGCCCAGTCGAAGCTGTCCATGTTCAGCATATTGCGTAGTTTTTCGCTGCTGAACGGTAGGAATGGTTCGAATGCAATGGCAAGATTGGCAACCAGTTGCAGGGAGATGTTCAGGATAGTGGCTACACGATCCATATCCGTTTTGGCAATCTTCCACGGTTCGGTATCTGCCAGATATTTGTTTCCGATGCGGGCCAGGTTCATGGCTTCCTTCTGTGCATCACGGAACTTGAATACATCCAGTAACTTTTCTACTTCTGCTTTTACATCAGAGAATTCTTTCAGTGTTTCGCGGTCGTACTCTGTCAATTCACCGGCAGCGGGTACTACACCATCGAAATACTTCTTGGTGAGTTGCAGGGCACGGTTCACGAAATTACCGTAAACGGCTACCAATTCATTGTTATTGCGTGCCTGGAAATCTTTCCAGGTGAAATCATTGTCTTTAGTTTCAGGTGCATTGGCTGTCAGTACATAGCGAAGCACATCCTGCTTGCCGGGGAAGTCTACCAGGTATTCGTGCAACCATACGGCCCAATTGCGTGAAGTCGAAATCTTGTCGCCTTCCAGGTTCAGGAATTCATTGCTCGGTACGTTATCAGGTAGAATAAAGCTTCCTTCTGCTTTCAGCATGGCAGGGAATACGATGCAATGGAATACGATATTATCTTTTCCGATGAAGTGAATCAGACGCGTTTCAGGGTCTTTCCACCATGTTTCCCAGCTGTCGGGAAGAAGTTCTTTGGTGTTGGAGATGTATCCGATCGGAGCGTCAAACCATACATAGAGCACTTTTCCTTCTGCTCCTTCTACGGGAACAGGGATGCCCCATTCGAGGTCGCGGCTCACGGCACGTGGCTGCAGACCCATGTCGAGCCAGCTTTTGCATTGACCGTATACGTTCGGACGCCATTCTTTGTGATCTTCCAGAATCCATTTGCGCAGCCATGCTTCGTGCTTATCGAGAGGAAGATACCAGTGTTTGGTTTCTTTCATTACCGGTTTGCTACCGCTGATAGCGCTTTTCGGGTTGATAAGATCTGTAGGAGAAAGTGAGGTTCCGCACTTCTCGCATTGGTCGCCGTAAGCGCCTTCCGAATGGCAGTGAGGACATTCTCCGGTGATATAACGGTCGGCAAGGAATGTTTTTGCTTCCTCGTCGTAATATTGTTCGGATGTTTTTTCGATGAATTCTCCTTTATTGTATAATGTTTTGAAGAAATCCGAAGCCAGTTGGTGATGCGTCGGTGAAGTGGTGCGACTATACACGTCGAATGAGATACCGAATTCTGCGAATGATTTTTTAATCAGCGAATGGTAACGGTCTACTACATCCTGTGGAGTAATTCCTTCTTTCTTGGCACGGATGGTGATAGGCACTCCGTGTTCGTCTGAACCTCCGATGAATAATACATCTTCTTTTTTCAGACGCAGATAGCGCACATAGATATCTGCCGGCACGTATACACCCGCCAGGTGACCGATATGGACAGGACCGTTCGCATACGGAAGTGCCGATGTGACGGTGGTTCTTTTGAATTTCTTTTCCATTATATAGTGTGATTTTTGTTGTTTTCAGCTTTGCAATGTGCAAAGATAGTGACTTTTCACCACAGATTACACGGATTAACACAGATTTTTCATTCTCATAGTCGTGACTGTCTTGTTGTTGTGGCTGTCTTCATAGCAGTGATGACTATGCTATACAACATCCTGTAGGATCTTTGAGAATTAATATAAAAAATCAGTGTTCGTTCGTGTAATCTGTGGTGAGTCTTACATCATCATGTGTCTGCGAATGGAGAATTTCACGATGGCCATCGCATTGATGGCACTGAACGGAATATCCATCGGTTCATGATGTGTGTTATAGCTTACCAATTTGATATATCCCTCTTTTTCTGAACGGTTCACGTATTTCACCGTCAGATATTCATCCCCCTCAATTATGAATGAGACAATGTACATTTCCCCGTAAATCACATTGCTGAAGCTGTTGATTTCCTTGAAGCCTACAATATCTCCTGATTTCAAGATGGGATACATACTGTCTCCATTGATATATATCGCTCCGTCGCAAATAGGGACGCTCGGAATCTGTATTTTACCTACCGCATACTGATTCTTGTTGGTGAATAGCGTTTTCAGGTTGGCGGCTGCGTGATGTCATATAGCGTAACGCTACGATCATCTGTTGCTTCTGTTGTTTTAGGATTGTGTATTGTTTGAACCTCTCCTTGCACCAGTCCGCTGTTACATAACTTTGCAGCGTGTTTTGGTGTACCTTTTCCTACTAGCAACCAGTTAAGATCCACGTCTCTGAATTTATCCAGCAGGAGGTGGAAGTCAATCCGGTTTCGCGCGCACCAGTTGGAGACAGTGGCGCGCGAAACACCTAGGTAATCAGCTAATTCGCTGTCATTCTTAAAGTTCAGTACCAGTTTGGCACGCTTCACAATTCCCGTAACATCCAGAAATGTATCCATTTTATTTTTGTTTAAAATTGATGTAAAAATTCATAAACTTGCTAACAGTTCATTTACAATCTCTTATACTCTTTTTGAAAATTAAATTCTAAAACTATTAGTTTTTTATGTGAAACTATTTTATCTTTGTGATGTTTTAATTGATTAAGACGTCTCAAAATTACAAATTAAAAATAGGATAACCATGAAAAACGATGAAAAGTTTACGAAAGGTAACGGAAAAGATCATTCACCTCCATTGAGATCAATTTGAAATCTTCGTTTAGTGGACATATATATGCACTGTAGTAGGTATATATCTCCATCACGATGAATCTATATATCCAATATGCTGGATATATATGCCCAATAAGTTCATCGTTTATTCTTTAAAATTAAAAACAAAGTCAGCATTATGAAACCAGAAACCTCCTTATCAACACAACCATCCGCAGCTACCAGCATCTGTAGGAATTGTAAACGCGAACTTTCATTAGAATTTTTCTATGTGAACAAAACGACTCAATGCCCGGATAAATATTGCAAAGAGTGTCGTAAGTCTTTGAGCCGTAGACAGTATAGCAGTGGGAAACGTTCTTTGACTGCATCGCCTGAACGAGCTCCCTACCCTGTTATCACACAGATTGAAGACCGTGACACACGAATGCAGTTTATTCTGCATGCTCTTCAGGTGGTACGACTCCATCTGGAACGCAAAAAGATAAAAATACAGGAAGAGGAAGCCTTATTGTAAAATCACTGTGGTTTGATCTTTAGAGCTTAAAATCACATCATTAGAAACTATTTCTTGAATTTGAATGAGAAGCCGGATATTGAAATACTGATATTCCGCTTCTTGTTCTGTATCAACATTATTAAAGAAACTAAACTATTATGGCAAGAAATAAAGAAAAAAGGACTGGATTATTTCCTCTGAATACGGATTTCATCCACGACCGTGCCGTCCGCCGGCTAATGAAGCGCGAGGGGGATTCCGTACTTAGTATTCTGGTGGAAGTACTTTCGTATATTTACGCAGGCGAGGGGTATTATGTGTGTGCAGATCGTTTGTTTTACGAAGATCTTTCGGCCGGTCTTTACGAGAACAGTTCAGAAGATGTGGAGCGTATTGTCCGACTTGCAGTGGAATATGGCCTATTTGATGCCGGCTTGTTTGAACGGTATTGTATCCTGACTTCCGTTGAGATTCAGCGGCAATATCTTTTCAGCACCCGTCGTCGGAGTATTCCCATTTGGAGAATGCATATTGTTTGCTGGCAAATGAAGAACTCTCTGAAAATCAGTTGAATGCAAATAAGAAGACATCGGTCTATTCGGAAGCAGCAACCCATGTTGGAGATACTTCGGGGGATGATAATGTAGCATTTATCCCTGAAAATGTAACATCGGGTACACATAGCATAGAACAGCATAGCGTAGCAGAGCAAAGCAAAGAATACCCTCTCCTTAATCCTCCCCTGAAAAAGGCAGGGGAGGAAAAGGGGATGGAGGTTGGAGAAGAGGAAATTTCTTCTGCAAGTTCCTGCGGGCAGGATAATTCCGTTTTCGATAGACGACAAGTGTGGACGCAGGAGGTTATTGACCGGCTTCACCCACCGACTGACGGGACATCACGCAATTACGAGGGACTGCTTGATAATCTCCGGAGTTACGGGATTCCGCTTTCAGAGCAATATGCTATTATCCGGAAAAGTAACTTCGGAGCTATTGGCGGTACAATATGGAAAGGGATTGCCACGTTGCGTGGCAGTGGCGGGAAAATAAAACTTCCGGGGCGCTATCTTTTGAGTGTTGTGAATAAGAAGCAGGAGCTTACTGCGTATTGACACCGCCTGATAGATAATAGCAGTTAAGAATTTAGTTAAGACACAATTTTAAAATCGCTTGAATACGGAGTGTGACTATTGTATCTTTGTAGTGTCGATAAGCTTACAGACAAAACTAAATTAAATTATTAACACAAAAACATGAACGATTATGCCAGTATTGTATGGACCTTTTCAGTCCGTTCTGAAAGACAAAAACGGAAAACAACTCTTTTACCCTCGTGTGTTGCGCACAGGTAATGTAAGTACTTCACAAATCTCTAAGGAGATAGCTGCCTATTCCTCCCTTTCTCCGGGTGATGTAAAGAATACGTTGGACAACTTGGTGACAGTGGTTAGTCAGCATCTTCAATCATCGGAGAGTGTCACTCTTGACGGTTTCGGTACTTTCCGCCTTGTGATGAAGTCGAGTGGTAATGGTGTAGAAACCCAGGAAAAAGTATCTGCCGCCCAATCTTCGTTGACGGTTCGTTTTCTTCCTTGTTCCACTCGTAACCTTGATGGCACTATGGCCACCCGCTCGCTGGTGACAGGTGCACGATGCATCCGTTTTGACCGTGCGTCGGCATCCGCCTCGGATGGTGACGAAGAAGATCCGAGTCAGAAGCCAGATGGTGGAGGTGATAGTGGTGAAGCACCTGATCCGGCAGCATAGCTTGTGACAGAATGTAACACAAAAACTAACGGCTAAACTAAACCATGGATTCTGATTGATCCACACGTATTTAACTAAACTAGAGTTTATCCACTGACATGCGAATTATCAATTTAATTGTGGTGCATTATAGCGTCACGAGGGAGGATTGTACGCTTTTTTTAGAAGCTTTTGATAGGCTGTACGTTAAAGTGGAATATACAAAGAACACAGAGTAACACAACAAATTAATGAACAGAAAGGAGGTAAATGATGGCAATGAAGAAATCAGTATGGGATATGATCCTGAAGGTGGTTATCGCAGTGGCTTCGGCTTTGGCTGGCGTTTTGGGCGCTAATGCGATGAATCTGTAAGTTTTATGAGTAACGCAGATTATGACAGATTCATTGCGGATGCATATTTTGTATTAATCTGCGTTCTATCGTTTTTCTATTCTCAATGTATTGATAATCTATAATATACAAATTTAATTATGAAAAGAAGTTTTTTAATATATTGTCTCTTGATAAGTGGGCTTTTGACTATGCTGCCTTTCACTCTTTGTGCACAAGGGGGTATTGCAAGTGAAGAACCATCCATTTTACCCAAGGAACAGACAGTGTATCTCCGCAAGTAGCGAGATGATTCGTTATGATCGTACCTCTATGCAATTGAATACCGGATGTGTCGATTTGAACATTCCCCTTACTGAATGGAGCGATCCTGATTTCGATTTTCCTGTCTCTATTTTTTATGACTCCTCTGGATTCCGGCCAAGGGATACTGATAATTACGTGGGACGAAACTGGATGCTTGGCATCGGAGGAGTAGTATACAGAAAGGTGAATGGCATCCCTGATGATATGCAGCATTTTCCGGAACCTGTTGGCAAAGATAAACGGATTGATGGCTTTCTTAATGTTTTGGGAAAGCACTATTTTGACCTTGACCAGATGGAAAAGACTTTTCCGGATAATCCTTATCGCTATACCCGTCCGCAAGATATACAGTCTAATGAACCGACATTGGTATTGGACGGTAAAGACACTTCCATTGAATCTTCAGCAGATGTCTTTTACTTTTCTTTTGGCAAACATAGCGGTAAGTTTGTTGTCAATTACGATGGAACGGTTAGTGCTTGTGGTAACAATGGGGGTAAGTATGAAGTAGATTTGCGCGATATGCAAATGATTTCCCGGAAAGAGGACAAATTGAATACTCGAATACGCATAAAGACTGATGACGGATATGTGTATACCTTTGGTGGAGAGGGATATGCATCACTTGAATATAATATCAGTTGGGAGGATAACTTTTCTGCACAACCTGCAGAAGCTTTTGATTTGCCTCATGTGATCTCTGCTTTTCACCTGACGCAGATTACTGCACCGAATGGACGTATTCTGACTATAAAATATCGGGATACTAATCCTGAATATCATGTAACTCCATCCGATTTGCGTGCTCTTACCGCCCAAGGAGAGCGAGTAAATAAGAATATATGTATGCAGTATATTTTTTCCGGACGTTCTGTATATCAGGAATATTCTCTATATCCGTTGGATTCTCGAAAGAGCGGGGTTTTTAAGGCAACGAGAAAACTGTATACATTGACAAAGGCGGCTTTGGTAGATTATGTTACCACTGGACAAATGCAGTTGTATTTTCATTATTCATCTCGTTCTGTCAACCTTATTATGACGATCGGGATCATAGCAGTTTTCCATATACTTGTGGGGCAAAGCTGGATAAGATGGAAGTTTATGCTCGCGGAATACACAAAACAGTCTCCCTTAACTACACTTATCAGGCAGGAGGTAGAATGTTTCTCGACCAGGTAAATACGGATAAAGGAATCTATTCTTTCAAATATAAAAACTTGAATGTACCGTATATCCCTACCCCTATGACATCTAACATCGATCATTGGGGATTCTGGCGGGGTACAAAAGATAATACGGGAATTGTTCCTGCTCTTAAAATGGCAGAACCGTACAGCCTTGAATTTCAGGATTATATGATAGCGAGTGATGATCGTGACGCTACGGGAGAATACGCCGATTGTACTCTTCTTAGTCATGTGTACTATCCAACAGGAGGATTTACCTCTTATGAATATGAGGCTAACCGTTATTCGCATATGCCTCGTCCGAACAGTGGAAGTTCGTATTATCCCGGTGGTGTGGCACCTATGGAGAAAATTGTTATTGCAGGTGGTGCTCGTGTTCGCGCCATAACGCACTGTCTCCAAACGGGTACACCTGTGAAGAAAAGTATTTTTACTTATGGATCGGATACTCAACAGGGAGAACTGACCTATATGCCTTATTATAAATATACACGCACACGTACTACTGGACTTTTTGAGTTTGCTGTTGATGGTATTTGTGTAGACAGTGAGGGTATTACGGATATGCCTTATCCATCGGCACATATTCGTTATCCACGGGTGACGGAACACTCTGTATCTCCTTATGCCCAAGTCTTACAGAGATCGTATTCGCGAAAAGTCACTTTGTTTGCCGAACGCATCAGGCGCGACTTTAGTTATTATATGGAAGATTATACTTATCCTTCTTATGAGGGAAATCCGTGGATTGTAAATCCGGAAACATATTTTCCTACATATACTCTCAAGGCTTACAATCGTAATCTTTTGGCACACCCTAGCTTGGATGTTTCCCGTCAATATGGTAAGGTTGAACGTGAACTATATTATGATGCCAATAATGTATTGGTAAAGGAGTGCGAGTACTATTACAGTTTCATAATCAGGATAAATTACGTTTTACGTACTTATATTGCCATTTTCTCATTTTGGAATACGTACGGGGCTTTATGCTCATCTCCTCAAGGAACCTCTTTTTGAGTATTTGCTGGATAAGAAAATAACGACTGTCCATTCTTCTTCCGATACCCAGTCTTATTTGCAAAAATGTAGAATTCAGTAAATATGATAGATGGTTTGCTCTCCGAGCAAGGATGATTAAGAACAATGGTGATTCACTAGTGACACGATATACACGTCGCAAGTTCGATAATTTGCATGGTTTCCAACTTTTACCGATCAATGAAACTCTTTCGTTATGTACAAAGAACGGAGAAACAATGCTGCGTAAAGATTCTACGACTTACGGAATCTGTGCCAGTACGATCTTTGACTATTATTATTTCCATACTCCTTCGGAATGCTGTTCATATGACACTTCAGGACATATCCTTTCGAGAAATAGTTATATGGCATATGATAGTTATGGGAATTTACTTTCGGAGACTAAGAGTGATGGCAGGCATATAGTATATGTATGGGGACACGCCGGCTGGTATTTGTTGGGCTATATTGAGAATGCTACTCGTGAAGAGGTGGAGAAAGCGTTGGGATGCTCACTTGACGATTATTCCAAGTATTCTGAAGAGGCTTTGAAATTGGATGAACTTCGTATCCTTCTTCCACAGGCAAGTGTATATACGTATGCTTATGAAGGAGCACGGATGGTTCGCACTATTGCTCCGAACGGACAGAGTACATTCTATACCTACGACGGGAAGGAACGCCTGAAAGAAACTTATCGTATCAGTGAGGAAGGCCATAAGGAAATTTTGCAACACAATGATTACCATATTGTGAAATGAATAAAAACGATGTTTTCAATATAAACAATGATTAAGATATGAAAAAACTATAAATGCTTTTTTGATTTATTTGCTTTTGACTTTTCTCGGCTGCACAAAGATATATGCCGGGGAAGGAGAAAAGATGGGAAGAGATTTTTGGGATGCTATCCCGGTCAACTTTCCTGATGATGGGAATATATTTACGGACGTGCGCGACAGCTACTGGTATGATTATAGTTCTTATAGATTTTATTCCCCTGAAGATGGTGAATTTTATAATACGTATGGGAATGCGGTGTTTTATCGTCTGGATATTGAATATATGTCCGATGTTGTAATTCATAATTGGGAATCACCGGAAGTCAATTGTTCTACCTTATTTTTGGTAGCTCCTGTTGATCCTTATGCGGAACCGTATACAAGTTTCAACTGTGATTCCGTATATGACGTAGCTTCGTTTCTGGGTGGAGAAGTCCCCGATTTTGATTCGTTGGACGCTCCTCTCGGCACCAGCCGTGTTCTTGGATATCTTCGTGCGGAACGTGTCCCTCGGGGTACTTATTACATCATAGTCGCAGGTAGTATGTACATGAATGGCTCCATTCCTAACGGTATGATACGTACCACTGTTACTGCTACCGTGTGTCCTTTCGTTCCTGATGAGACGGATTATTCTTCTCAATATAATTCTGTTCAAACTTTGATTCCTACTATTGCCGGTGATACGGTTTCCACGTTCTCTGCTATCGGTAGCTGCCGTCGGGAAATGCAGTATTATGATGGTTTAGGACGTCCTGTTCAGCACCTTTCCTATCGTTCTTCTACAGAAGGAAGAAATTTGGTAAGCCGTCAGGAATATGATATATTGGGGCGAAACTACAAGCAGTGGCTTCCTTCACCTTATACCAGCCGGAATAACTTGTTGTCGTTCGTTCCCGACGGAAATTTGGAACACGAATCTGGTATCTTTTATGAAGATAGTTGTGCGTTTGCCTGTCAGGTTTACGATGGCTCTCCATTCAATAGGATAAAGGAGTATTACGGTGTCGGTAAACCGTGGCATATGGGTGGACGTTCAGTGAAAAATAATCATCGGATCAATACAGATGCGGACCGTTGTTTCAAATTTTATGTTTCGGGAACTCGGAAGACACCAGTACTTTCGTCTTCTCATTTTTATGCAGCTAACAGCCTTTCTGTAAAAGAAACTTTAGATGAAGATGGATGCCAAAATTGTAGTTTTACAGATGAGCAAGGCATATTATCTTGGAAAGAAGTATAGCCGATACGGATACGTTGGATACATACTATGTGTATGATGACTATGGTAACTTGTGTTTTGTGCTCCCTCCGGCAGCATCGCAGAATTTACCATCTTTGTTTCAAATCGGCAAACCTGTTGAGGATGTATTAAAGCAATATGCATATCAATATCAATATGACTATTGTAACCGTTGCATTGGAAAGAAGTTGCCAGGTTGTGATTGGGTGGAGATGATATATGATATGGGTAATCGTCTAGTATTCTCTCAAGACGGTCAACAAAGAAAATGTGGTGAATGGAGTTTCAGACTTTCTGATTTATCCGGGCATTCTGTTTTGACGGGAATTTATAATGGAATACCAGATGTGCAGGAATGTGCTTTGTCAAATGTATATGCAACTTTTGAACCGGCGGATGCTATTGCCAGATATGGATATGTTATTCATGGACCGGAAACAATTCAATTGGATAGTCTGAAAGTGTTGCAAGCTAATTATTATGATACATATGATTATAAGAATCGTTTGTCGGGATTCATTTCTTCATTGGATTACATGACTGATGAAAACTATGGCAGGCTTTATACGGATAAAAATGGAGTTCCACAGCATTGTAAGGGATTGTTGACTGGAAGTATGGTATGTATATTGGGAGACGAACGAGAACTCTATGGTTGTTATTACTATGATTATAACCGTAACCTGATACAGGAACGTCATACAACGTTGAATGGTGAGATAACGGTGTTTCAATATTCTTTCAACTTTAGCAGACAGGCTGTCCGAAGTTCAGAGAAATATGGTAGTGATGTTGAATTGAAAAAAAATATTCTTATGTATTTTTGTGGGTCGTTTGCTGGAAGAAGAGCATGTCTCAAAGAATGACACAACACGCTTTATTTACAGTTAGATGCATTGGGACGAGTAATGAGTCTGCTCCATGTGCATGATAAGGATTCCTTAATAACAAAGAATGATTATAACATCCGCAACTGGCTTACAACTATTCGTAATCCTTATTTTTCACAGACGTTGTATTATACAGACGGAACGGGTACGCCTTGTTATAATGGTAATATTAGCAGTATGACATGGGCGGCAGGGAATAACTCCAACCTTTATGGTTATAAGTTTATGTATGACGGCCTGAATCGTATGACAGATGCTCTGTATGGTGAAGAAAGTAGCCTTACTATAAATTCTGATCGATTCAATGAGCATATAATGGAATATGACAAGATGGGGAATATTTTAAGATTGAAACGTTCTGGACAAACATCTTCTGATAAATACGGATTGATTGATGATCTTACTTTGACTTATGATGGTAACC
>ENA-OQAA01001475-OQAA01001475.1-human-gut-metagenome-genome-assembly--contig:-NODE-1475-length-11700-cov-2.958870_pt1 | contig 11700 bp, 14 predicted proteins | sample MGYA00242489_ERZ504515 | MGnify/ENA primary metagenome ERZ504515 (study PRJEB26092, sample SAMD00036237) | human gut metagenome | host: Homo sapiens | study: EMG produced TPA metagenomics assembly of...
TAATCCAACGAACCAATATCTTTTTGAAAAATGATATTTTCACCAAGGGGTTAGTGCACCCTTTTTTAGCTAGAAAAATAAATCAAAATTTTTTTCATTTCACTATTGACATTTATTAGCTGGACTTTATTTTAACAAAGATATGATTTTGAGGCAACACAAAGAAAGGATATTTAGTTCAAAGGCATCACCAACTTTCAAGATAAGATAAAAGGATTATTTGACGAAATGTCAGGAATTTAAGAGTGTTCATAGAAAAATAGAATTTATGTTTCCAGTATACCAAAACATAGAAGAAAATCAAGAGGAAAAGTTCTTGTTCAGGGAGTTGTTTTTCCGTATAATAAATTCATATAAAAATGTCCATAAAAGAAACTGGAGGTGAGTCATGAATACGCAATTTATCAAAGGGCTTTCGATTGACTGGAAGAGGATTGCCCCCTATAGTTACCTGAGGGAAATAGAGGCTTTACATGAGTTAAAAAGTCTGGAATTTACCAGTCCCATCACTTTTTTTGTGGGGGAGAATGGCAGTGGCAAGTCCACTTTGCTGGAAGCTATTGCCATAGCGGCTGGATTTAATCCGGAAGGGGGGAGCAGAAATTATCACTTTTCTACTTTTGATTCTCATTCGGAACTTTGTGAAGCTATCCGGCTTGTGCGAAGCTGTAATCGACCCGGATGGGGATATTTTCTGAGAGCAGAGAGTTTTTATAATGTGGCAACCAAAGAGATGGATTATGCGGATGCAGACCATCCGTCTCAAAAATATCACGAAAAGTCTCATGGAGAAAGTTTTCTGACCCTGGCTCAAAATCAGTTTCGACCTCATGGGCTGTATTTGCTGGATGAGCCGGAGGCTGCTTTGTCACCCCAGAGACAACTGACACTTTTAATAAATATTCATGAATGTGCAAAAGCAGGAGCGCAATTTTTTATTGTGACCCATTCCCCGATTTTACTGGGGATGCCGGAAGCGGAAATTTTGACCTTTGATGAAGGAAAATTGCATTCCTGTGACTATGAGGAGACCAGCAGTTACCAGATTACGGAGCTTTATATTAACAACCGAAAACAACTGTTGGAGAGACTATTGGACTAAAAAGGAAAGGCGGAGGAAAAGGCATGAAAAACATAGGGATTTTATGTGCCAGCGATACAGAATTAGAACCGTTTCTAAACTATATAGAAATAGAGCAAACAATAGAAAAGGCAATGCTGAAGTTTTACAAAGGCAGGATAGGTAAGCATCCTGTAGTTGCCGTGTACAGTGGTGTCTGTAAAGTAAATGCAGCCATTGCAGCGCAGATTTTAATTGATGAATTTCAGGTAACACACATGATAAATGCGGGAACAGCAGGGGGAATGGATGAAAGCGTACAATTATTTGACACTGTGGTATCCAAGCAGATGATGTATCATGATGTGGCGGAGGATATTTTGACAGAATTTCACCCATGGCTGAAGGAGAACTATTTTTGTGCAGATGAGAATCTCCTTCTGGCTGCCAGGCAATATAGCAGCCAGACCTCCTTTCCCATGCTTTTTGGCAGAATGGTAACAGGGGAACAGTTTATTGAGGAGGATAAAAGGGAAGAAATTAATGCAGCCTGTGGGCCCCTTTCTGTAGATATGGAAACCACCAGCGCAGCCCATGTATGCTATGTCAATGAGATTCCATTTTTAAGTGTAAGAACCATTACTGATACAGCAGATCATAAAGGGGCAGAAAATTTTGAAAAAAACTGTGAGGCTGCTTCCAGACAATGCGCAAAGATTGTGATTGGTATTCTGGAACAGTTACCATCCTAATATATAACCAATATAAAACCGCCTGAAAGGACTGCTGTTTTTCAGCAGTTTTTTTCTGTAAATCCCATAAACCGTCCGCAAATCCCGCAGTTGTTTTTTCTCTGGTTTCGCCTGCCCAAAGGTGAAGCCTTCCGCCATCTGGTAGAATTCCAGAAAGATTTTTTGCTCTTTTTTTGGAAGCCTTTCCGTAAACAAGAGGAAAAGTTCCTGGTCTGACAGTCCCTTAGAAGAGAAGTCATAGAGACGTTCCCAGAGCTTTAATAGGCTTCTGAAAATAGTTTGAAAACAATCATAAGAAGAAACGGCAAAGTAGCCAAGATGCTTCCGGAAACAAAGGGTGCGCCAAAGAAGAAGGGCTGCAAAAAATAGTGTCACTGCTACAAAAAGAAGCAACAAGAGGCGCAGTATGGACAAAAAGGCTGTTACAATAGAAGGCGTTTTTTTGCCCTTTGCTTTCTTCCTTTTGGGAGGGAGCGGCGTTCCCTTTTTCGGGATTTTTCCCAGGTGTTTCAGGGGAAACTTCGGGTTCTTTTTCTACCGGTTTGGGTGGCTGAGCCTGGTTTTGAGAACTCTCTTCCTGATTCTGGGGAATGGAAGCTGTTGTATCAGAGGCAGAGGCGTCACTTCCACGGGAATCCATCCGCCCTTTCCAACATAGATTTCCGTCCAGGCATGGGCAGAAGCATCTGTAATCTGGCTGGTATAGGAACCACTGTCTGTTGCCTGCAAATCCTGTGGGTGAATGACATAACCACTGACATAACGGGCAGGAATTCCATACATGCGGAATAAAAGAGTACCTGCAGTAGCAAAATGAATACAGAATCCTTGGTGCTGACGAAACAGAAAATCTTCCACAAACTCATTGCCAAAGGGAAGAGGATCTAAATTCAGGCTGTAAGAAGCATGCTCCCAGAGAAAAGTCTGGATTTCCCGGGCTGCATCCTGAATCTGAGAAACAGAAGGCTGCTTGGGCATGGACTGGAACACAGGAAGCTTCTGGATTTCTTCTGAGAGGGTAGAAAGCTTGTTTTTTGGAATCTCCAGATAATGCTTTGTTACATAAGAATGGTAGAGTTTCTCTGTTGCAGCTTTTCGCGAAGAAAGCCCAGGGGATTCCAGGATTTGGGCATCAGATAAGGCAAGGGGAATGCCAGAGAAGCTTACGGATTTCGAAAAAGGCTTTTTTAACTCATTAGATTCTCCGGTTTCAAGGTTATCAGGAATCTGGACACCCCAGGGAAGATAACTGTAAGAGGCAGAAAAAGCAGGAGAAAGAGTCATTTCATAAAGGCTGTTGTTCTGCTTTTTTACAGTATCAAAGGGAATGTTGTGTAATAATGAAATATTGTCTTGGGAATCACGCTTATTAGCGTGCAGGAAATCCTCTAAGAGCTGGTCTTCGCAAGATTTCCACTGGGAGCCTGTATAAGTTTTTCCCACGAACCCTCTTAAATAGATGGACTCTAAAGGACGGGAATCTGAGGAAAAATAAAACATCGTTTCATTGTTATGAACAGGAGCGGTATTGCTCAGAGATTCTCTGGAACGTACCTGTTCTTTTGGGCGCGAAGACGCAGAAGTATCAGAAGCTTGCTCAAACAAGGCTGTACGGAGCTCATTTACCTTTGTATAAAGGGGCTTTCTCCATTGAAAAAGATGCTGTGAAACTGTTGGAACCAATACCTGGGCGCACAAAAAATAGAGGAAAAGTGTGCAGCAGGGAACTGCCAGCGCAGAAATTCCAGGAGACTGGTTTTGCTTTAAAACATTCCAAAATAAGAACGCAGCCAGAAGAAAGCCAAAGGAAACAAAAGAGGGATTCACATTAAGCAAAAAATCCAGGGATGGAGGGAGAAGCAGCAAAAGAAGAAGGAAAAAGGTTTTTTGATTGTAGCAGCAAGGTAGAAAAGCAGCAAAAATACACCTGTAGCTGCAGGCAGGAACAGATGGTAGTCATCTCCTTTTAAAGCATAGGATGGAAATAAGGATATCCCATAGCTATCTTCAAAAATATGATTCAGTTTCCCAAGAAAAGCCTGAATCTCCAGAAGGAAATTTTCATGTTTCAGGTAGAGGAGGAAAACTCCCAAAATGAAGAAACCAAGCAAAAGCCTTCTTTGGTATTTGGGTTTAGGAATACTTTGGACTATGGTAAAAAAGAGTGAGAATACAAGAATCCACGGAGCAAAAGCTTCTGAGTTCCAGGGCTTGGAGAGGATGAATAAGAAAGAAAGCAGAAAGCCCAAAGAAGCAGAAACGTACAGAAAAAAACGGCATAAAAACAAAACTGCATGTTGCCAGGCAGTGACAGGCTGTACTGTTTTCGGCTGTATGGAACTAAAGGCGTTTTTTCTTTTTTCATGAGGCATCCTCCTTTTTATACAGGAATGGTCATGTCATTCGTAAAGGGACACGGGCTTTGGGTGTCAAAGCCAAGGGTTAAATCAGTACACAGAACAAGGCGGGTACAATAAGTATCACCGGGGTATTCTTCAGTATAAAAGTCATATAAATCTTTTTTACCTTCATATAAAGTTTCATGAAGCAGAGCATAGATACACAAGGTGAGTTCCTCTTCTGTCCGCACAGGATAGCGCACCAAGACGCTGATTTTTTCGTCAAACCAGATAACGAATGATGGCATCTGGCTTCAAAAAGGGAGAAGCTAAGGGACACCGCAAATTCCAGAAAACAACTAAACTGCCGGGCAGAATCTTTTGGAGGCAGAGCCTGAAGCTGGAGAAACACAAGAACCGGAAAGCTTCAGGTCGTCCAAGATCACGGACTAAAATGTTTCCTGTTCTGGCGCTTAGTTTCCAGTGGATTTGACGCATCTTGTCTCCGGGAAGAAATTCGCGAATTTCATTGGAAGGAAGAAGAGCGCTCCTGGAAGAATTTCTTCAAATCCCTGGCTCTCAGCAGCAAAATACCGGGTGGTTTCTTTTATCCGAACGTCCAGAGGAATGGCTGTGGGATAGAAGAATACCTGGCAACGGAACTTTCCGGGGAGATGGAAATTCAAAAAGGAAAAAGAACTGTGTAAACGCAGATTTTTTCCTTCTATCTGAAATTTTCCATAAAGTTTACTGGTGACTGTCCCGGAAACGGGAGTAGTCTTTTTCCCAGGCACGCAAAAGTGCAAAACACTGGATTCTACCAGATTTTTTTGAGCATCCAAAAGGCATACATCCATAGAAAGTCCGGAAACAGGAAAAAAACCTGTATTTTTGACCAGAATGGTAAAAGGGCAGGTGTTTTTTTGAAAGGTTTCTGCAAGCACCGTGGGGAAACGGAATTTCAGACAAAAAACAGCATAGAGAAATTTCCCAAGTCCCAGAATCATACAAAGAAGCAGAAGCAGCATCAGGGCACATGCGGCAGTGCTTTTGTAGAGAATTGTCACATAAAGCAAAACCATCAAAAAGCAGACGGAAAGTATATTAGAAATCATATCAGGAGTCTCCTTTATAATGCTTGCGAACAGAAGGAACAGGGGTACTTTTAGAAATCTCCTCCAGTACACAGCGGCTGTCTACATGGCTGATTCTGGCTTTGGCATTGAGACAGAGGCGGTGAAGACAGACATCCTGGAAAACCCGCTGCACGTCCTCTGGCGTCACATAGCTTCTTCCCGCGAGATAGGCGCCTGCCTGCGCCATATGGGTAAGGGCAAGACTGCCTCTTGGACTGATGCCAAGTTCCACCATAGGGTGGACTCTGGTTGCCTGCATCAGACTGCAAATATAGTGGTAGATGCGGTCATGAATAAAAATCTGGCGGCATTCTTCCTGGAGAAGCAAAAGCTCCCTGGTTTCTAATACAGGATGCAGGTTTTCCAGAGGATTGCTGGAAATTCTTCCTTTCAAAATGGCAATTTCTTCTTCCATATCAGGATAGCCAAGACTGAGACAAATGGTAAACCGGTCTAGCTGAGACTGGGGCAGTAATTGGTTCCGGCAGAACCGGCAGGGTTCTGAGTTGCCAGGACAATAAATGGTTTTGGCAGAGCATGGGTGACACCGTCTACACTTACCTGCCCCTCTTCCATAACCTCCAGAAGAGCTGACTGGGTTTTGGGAGAAGTACGGTTGATTTCATCGCCAAGAAAGAGGTTGCACATCAAAGCCCCAGGCTGGTAATAAAATTTATTGGTTTCTTTCCGATACATGGTAAATCCGGTTAAATCTGCAGGCAATACGTCGGGAGTAAAGGTAAGCCGTTTCTCTTTTAAATTCAAAACTCTGGAAAAAGCAAGAGCCATGGTTGTTTTTCCCACACCAGGGATATCTTCCAGAAGAATATGACCAGAGCTTAAAATAGCCATCATAACCTTTTCAATACAATCCTGTTTTCCAATCACTGCTTTTTGAACTTCTTCGATCACTTGGTGGGCAAGCTGACTGTGATGATTCATAAGTTCCTCCTAAAATGAGTAAAAATGTGAAAACAAAAGTAACTATAAGAAATATTCTGAAATTATTATAATATAAAAGGAAAAAATATGTCAACGCAAACATACACTTTTCTTGTGATTGTGATAAAGAGGCGGACATGGTACAATATCATGGCGAAAGAAACAGACAGATTTCATAAAAGCAGTAAGGAGAATAGAGATGGCGAGTGAATATTATAAACCTTGTAAAGAATTGGAACAATGTGAAGCATTGGATCAATATTGGGAAAAGAAGCAGTTTGAATAAATTTTTTTGAAGAGTATTTGAAAATTGCAGAAGAGACCAGTTATCCTCTGGCACAATGTCAGGTGGGATTCTGCTATTTAGAGGGAATCGGAGTTGAAAGAAATTTTGAAAAAGCATTCTATTGGTGTTTACTGGCAGCAGAACAGGGAGATTGGGATGCACAGTACAATTTGGCAAGTATGTATGAAGAAGGTTTGTATGTAGAAAAAGATTTAGAAAAAGCGAAACATTGGTATTTGTGCGCAGCGAATCAGGGACATAAGTTAGCTATGAAAAAGATTGTTGACAAATTATGACACGCAAGATATGATTACCCTAACTTAAGGAGGATGAAACCATGATTTTAGTATTAAAGCAAGGCGCAGATGAGAGAAAAGTAGAAGAATTAAAACAGCAGCTTATAGGACAGGGACTGAAATTACATTTATCAGAAGGCCTGAATACTTCTCTTATTGGCCTGATTGGAGATACGACAGAAGTAAGTGAAGACTGGCTCAATGCCCTGGATGTGATTGAGTCTGTGAAACGTATTAAAGAGCCTTATAAAAAGGCCAGCAAAAATATGCATCCATTACCCTCTGTTTTTGATATTCAGGGGAGAAAGATTGGCGGAGAGAATTTTCAGGTAATTGCAGGTCCCTGTTCTATAGAGACCAGAGAGCAGATGACCGAGGTTGCAGAGCGGGTTAAACAGGCAGGAGCCGGATTTTTAAGAGGAGGAGCCTTCAAACCCAGAACTTCCCCGTATGCTTTCCAGGGACTTGGAGATGAAGGGCTGAAAATGCTTCTGGAGCAAAAAAGCCACAGGACTGCCTATTGTAACAGAGATTATGAGTGCAGAACATCTTCCTTTATTTGAAGATGTGGATGTAATTCAGGTAGGAACCAGAAACATGCAGAACTTCCAGTTGTTAAAGGAACTTGGAAAAATCAGAAAGCCCATTCTTTTGAAACGTGGTATGGCAAACACCCTGGAAGAGCTGTTGATGAGTGCAGAGTACATTATGGCAGGGGGAAATGAACAGGTTATTCTCTGTGAGCGGGGAATCCGTACCTTTGAGACTTCTATGAGAAATACTCTGGACATTTCAGCAATTCCTATGCTGAAATCCAAAACCCACCTTCCGGTTATTGTAGATCCAAGCCATGCAGCGGGAATCCGGTTCATGGTGGAACCGCTTACCATGGCAGCTATTGCAGCAGGGGCAGACGGTGTTATGATTGAGGTACACAACAATCCTGAAAAAGCCTTATGTGATGGAAACAATCCCTGACACCAGACGCTTTTCAGGAAGTTATGGAAAAAGTTAAGAAAACAACAGAATTTTTTGGGAAGAAAATGTAGACAGAAATGGAGATAATTATATGAAATCTCTTGTTTTAGCAGAAAAACCTTCTGTGGCCAGAGACATTGCAAGAGTTTTAAATTGCAGCAAAAAGTTAAATGGAGCATTGGAAGGGGACAAGTACGTGGTTACCTGGGCTCTTGGGCATCTTGTAACTTTGGCGGATCCGGAGGAATATAACCAGAAGTACAAAGAATGGAACATGCAGGACCTTCCAATGCTGCCGGAACAGATGGAGCTTGTGGTTATCCGCCAGACCAATAAGCAGTATCAGGCAGTGAAAACTCAGCTTTACAGAAAAGATGTAGGGGAGATTATTATTGCTACAGATGCGGGACGTGAGGGAGAATTAGTGGCACGCTGGATTTTGGAAAAATCCAACTGCAGAAAGCCCATTAAACGTCTTTGGATTTCTTCCGTAACTGATAAGGCAATCAGAGAAGGCTTTTCTCATTTAAGAGACGGACGAGATTACAATCCGCTGTACGATGCTGCAGTATCCCGCGCAGAAGCAGACTGGCTGGTGGGCATAAATGCTACCAGAGCGTTGACCTGTAAGTATAATGCTCAGTTGTCCTGTGGAAGAGTGCAGACGCCCACCTTGGCTATGATTGCAGCCAGAGAAGAAGAAATACGGAATTTCAAACCAGAGGAATACTATGGTTTTACCATACGGGCAGGAGGAAACCGCTGGATCTGGCAGGATAAAAAAAGTGGAAGTGCCCGCTCTTTTCATAAAGAACGAATAGAGGCTGTGAAAGCAGCGGCAGGAAACGGTGTTCTGACAGTGACATCTGTGGAGAAAAGCAGGAAAACAACTGTTTCTCCGGGACTTTATGACTTGACAGAGCTTCAAAGAGATGCCAACCAGAGATTTGGATTTTCTGCAAAGGAAACGCTGAATATTATGCAGCGCTTGTATGAGAATCATAAGGTGCTTACTTATCCAAGAACAGATTCCAGATTTATAGGAAACGATGTGGTTCCCACCATAAAAGAGCGTTTGAAAGCCTGTGCAGTGGGGCCTTACCGAAAGATGGCAGGCGCATTGTCCATGAAACCGGTAAAGGTGAATAAATCTTTTGTAGATGATAAAAAAGTCAGTGACCATCATGCCATTATTCCCACAGAGCAATTTGTACAGTTGGAACATATGACCAATGAAGAACGGAAAATTTACGATTTAGTGGTAAGGAGATTTTTTAGTGTTTTATACCCTCCCTTTGAATATGAGCAGATTCTTATGAAAGGTGAAGCGGGTGGTGAAGTCTTTACCGCAAAAGGAAAAATTGTAAAGAGCCAGGGGTGGAAAGCGGTTTACGAGGAAGATGCAGGAGAGCAGGATGAAGAGTTCCAGAAGCTTACTGAAGCGGAAAAGGGGGCTCATTTGAAAATTGAACGGGCAGAGCTGACCCAGGGGAAAACAAAACCTCCGGCTCCGTTTTGCGAAGCAACCCTGCTGTCTGCTATGGAAAACCCGGTAAAATATATGCAGACCAAAGATGCAAAGGCAGCAAAGACGCTGGGAGAAACAGGAGGACTGGGAACCGTAGCCACCAGAGCAGATATTATTGAGAAACTGTTTGGCACCTTTTTGATGGAAAAACGTGGACAGGAGATTCATATTACATCAAAAGCAAAGCAGCTTTTAGAGCTGGTGCCGGAAGATTTGAAGAAACCGGAGCTTACAGCGGATTGGGAAATGAAGCTATCTAAAATAGCAGAGGGAAAACTGAAAAAAGATGTATTTTTAAGTGAAATCCGTGGTTATACCCAGGAACTGATTCAGGAAATTCAAGCAGGAGAGGGAACTTTCCGGCATGAAAATCTCACCAATACCAAATGTCCGGTCTGTGGAAAGAGAATGCTGGCAGTGAATGGGAAAAACAGTAAAATGCTGGTGTGCCAGGACCGGGAGTGCGGACACAGGGAGATTGTTTCAAGAGTAACCAATGCCAGATGTCCAAACTGTCATAGAAAGATGGAACTGTATGTAAAGGGAAAGGAAGATACCTTTATCTGCCAGACCTGTGGATATAAGGAGAAACTTTCCAGCTTCCAGCAAAGACGGGCAAAGGAAGGCGCAGGAGTTAGTAAAAAAGATGTTCAGCGCTATCTTAACAAGCAGAAAAAAGAAGCCAGCCAGCCAGTGAACAATGCTTTTGCAGATGCATTGGCAAGACTGAATTTAAAAGAATAACATGAGAGAAAGAGATTGTCGCAGGATGGATGGCAGTCTCTTTTTTATACGTGTTTATAAATTTTTTAGGAAAAAAATCTTGCTATAAAAAGGTTTCTTGTGTTACCATAGTATAGTGCTAAAGTAATAAGAGAAAAGGGGGAATTCAAAATGTCCGAATTTAATATGAATGTTACTCCGGAAATCGAAAATCTTACGGAAGTATGTAAGGAACATAGTAAGATTGACCCGTCCTTGTATGGAAAATATGATGTGAAACGGGGACTGAGAGATTTAAACGGAAAAGGTGTCCTGGCAGGTCTTACACAGATTTCCAATATTGTATCTAAAAAAGTGGTGGACGGTAAAGAAATCCCCTGTGAAGGTGAGTTATATTATCGGGGAATTAACATTGAAGATTTAACAGAGGGATTTTTAAAGGAACAGAGGTTTGGATTGAAGAAGCAACGTATTTGTTGCTGTTTGGGACTTTGCCTACACCGGAGGAATTAAAGGAATTTTCTGCTATTCTGGCTTCCCAGCGGCAGCTCCTACAAACTTTGTACGGGATGTTATTATGAAAGCACCCAGCAGAGATATGATGAATACCCTTTCCAGAAGTGTTCTGACGCTCTATTCTTATGATGATAATCCAGAAGATATTTCACTTCCCAATGTACTTCGCCAGTGTATCAATCTGATTAGCGTATTTCCGCTGCTATCTGTATATGGATATCAGGCTCATAAGCATTACAATCTGGATGACAGTCTGTATATCCACAATCCGGAAAGCAATCTTTCTACAGCAGAAAATATTTTGCTGCTTTTGCGTCCGGATAAGGTTTACACACCTTTAGAAGCTAAGATTCTGGATCTGGCTCTTGTGCTTCATATGGAGCATGGAGGTGGTAATAACTCTACTTTTACCACCCATGTGGTTTCCTCTTCCGGAACGGATACGTATTCTGCTATTGCAGCGGCTCTTGGCTCTTTAAAAGGTCCTAAGCATGGAGGCGCCAATATTAAAGTTGTCAGCATGTTCCAGGATATGAAAGAACAGTTACAGGATTGGGCAGATGAGGACGAAATCAAAGAATATCTTGTGAAGCTTTTGCATAAAGAGGCTTTTGACAGGAGAGGGCTGATTTACGGAATGGGTCATGCAGTGTATTCTATTTCAGACCCAAGGGCACAGATTTTTAAACGCTTTGTGAAACAGCTTGCAGCAGAAAAAGGCAGGATGGCAGATTATGAACTGTATGCAAGGGTGGAGCGGCTGGCTCCGGAAGTTATTGCACAGGAACGCCGTATTTACAAGGGCGTCAGTGCAAATGTGGATTTTTACAGTGGTTTTGTATACAGTATGTTAGGATTGCCGCTTGAATTATATACCCCAATGTTTGCCATTGCCCGTATTGTAGGATGGTCTGCACACCGCATGGAAGAAATTAATTAATACAGATAAGATTAATTCGTCCGGCTTATAAAAAATGTTTTGGAAGAGCAGCCTTACAAGCCATTAAATCAGCGCAGCTTGAAAGGTAAAAATAATTCGCAATGATTTTGCTTGTTTTAAGGCAGATTCCTTTGCGATAAGGTACAATAAAAGAAAAACTTTATCGCAAAGGAAGAAAAAATGAGCAGAGAACAGGAACGAGCC
>ENA-OQAA01001476-OQAA01001476.1-human-gut-metagenome-genome-assembly--contig:-NODE-1476-length-11674-cov-1.897722_pt1 | contig 11674 bp, 16 predicted proteins | sample MGYA00242489_ERZ504515 | MGnify/ENA primary metagenome ERZ504515 (study PRJEB26092, sample SAMD00036237) | human gut metagenome | host: Homo sapiens | study: EMG produced TPA metagenomics assembly of...
CGACTACTTTCTGTTAAATCGTATTACGTCAGTCGCTTTATGGGTAAGGGGATTTTGTGTCTGCGACATTTCTGTTGTGCAAGAAATATGTACAATTAAAATGAATTTTGTCGCTTTGCAAGCAAAATCCCACTAAACCCTATAGGTTGCGGATTTGAGGAAAATCTTTTTCGCTTTTGTCAAATCAATGCAAAACTATTGTAAAAGCATACATATTTTCGCAATTTTGTCGATTTTGTCGTTAAAATGTATTGATTGACAAACTGAATCAAGCTATTCATGCCTATGTTTGCTCTTGCCGAGGCGGAAGAGGATAGACAAAATCCTCAAAACGACTCGGTACTTGAAAACTTGAATAACTTTGAAAACGAAACTTGTTAACTTGAATTTTGAGGATATATCTGCAAATATAAGGAAAAGATTTTACTTATTAAAACTGGAATATTAACTTTTTAAAACTTGGATTTACTTATGAAAAGAATTCATTGCAGTGTCAGTACTGATTTGCGCATTGGCACTGGGTTCAACGACACTTACTTCTTGTGTTGACGACAACGAATCAGCATCAGTTACCGCTATCCGTGATGCAAAAGCAAAACAGTTAACAGCTTTGGCAAACTATAAGGATGTTCAGGCTCAGAATGAAAAGATTATTGCTGAAGCAAATGCTGCTATAAAAAATGCGGAAGCAAAATGGCAGGAAATTCAAAATGAATTAGAAGGTCTCGAATTGGAAAAAGGAAAAGCCACTCTTTGAAACAGAAATTGAAACAGCAAAAACTAAAGCAGAAGCAGAACTTCTAATACAAAAAGTTGCATTAGAACAAGCTAAAGCAGAATTACTTCAAAGCATCAGATGCAGTAGATTTAGCAACACAATGGAGAATAAACAATCTTATTGCTGCAGCAGATGCAATAATGAATGGTGGAACTTATACTTTATATACAGGTGATATTTATGTAAACCCAGATGGTACAATCGCATCTACAGGATATCAAAGACAAATAACAATTGATCCAAGCGTCTCAATAAATGGAACTAATGGATTAACTTCTCAGTTACTTACAAAAAAAGCTGACAGAGTAAAAGCTGAATACGAATTAACTGATATAAAATTAAAGATTGCTGACTTAGTTAGAGAAGAAGAAGAAAAGTTAGCAAGAAATGAAGCTCTGCTCAAAGAATATCAGAACTATAGCAATGAAGATAGAGATGCAGCTTATGAAGCATTAAACAAAGAAGAAGCGGCACTTGCTCCATTAGAGAAGAAAAGGAATGAAACATTGGCTGCATACCAAACTGAAGCCACCAACATTGATAAAGGCTAACAGAAAAGTAGAAGCAACTGAAGTTGAAAATTATCTAGTATCAAACGGAGACGCTCTTCAATATATAACAAGAGAATATCCTGAAAGAAAAGAAGTCACTGTAACTTATGAAGATGGGACTTCTACTATCACATGGGGTGATTACTCATTAGGTGGAGAAGCTAAAGGCCAAATCATTGTAAATACTGACAAACTTAATGAAGATATTCTGTCTGCCGAAAGAAATGTAGAAATTTATAAAACTGGAGTTACTGAAGCTAAGAAGACAGAAACTGATGGTAAAAAAGATGATGCAGCAGTTTACGTAAGTGACCCAGATTATGGTACATTATTGTTTGATGGAACTTACAAAGAACTGAATGACGCTATTAAAGAAGCTTCTGATGAATTCAAGGATGATCCAACTAATGGAAATAAAGCCACTCTTGAAAATTTGGAAAAAGCTTAAAAAACTATATGAAGACGGCTTAGCTCAAGGAGTTAAAAATGCAGAAAGAAGCTCTGGAAACAACAAGAAAGAGGCTCTTGAAAAATTAAATACAACAAAAACTGTGTTAACAGGTGATGCATTCAAGACCTATACAACAACTTATGAAGCATTTATAGCAGCTGTTGATAAATCTGTAGATTCATGGGTTGCATATTTGCAAGCAAATTATAGTTGGGCAATTCAAAACAGTTTGGTTGAAACACTTACTTCTGTAGCCGAGGCTATACAAACTGGGAAGATGAAATCAATCAACTTGAACAGAATATCAACACCAATAAAAAGAACATTGCTTCCATGACAGTTAATGAAAATGGAACTCAAGTAGATGAAGCTACTAAACAGGCTTATATCGATGCTTTGGATGTTGAAATTGCTCGCCTTGAAAAGGAAATTTCTATCAAACAGGCTCAGTATGACAGCTACATGAGTCAGGTTGAAGCCCTTATCAACGGTGAAGAAACTCCAGAAGTTCCTGAAACTCCGGAAGAAGGTGGCGAAGAAACTCCTGCTGAATAAGCAAAGGTCTCTTGAAACAAGATGCTAATAGCAAAAAGTTTATAATCCGAAGGAAGGAGGAGCAATCCTCCTTTCCCGAAGGATAAACCCAAACAACAAAACAGAAGAATATGAAAATCAATAAACTTTTAATATTAGCCGCACTCCCGATGATTGGACTTACAGCCAATGCCCAGGATAAAGGTCCGCAAAAGAATGACTTTACCGTGGCAGCAACCGTAAGTTATAACAATACAGTAATGCAGAATGCTGCCGTAGGCACTCTGCCCAGCTACAATGGTTTCCAGGCTCAGTCAACCAACTGGAATGACAAGTCTCTACAAGTGGGAATCGAAGGTGGCTGGTTCTTCCTCGACGAATGGAAACTGGTATTGGGAGGAGGCATGAGTATCACCAAACATCCGGGTTATTCGGGCGTGCCGGGAACTGCCGACAGCGACGAATCATTCGAATGGGGTGATGTTCCAAGCTACGGCGCTGTAGCTGATCAGAACTTCGTGCAATTCAATGTTTACACAGGAGTTGATCGCTACTTCAAGACGAAAGTCGACGGTCTGTATCTCTATGCCGGAGCACGCGTGGGTTACGCCTACGGACGTAACATCTCATTCACCGACGATGAGTACAACATGGGTAAATCAGTTGGCGAAGCGTTCAACGTACGCGGAGCACTGACCGGAGGTGTAGAATATTACATCACAGACGGCCTGTTCGTAGGTGCACAGGTTGACCCGTTTGCTTACACCTACAACCGCAGCTTGATCAAGCCGCAAGAGGGACTGAGCAACCTCGATGCCAATAGTCATAACTATTCCATCCTGGCAGCCCCGACAATTAAAATTGGATTCAAGTTTTAATAGATACACGTAGAGTACTATTAAGGGGGAAGGCTCTGTCGGGAGACAGGGCCTTCATTCATTTTTCCTTCTTCCTAATCTGACGAAACTTCGGATTCTTGCTTTCAGACTTCGGAAAGATTTTGTAGCTTTGCGAAGAATACTCTATCTAATATCTGAATATATGTGTATAAAAAAATATCTTTTCCTGCTTCTGGCGGTGCTGTCACTTGCTTCATGTGCCGGAAACGGGAATAATGACAAGCGGCAGACTCTGACCGTAACCATCGAACCGCTCCGCTATTTCACGGAAGCTATTGCCGGGGATAAATTCAATATTGTCAGCATGGTACCCGAAGGAAGCAATCCTGAAACGTATGACCCTACCCCGCAACAGCTGGTGAAACTGGCCAAGAGTAAGGCATACCTGCAAATCGGACACATCGGATCGAACAGGCATGGATCAAAAAGTTACAGGCGAATACACCGAACCTGCCGTTCTACGACATGTCGGAAGGCATTGATCTGATTCATGAAATCAACGGACATACGCACGGAAAGGAAGACAAGCACGCACATGGTGTGGAACCGCACATCTGGAACTCCACACAGAATGCGGCTATCCTGGCTGAGAATATCTATAAAGTTCTGTGTGAACTGGATCCGGCCAGCGAATCTTATTTTCATCAGAGACTGGACAGTCTGGAAAAAGAAATACAGACTACTGACAAGGAAGTACAGGAACTGATGGAGCATGCCGACCAGGCTTTCCTGATTTATCATCCGGCACTGAGTTATTTTGCCAAAGATTACGGAGTGAAACAGATCAGCATCGAAGAGGGAGGAAAAGAACCTTCACCGGCTCACCTGCAGGAACTGATCAGAACCTGCCGCGAAAATCAGGTACGGATCATCTTCGTACAGCAGGAGTTTGACGTGCGCAATGCGGAACTTATTGCCAAGGAACTGGGCGTGCAGGTTGTTTCCATTAATCCGCTCAGCTACCGCTGGAAGGAAGAAATGCTCAAGGTGGCACGGGCTTTGTCGAACCCTGACAAGAACAGCGGCGTATGAAAACACCGATCCTGCAAATGACCGGCATCTCTGCCGCTTACGACAACAAAACAGTTCTGGAGAACATCAACCTGACAGTGTTCGAACGGGATTTCCTCGGTGTCATCGGACCCAACGGAGGAGGAAAGACCACTCTCATCAAGGTGATGCTGGGCTTGCTGAATCCCACTGCCGGCAAGGTGACTTTTTATCAGGAAGGAAAAGAGGTGCCCGAAATCAGCATGGGCTACCTGCCTCAGTATAATTCCATCGACAAGAAATTCCCAATCTCGGTCTACGAGTCGTGCTTTCGGGACTGAACCGGCAGAAATCGCTTTTCCGGTCGTTCTCGCCTGCCCAGCATGAACAGGTGAAACAGGTCATTGCACGCATGGGACTGGAAGGACTGGAGAAAAGAGCAATCGGACAACTGAGCGGCGGACAGCTGCAACGGGCCTTACTGGGACGGGCACTCGTCTCCAATCCGCAGGTTCTGATTCTGGATGAACCCAATACCTATATCGACAAGCGTTTCGAAGCAAAGTTATATTCTCTGCTGGAAGAAATCAACCGCGAGCGGGCCATCGTACTGGTGAGCCACGACATCGGTACCGTTCTGCAAAATGTAAAGAGTATTGCCTGTGTCAACGGCACACTCGACTACCATCCCGACACGGAGGTGCCTGCGGAATGGCTGGAAGAACACTTCGGATGCCCCATCGAACTGCTCGGCCACGGGAATCTGCCCCACAGAGTCCTGAAATGCCATCACCACTGATTTCTTTGAAACTTTAAGACGCGTGAACCTCGCTGGAAGTAAATTCTTTACTATCTTTGCCGCATTGAATGTTAATGAAATAACAAAATGAAGCAACAGTACAACAAGATTAACAATCTGGTGGGTTGGATCACGTTTGTCATTGCAGCTTTCACTTACTGCATGACCATCGAACCGACTGCAGCTTCTGGGACTGCCCCGAGTTTATCACGACCGGTACAAGCTGGAGGTGGGACATCCGCCCGGCGCACCTTTCTTCATGCTGACAGCTAACCTGTTCAGCCAGTTTGCCAGCGATCCTTCACAAGTGGCCATGATGGTAAATATCATGAGCGCACTGATGAGCGCGGCATGTATTCTCTTCCTTTTCTGGAGCATTACGCACCTGACACGGAAGCTCATCTGCGGATCTGGACCAGCTGACCAAAGGAAAACTGATCTCAATCATGGGAGCAGGCGTTGTCGGAGCACTGGCCTACACATGGAGTGATACATTCTGGTTCAGTGCCGTCGAAGGAGAAGTATATGCTTACTCAAGCCTGTTCACGGCCATCGTGTTCTGGCTGATCCTGAAATGGGAAAACCGCGCCGACGAACCTCACAGCGACCGCTGGCTGATCCTGATCGCTTACCTGACAGGACTTTCCATCGGTGTTCACCTGCTGAACCTGCTGTGTATTCCCGCCATCGTACTGGTGTACTATTATAAAAAACACCCGCAGGCCAATCTCAAAGGAAGTCTGCTGGCACTTGTCGGCTCCATGATCCTGGTAGCAGCCGTACTTTACGGTATCGTTCCGGGCATCGTGAAAGTAGGCGGATGGTTCGAACTGCTCTTTGTCAACAGCTTCGGCATGCCGTTCAACACGGGAGTCATCGTCTACCTGGCTGTTCTGGTTGCCTCACTCGTATGGGGTGTCTATGAAAGCTACACGCAGAAGAGCCGCAAGCGCATGAACATTTCGTTCCTGCTCACCGTCGGTCTGCTGGGAATTCCGTTCTACGGCCACGGCACCGGCAGCGTAGTTATCGGTATCATTGTTCTGGCGATACTGGCCATCTATCTGTTTGCCAACCTCAGCGAGAAATACCGGGTCAGCGCACGCACGCTGAACACCAGCCTGCTGGCCATGATGATGATCGTGGTAGGATATTCTTCATATGCTGTCATCGTGATCCGTTCGTCAGCCAATACGCCGATGGATCAGAACTCTCCGGAAGACATCTTTACTCTGGGTGAATATCTGGGACGCGAACAGTACGGAACCCGTCCGCTGTTCTACGGACAGACATACGCTTCGAAACCGGCCCTGAAACAGGTGGACGGCGGATGCATGTACGACGTGACAGAAGGAGCTCCGGTGTACCAGCGCAAGGAAAAAGAACGTCCGGATGAAAAAGACAGCTACGAAATCGTACGCAACAAGACGGAATACAAATACGCACAGAACATGCTCTTCCCCGCATGTGGAGCTCGGATCATGCCTCAGCCTACGAACAATGGCTGGGAGGTGTGGAAGGCAAACAAGTGCCTTACGACCAGTGTGGTGAAATGATCATGGTGAAGGTTCCTACCAGTGGGACAACATCAAGTTCTTCTTCATCTACCAGTTGAACTACATGTACTGGCGCTACTTCATGTGGAACTTTGCCGGACGCCAGAACGACATACAGGGACAGGGAGAAATCGAACACGGCAACTGGATTACGGGCATTCCGTTCATCGACAACGCACTGGTGGGCGACCAGACTCTCCTGCCCGGCGAGCTGAAGAACAACAAGGGACACAACGTATTCTACTGTCTGCCGCTGCTGCTCGGACTGATCGGTATGTTCTGGCAGGCTTACCGCGGAAACAGAGGCATCCAGCAGTTCTGGGTAGTGTTCTTCCTCTTCTTCATGACGGGACTTGCCATCGTGCTCTACCTGAACCAGACTCCGCTCCAGCCGCGTGAACGCGACTATGCATATGCCGGTTCGTTCTATGCCTTTACCATCTGGATCGGTATGGGTGTAGCCGCCATTGCCGAATGGCTGCAAAAGAAGAAAGTGAGTGAAACCGCAGCTGCCGGAATCGCTACCGTAGTCTGCCTGCTGGTTCCCATCCAGATGGTAAGCCAGACATGGGACGACCACGACCGCAGCGGCCGGTATACCTGCCGCGACTTCGGACAGAACTACCTGAGCACCGTGCCGGAAAAAGGAAACCCGATTCTTTTCACCAACGGTGACAACGATACATTCCCCCTGTGGTATAACCAGGAAACAGAAGGATTCCGCACCGATGTGCGCGTCTGCAACCTGAGCTATCTGCAGACAGACTGGTACATCGACCAGATGCGCCGTCCGGCCTACGACTCTCCTTCAGTACCGATCAACTGGGAACGTATAGACTACGTATCCGGCCACAACGAAGCTGTTTATGTACGTCCGGAAGCCATGAGCACCGTCATGAACTATTACAAACAGAATCCCGAAGAAGCCAAGCAGGAATTCGGAGACAATCCTTACGAACTGAAGAACATTCTGAAGCACTGGGTTCGTTCGCCGAAAGAAGGCCTGCAGATGATTCCTACCGACAGTATCGTACTGAAACTGGACAAGGAAGCCATCAAGCGTTCGGGTATGCTGGCACCGGATTCCATTCCGGAATACATGCACATTTCACTGAAAGGCAAGCACGTGCTCTACAAGAGTGAGCTGATGATGCTGGAAATGCTGGCCAATGCCAACTGGGAACGTCCCATCTACATGGCCATCACCGTAGGTTCGGAAAACCATCTGAACCTGACCAACAACTTCCTGCAGGAAGGTCTGGCCTACCGCATCACTCCGTTTGACAACGTGAAGCTCGGACGCCGCCTGGACAGCGAAAAGATGTACGACAACCTGATGAACAAGTTCAAGTTCGGAGGAATCGACAATCCGGACATCTATCTGGATGAAACCGTCCTGCGCATGTGCGACACTCACCGCCGCATGTTCGTACAGCTGGCCACCCAGCTGATCCGCGAAGGCAAGAAGGACAAAGCCCTGAAGGCTCTGGACTACTGCGAGAAGGTCATCCCGAGCACGACTGTCCGTCACGACTACGTGATGAGCAGCTCAAAGGAAATGGCTCATGACTACATCGAGCTGGGCGAACATGCCAAAGCCGACAACATCCTGAGACAGCTGGCTGACAATGCCGTGGAATACATTTCCTGGTACATGAGCCTGGACGATGTCCGCTTCACAGGTGCATACGAAGACTGCACACGCTATTTCTACATCCTGGACGATGTATGCAAGGAAATGGAGTTGCTGAAAGATCCGTCGACCGGCAAAGTCATGGATTCGGCTGCACACTATACACAGAAATTTGAACAGCTCTACAAGCTGCTGGAACAGCGTGTAGGCAAAAAGTAAAAAAACAGAAGGCACAGCGCGTTCTCCCTGCGGAGTAATGCGCTGTGCCCTAAATTTTAAATAAAGTGCTGATAGAACAACCCCCTCAAATCGTACGCTGGCTTTATCCCCGTGCCCTCTGGCGCATGGACAAGAAGGTAAAAGCCGTTTACCTGACCTTCGATGACGGCCCGATCCCGGAGATAACTCCCTGGGTACTGGACCTGCTGGACAAATATCACATCAAGGCAACCTTCTTCATGGTGGGAGACAATGTACGCAAGCATCCGGAAGAGTTCCGATGGTAGTCGAAAGAGGGCACCGCATCGGCAACCACACCTTCAATCATATCCGCGGATTCGAATACCTGAGCCGGAACTATCTGGCCAATGCCGACAAAGCCGACGCCTATCTCCATACGGATCTGTTCAGACCGCCGCACGGACACATGCGATGGCTGCAATATATGGTCCTGAAACGGAAATACCGCATCGTGATGTGGGATCTTGTAACCCGCGACTACAGCAAACGGCTGAACGGCCGGCAAGTATTTGCCAAGGTGAAGAAATATGCACGCAACGGCTCCATCATCACGTTCCACGATTCCCTGAAATCGGAAAAGAACATGAAATATGCCCTGCCCCGCTCCATCGAATGGCTACTGGAACAAGGCTATGAATTCAAGGTGTTCGACTGACACTGTCTGCCTGACAGACCGGGAAGACCATTCAGACCGGTCACAGCATAACCTATCATATACGGAAACACATGGACAATTATCCGGAAATAAGCAACATCAGAAAAAGCATCAAAAGCCATTATCCCGTTTCTGATGAATCCATCGACCTGCTCGGGAAGCATTTCAGGAAACACCTTTTCCCTGCAAAGCATCTGATTATCAGAGGATGTATTATTGACAGGAATGTCTATTTCATTGAAAAAGGCCTGGCCCGTTCCTACTGTCTTGCCGACGGAAACGAACATACGACCTGGTTCTCAAAGGAAGGAGACATTACTTTCGGCCTGCTCTGTCTGTATCACAATCGGGCCGGATTTGAATATGTAGAAACCATCGAACCCACTCTGGCATACTCCATTCCCATAAGCATCCTCAATGAATTATATGAAACCAACATCGAAATTGCCAATTGGGGAAGAGTCATCCACCAGGAATGCCTGCTGTCGCTGCAATGCATACGGATAGACAATCTGACAATGACCGCAAAAGAAAGATATGAAGCACTGCTCAGCACATTTCCGGATATCTGCCAAAGAGTCAATCTGGCTACATCGCTTCCTTCCTCGGCATATCGATATCTGCGTTAAGCAGAATCAGAGCCGGAAAATAATTTCCTGTACAGATTTGACCTATGTCAAAAAAACACTTCCCGGCAGTGGCTATTTTTGTTGCAAAAAACAATGAAAGAACCATCCTATGCAAGCAGCGACAAGCGAATTATATGGCTTGATCTTGTGAAATTCATCGCTATCTTCATGATGATAGCTGTCCACTGTACCGACAATGTGACTCCGGCCGAACGTTCAGAACCCTGGTACAATCTCTGGGGAAGCTTTTACGGCTCCTTCATGCGTCCCGCCATTCCACTGTTCGTAATGGTTACCGGCGCCCTGCTCCTGCCTGTCAGAGAGAATCTCTCCACCTTTTACGGCAAGCGTCTTACCCGGATCGTCGTTCCATTTCTGATCTGGTCAGTCCTTTATAACCTTTTCCCCTGGATAACCGGATTGCTGGGGCTGTCACCAACCGTCATCAACGATTTCTTTGCCTGGGCCGAACCCGATCAGTCATTTTCCGGAGCCTTGCATCACATTCTGATGATTCCTTTCAACTTCTCTCTCCTGGCGGTTCAGATGTGGTATGTCTATCTTCTTATCGGTTTATATCTTTACATGCCTATATTCTCTGCCTGGGTCCGGCAAGCCTCTGTCCGGGAACAAAGATTCTTCCTGTTGCTGTGGTTTGTTTCTCTCTTCATTCCCTATCTGAGAGAATATCTCACAAAAGACCTGTGGGGAACCTGTTCATGGAATGATTCGGGCTTCTTTATTACTTTGCGGGATTCAACGGTTACCTGCTATTGGGGCATTATCTTATCAACAACCCTGTTAATATCAGCTGGAGCAGACTCATTGCTTTCGGCCTGCCCGTCTTTATCACAGGATATTGCATCACTTTTCTGGGCTTCAAATCGGTTACTGCAGTGCCCGGACAACCGGTGGACTGGTAGAACTGTTTTTACCTATTGCAGCCCGAACGTACTGATGATGACACTTCCCCTGTTTCTTGCCATGCAGAAAGTGAAAATACGATCAGAAAGAACCAGGCGTTTTGCCGTAAACATCTCGACATGCACGCTGGGGATCTGGATGTCACACTATCTGTTTCTGGGCCCCTGTTACATGCTGGTTGAATCACTTCCGATACATACCATGCTGAAAATGATAGTCTGCACAATCCTGCTGCTGTCCGTAACCTGGATATTTGTCTATACAGTCAGAAAATCAGGCAACATAGGAAGGTGGATCATGGGATGACGAAGGGAAATGATTTCATTTTGACATTTTGCTTTTTACGGCCCGTGAGAATCAGGAATTCACGTCCTGAAGGACGGGCCATTCTGATTTCGCGAACGATTTTTCGGATATCTCCCTGTACCATTGTTGATTAGATCAAAATTTAACACTTCCGGGAGACTCCTTCCAGCTCAAAATGACGAATCCGGAAAGGTCTGCCTTCCTTTTTTCATCCGTTTGCAGACCTTTCCGGAAATTCGTCTGCACGTTTCAGACGAAACGTCTAAACATTATCGGCAAAACGAATAGTCATCTTCATTGAATCGTCTGCAAGTTTCAGCAAAGGTATGCAGTCAGAACCGGGAAAATCCGCATATTTATCCCTTTTTTCGGTACAGACTGTATGTTTATCTGGTTTCCATTCATACCTCTTCCCCAATGAAGCAAAATGCCTCAACAGGGAGTCAGCCCAAAAGCGGAAAAAGAAACATTCTGTCAGGAAAATCCCCGATCAGAAAAATCAATGCAACAGACAGAAGAACAGCGTAATTTGATCTGCGACAAATTATTATTGACTGCGATTGCCTACCTTTGCGGAGAAAACCACAATCAACGTCAATATAATAATGATTCATAGGAATATAACAAACTATCAGTACGAACTGGATATATTAAGGGCCCTTGCATGTTTTCTGGTCATATGGCAACATGTAACGGAGTGCTATTATATACAGCCTGATTTCACAATCA
>ENA-OQAA01001477-OQAA01001477.1-human-gut-metagenome-genome-assembly--contig:-NODE-1477-length-11652-cov-2.340130_pt1 | contig 11652 bp, 15 predicted proteins | sample MGYA00242489_ERZ504515 | MGnify/ENA primary metagenome ERZ504515 (study PRJEB26092, sample SAMD00036237) | human gut metagenome | host: Homo sapiens | study: EMG produced TPA metagenomics assembly of...
GTGGTCAATACACATACCAGAGTAGAACGTGCTGCTTTAATTAACAGCGGAGCTGTGGTGGATCACGATTCTGTTGTGTGTGCAGGAGCACATATTGGTCTTGGAAGTGTGGTAAAAGCAAACTGTACAATCGAAGCCGGTCAGAAAGTTGAAGCAGGAGAGGTGATTTTTTCTACCAGAAGAAAAATTGAAGGTGTGGACAGCCGCAGTCTGGAAGATGCGGTTTATGCGTTTGGTTTCGGACCGCAGTGCAGTTATGTGAAACCATTTGGCGAAGGACATATTAATGAAACTTATGCTGTGTATATGCCGGGACAGGATGGAAAAGATGTACCGCTTTACGTTCTCCAGCGCATCAATATTAATGTGTTTAAAAATCCGGATCAGGTAATGGATAATATTTTTGGTGTTACAGAGTATCTGCGTAATATTATCCGTCAGGACGGCGGAGATCTGGACAGAGAGTCTTTATCTTATATCAAGACTAAGAGTGGTGACACATATTTTGAGGATGATCAGGGACAGCCATGGCGCTGCCTTCATTATGTACCAAACTCTGTATGTTATCAGCAGGTGGAAAGACCAGAGCAGTTTTATCAGTCAGCGCTTAGTTTTGGACATTTTCTGAAACAGTTGGGAGATTATGCCGGCGGAGAGCTGTATGAGACAATTCCGAAATTTCATGACACGGTAAACGTTCCGGGATTTTGAAGATGCACAGAGGAAAGACGTCAAAAACAGAGCGCGTTTATGCCGTCCGGAAATTGAATTTGTTCTTTCACGCCAGGAAGATTGCGGCGTATTAATGAAACAACTGGAAGAAGGAATACTTCCGCTTCGGGTTACGCATAATGATATCAAACTTAACAACATTCTTTTTGATGCAGACACAGATAAGGGATTGTGTATTATTGACCTGGATACCATCATGCCGGGGCTGGCAGCTAATGACTTTGGAGATTCCATTCGTTTTGGGGCATCTACGGCAGAAGAGGATGAGCCGGATCTGGACAAGGTGCATTTTGATATCAGTCTTTATGATATTTATGCGAAAGGGTATCTGGAGATGGCAAAAGATGTTTTGACTCCGGCAGAAATCGAAAGCCTTCCATGGGGAGCAAGGTTAATGACGTTGGAGTGCGGTATGCGTTTTCTGGCAGACTTTTTACAGGGAGACGTGTATTTCAGGACTGCATATCCGGAGCATAATCTGGTTCGTGCCAGAACACAGTTCAGACTGGTAAAAGAAATGGAAGAGCAGTTTGATGAGATGAAGGATATTTTGAAGAAATATGTTTAATGTAAGCTCCCGGTGGAAAATAGCATTTAACTGAATGCTATAGTGCGGTATGTCTGCTGATAATCATAAAAATTTTATGGAGCAGACAGAAAGGCATGATTGTGATCTGAAATAAAGGCAGTACGGAGCTGTCAGGTCTGATTTCCGATGGGGAGAATTTGAATGAATGTTTATCATATTTTTATAACACACAACAGAGCCTGGTCTAAAAGAGAAATCATAGTATTTGCATTGATTATGCTGGGAGCAGTTATCGTTCTGGGAGTATTAGTTGCAGATAATAAAATTAGAAAAATACAGGCGGCAGCAGTCCTGGGTCTGCTGGTATTCCTGGGGATTGTTCTGGGATCTACAGTATTCACCAGAGAACCGGGAAACAGGGAGTATGAACTGATGCCTTTCTGGTCATGGAAAAAGATATTTTTTTACAGAAATATGGGGCTGCTGCAGGAGAATTTGTTGAATTGCATTTTATTAATGCCTATGGGATGTTTGCTGCCGGTGATAATGGGGCATCAAGTGAAATTAAAAAATGCTTTTGCAGCAGGACTTATGTGTTCAGCGTTGATTGAAGTCAGTCAGTTGGTTTTTAAAAGGGGGTTGTTTGAATGGGACGATATGATTCACAACAGCCTTGGATGCCTTTTAGGCTGCTTTTTGGTGAACATCATAGTAAAAAAGAAATATAGTGACTAAAAGCAGAAAGTATGGCGAAAGGTATTTTGAGAAACAGACTGGTATTATCAGTGATTATTTGACATATAAATTATGATGAATAGTCTGTTTCTCCTGATTTTATGTGGGACGGCTGAAAATATTCTGTTTGGAGGAATAAAAGAGATGGGCAGAATAATTTTAATCAGCAGCGTTTTGCTTCTTATAGCTGTGGCAGTGATAATCCTGTATTGTGGGCTGGTTGAAGGCTCTGTTAAGTAGCTATGATAAAGCTTTCTACTACCGAAATATTGTGTGTGGATTAATAAGAAAGGATTTCCACTATGAAATCATTGCCTGTTCTCTTTTCTTCAGATGCCTGTCAATGATCAGCAGAAAGGTTCCGGAAGAGATGACAGCGCTGACGGCATCTGAAAGTGGTTCCGCATAGAATGCCGCAGAAGCCTGGAAAAACAGCGGAAGGGTAATAGTTCCTGCAACATAAAGCAGCTTCCTTAATATGGAAAGGAAAGAGCGGTTTTGGTCCGTTCCAGGGCAGTCAGTGCATCTACAAACACATACTGAAAGCTTAAGGGGATGATCATCATGGTAAATACTTTGATTCCCCAGACAGAAAAGTCCATGTATTCCTGACTGGAGGTGAAAAGGCGGACAAAGGTTCCCGGAATAAAACGGGAAAGGATAAACATGAATGTGGTAAACAGAAGCATCAGCTTCAGGTTTGTACGTACTGTTTTTTGACCCGCTGAGTCTGACGGGCGCCGTAATTATAACTGATGATCGCCTGGGTTCCGCCGCTGATACCGATCATGGGAGATGTTATCAGCAGCATATAGCTTTGTACAATGGTAGCGCAGGTGATCAGCATATCTCCCTGTTCCGGTCCTCCGTATTTCTGAAGAACCGTGTTCATGACAATCAGAAGAATGCTGTCTGTTGCCAGAATCAGAAACGGGGACATTCCAAGGTAAAGGATATTCAGCATCAGTTTTCTGCTGTAATTGCCAAAGGAAATGCGCACGTGGACTTTTTTGCTGAACAGAAAAAGCAGAGCAAAGGCACAGGATGCCATCTGAGAGATAACAGTGGCAATGGCTGCTCCGGCTACATCCATATGGAACAAAAAGATAAAAACAGGGTCAAGGATGATGTTGGAAACTGCGCCAATAAGCACAGTCATCATTCCGGCAACAGGGAATCCCTGACAGTTGATAAAATAATTCAGACCGGCTGCCATCAATGCAAAAAAGGTTCCGGCAGTATAAATGGTCATATAAGTATCTGCATATGGGAAAGTAATCTCACTGGCTCCGAACCAGATCAGAAGATGATCCTTCATAAAAAGAAAGCCGGCTGTCAGTATAACGGAAAATCCGCACAGCATCAAAAAAGAGTTTGACAGAATCTGTCTGGCCTTCGGAAGATTGCCCTCGCCCATTCGGATCCCAAGAAGAATGGAACCGCCTAATCCCACAAGAGTTCCGAAGGATGACAGAAGAGTCACAATGGGACCGCACACGCCCACTCCTGCCAGCGCCAGGGCGCGGTACCCGGGATATGGCCGATGTACATGCGGTCAATAATACTGTACAGAACATTGACAAACTGGGCGATCATTGCCGGAATGGCAAGACGCAGCACCAGTGAAGATACAGGATCTTTTCCAAGATCTGCTGAAGTTTTCATAATTCATTTCCCCCGCCCGAAAAGTGTGCAGAAAACCTGCACCGTCCACTACTATAACAGAAGTATCGGGGCAATTCAATAAAAAGAAAACGTTTCGTCGGGAAGATAAGAAAAAGAAATGGAAGATAAAAAAGATACCACAATATCATGAGATTTTAAGAAATTTGAGAGGGATATATAAATTTTATTTTAGGTATATAAATTTCCGGTATTTTCCGGATTTACAAGGGGCAGTACTTGTGATAGAATGGAAAATAATGTGATAATAGGCTGAAACTGTTTTCGCAGTGCAATATTTTATGAAATCAGAAGCAGGAAAAGGATTAGAAGGAGTAAAAATGGAAACAAACGAAAAAAGAAATGTTCCCGATGATGATGTGATTGATTTAAGAGAAATATTTTTTGCAATTAAGAGAAAGATTTTTCTTATTATTGCAGTAGGATTGCTGGGTGGCTGTCTGTATGGCGCATATACGGCTTTTTTAATAGATCCTGTATATACTTCCACGTCCAGTATTCTGGTCTTGTCCAAGGAGACAACTCTTACGTCTATTGCGGATCTGCAGCTGGGGTCACAGCTTGCAGCAGATTATCAGGTACTGATCAAAAGTACAAGTGTAATGGAGGATGTTATTGATGCGCTTGATCTGGAAATGACACCGGAGGCTCTCAGGGCGAGTATAACGATCAATAACCCCGAGGATACAAGGATTCTGGAAGTTTCTGTAGTAAATACGGACGGAGAACTTGCGAAAAAAGATCACAGATAAGGTTGTGGAGGTTTCTTCCGAATATATTGGAGATAAAATGGAAGTTGTTCCGCCTAAGATCATCGAAAAAGGAAAGATTCCCACAGTGCAGACCTCTCCAAGCATGACCAAAAATATTCTGATCGGATTTCTTGCAGGCATTGTTCTCTGTGGAGGAATCATCTGTGTACTTACAGTTATGGATGATACCATTAAGTCTGAGGATGATGTGGAAAAGTATCTGGGTGTTCCGGTTTTGGCTTCTGTTCCGGATAGAAAGGACTATATTAACAAGAACAGAAGAAAAAAGTAATACCCTGAGTGAAAGGAGATACCGGAATAATGAAAAGAGTTTCAATGCAGGATGTCCGTAAAACGGATTATTATTATGAAGAGGCAATTAAAACACTGCTGACAAATATAAAATTGCCGGCAAGGATGTAAAGACGATCTTACTTACAAGCTGTTACCCTAACGAAGGGAAAAGCGACATTACATTTTCTCTGGCAAGGGAAATGGCAGCGTCAGGAAAAAGGGTTCTTCTCCTGGATACAGATATGAGAAAGTCTACTTATGCTCTCAGGTTTCGTGTGGCAGAGAGTGTTTCAGGTTTATCTCAGTTTTTAAGCGGACAGATAGGAATTGCGGATTTATTATATTCAACTAATTATGAGAATCTGGATATTATTTTTGCAGGTCCGACCGTTCCCAATCCGTCAGCTCTTCTTGGGGAAGGGATTTTTTCCACTCTGCTGAAAAAACTGAGAGAGCATTACGATTATATTTTTGTTGATACGCCGCCTGTTGGCACAATTATTGATGCCGCCATAGTTGCTCAGAAATGCGACGGAGCAGTTCTGGTTGTGGAAAGTGAAGCAGTCAGCCATAAAGTAGCTAAAAAAGCAATCGCACAAATTGAAAAAAGCGGCTGCAGGACGCTCGGAGCAGTTCTCAACAAGGTTGATATGAAAAAAAGACAAGTATTATTCTCGCTATAGTGGAAAGTATGCCGCCTATTATGAAAAAATGAAAGAGGATCAGAACAAAAATTGAGAAGACATGGTAAGCTTATAAATGTATGCCTGGCTCTGTTATGTATAGTTCTTGTGCTGGTTCTGGGAGGACTTGTTGTATGGAACAGAAACCAGACAAGGGAAGATAAACAAAGGCTGGAGAAGCTGGCGGACGAAACAAGAGCAGAGGACAGGGAAGATTTACAGAAATTAGATAAAAAACAGGAAGAAACGGCAAAAGAACTTCAGCAGAAGGCGGCTCAGGAAGCGGAGGTCACAGTGACCCCTGCGCCGACTCTTTCTCCTGTGCCTTCGGAACCTGTAAAGGAAAAAACAGCAGGGATATCCTGTTGGGGAGACGATCTGCTGACTGCAGAGGATACACAGCAGTATTCCTATATGACAGTTCTTCAGAAACTTCTTCAGGAAAACGGTTATAATATTCCGGTAGTCAATAAGACTCTTCAGGGCGGAGGCACTCTGTCTATGATGAAGAGAGCCGGGGTTGATGATCAGATCATTCAGAATTTTATTTCTGAGCATCAGAAAGCAGCCAATGGCGCGCAGCTTTATGTTACAGAAACAGGAATCCGTGATTTTACGGAAGAAGACCTTACCCGTGACGATCTGGACTATATCCCTGTTATATTTATGGGATATTATGGCGGCTGGAATCATGATCCGGCTGAGCTTGCTCAGCAGCAGGAGCATATTCTGAAAACATTTTCCAACCAGGAGCAGTTTATTATAGTTGGAACCCGGCCGTTGGACGGTTCCGTGGATTCAGCTGCTCTGGACGCGGCGTTAAGTGAAAAATGGAAAGAACATTACATAAGTCTTGCTGCTGTCACCTCTTCGCCTTCTTCCACATATGAAGCGCAGGCGGCAATGGCCCGGGCGGTTTATGAGAAAATGGTGGAACTGAATTACATCAGCAAATAAAACAGGAAGTGTACAAGGATGCTGACAAAAAAAAGAAGTCGATATCGAAAAAAGAGAGCCGCATATATTCTGACAGGATGCGCAGTGCTGATCGTGGCGGCAGTCTTTGGAGCGGGAATATGGAAAAAGCAGACAGCGTCTCCGCATCTGAAAAAATCCGAAAATTCTGTATCCATGGATCAGCAGGAAGACGGCATTACATATAAGGGAAAAACTTATACTTATAACGACCATCTGAGCAATTTCCTTTTTATGGGAATTGACACCAGAGGTGAGGTGGAAAACCAGGAAACAGATAATACCGGACAGGCGGATGCGATCTTTCTGGTGTCCATGGACCGGGTGACAGAACAGATTCATGTAATTTCCATTCCCCGTGATACCATAACAGAGATAGAAGTATTTACTGTTGGAGGAAAAAGTCTTGGCAAAATGGAAAACCATATCAATCTCCAGTTTGCCCAGGGCGATGGAAAAAGAGAAAGCTGTGAACTGATGGAGGATGCGGTTTCTGACCTGTTTGGCGGAATTCATATTCAGAGTTACTGCGCGGTTAATATGGACGCAATTCCTGTAATGACAGAAATTGCCGGTAACGTGGAGGTTACGGTTCCGGATAACAGCCTGGCAGAAGTGAATCCTGAATTTACAGAAGGCGCAGAGGTTGTTCTCACAAAGGATAATGTAGAACAGTTTGTGCGCTATCGTGATATTGACCAGACTCAGAGCGCTCTGGTGCGTCAGAACAGACAAAAAAGTTTTTTGCAGGCATATATGAAAAAAGCCCAGGAAGAGTATCAGAAAGATGCCTCATTTGTTACAAGGCTTTACGACAGCCTCAGAAGTTATATGGTCACAAACATGGGAAATGACATTTTTGTAAAGTTTCTGACAGCTACTGAAAAAAATCCTCCGGTGACGCATACAGTACCGGGCGAAGGGGTTCAGGGTGATTATTATGATGAATTTCATGTGGATCAGGACGGACTTCAGGATTTGATATATTCTGTTTTTTACAAAGAAGATAAATAGCAGACATGCCATTATCTTATATAAAAATTTATATTAAAAGGAGAGACGACAATGAAAAAAACAAACAAAATTTTAGCCGGAATTTTAAGCGCAGTTGTACTGATGAGCCCTGCAACCACATGGGCGGGGCCTAGTATTACAGACAAGGTAGTAGTTGTAGAAGACAGTGTTGGTAAATATATCGTAACAGATAAAATTGAAGAAGATGAAGTATTTACCACTCTGGAAACTGAAGATAAGGAAATGGCAGACCTGATCAAAGAGGTAAATGAAGGAACAAAGGATATGAAGGCTTTTACTGAAAAGTTATCTGCCGTACTGGAAACAGTAACTGATGAGGAAGCAAAAGCAGCACTTGAAAATACAATTAAAGAAATCGAGGAAAAGAATCTTGATTTCTTAACAGGCTTTATGTCACTGGAAGCAGAAGAGGGCGTAACTGTAGAGAAGAATGAGAACGGCAAATATGATGTTACTGTTCAGGTTCCGATTCTGAAAGACACTCTGAAAGATGTTAATATTTTATATTATAACAAAGAGTTAAAGAGCTGGGAGATCATTGAGCTACAGCTGTTGATTTTGAAAAACAGACAATTGAGTTTGAAGTGGAAGACTTTTCTCTGTTAGCTGTTCTTGCTAATGTTGAGGAAGCAGAATAATCAGTGAACTGAAATTTTAGCCCTGGAATATTAAAATAAGAATCTCCCCGGAAATCAGATGCTTTGCATGACTGGTATGCTGTGGGAGATTCTTTTTTGAATTGGGAAAATGCACAAAAATGAAAATCGTTTTTTTGGATAATATTCTGATTTTACGTTTCCATTAAAATTGTACTTGTAACCAGCCGTAAAATATGATATTATTCCGTTCAAAGAAAAGGGAGTAGCGGCCATCGGATGAAAATAAAATGGTTTTCAGATGAGGTACATATTTGCGTCAGTACGGTATCAGTAAAAGATATCCGCGATATGAAGTAAGCAGCAAGACTTTTGTTTTGAGGCAGAATGAATCTGTCCGGAATGAAAGTCTTTTTCTTTTCTTTCAATAAACCGCCCGGGGACATATGATTGAAATTTCAGTTTAAGGTATACCTGTATGTTCATCAGATTGGGCAGTAAGGAGGACACAGATGGAGGAATTTAACAACATGAAAAAGAAATGGTCTCCTAAAAGACCAAAGACCGGAAAGCATGCCAAAAAGGTTGTGGCAATCGTTGCCGGGGTTGCGGTTGTGGGTCTGTTTGCAACAGACTGTACCTATCAGATCCAGGAGCAGGAGCAGGCGGTTTTGTCAACCTTTGGAGTGCCGAAAGCAGTGACAGAAACAGGACTTCATTTTAAACTGCCTCTGATCCAGCAGGTACATAAGGTAAACACTACCATACAGGGATTTCCTATCGGGTATGATCAGGAGTCGAATGATGTGATCGCAGATGAAGGGATTATGATCACATCAGATTATAATTTTATTGATGTAGACTTTTTTTGTGGAGTACAGGATCACGGAGCCGGTAAAATATCTTTATACGTCCCAGCAGCCGGAAGATATTCTGAAAAGTATTGCCCAGAGCTGTATCCGTACAGTGATCGCCAGCTATACGGTAGACGATGTGCTGACTACGGGAAAAAGTGAGATACAGGCAAAGATCAAAGAAATGATCATGGAAAAAATGGAGGTTCAGGATGTGGGAATCCAGCTTGTGAACATTACGATCCAGGATGCGGAGCCGCCTACACAGGAGATCATGAAGCCTTTAAGCTGTGGAAACAGCAAAGCAGGGCAAAGAAACTGCTGTTAATAATGCCAATAAATACAGAAACGAAAAGCTTCCTGAGGCAGAAGCCCAGGCAGACCAGATCATTCAGGATGCAGAGGCTCAGAAGCAGGTCAGAATTAATGAGGCAGAGGCTGAAGTGGCAAGATTTAACGCCATGTATGAGGAATATGTAAAAAATCCTACAGTGACAAAGCTTCGTATGTTCTATGAGACTATGGAAGATGTGCTTCCGGAAATGAAGATTGTGATTGACAATGGAGATGGAACCCAGAAGGTTCTTCCACTGGATTCTTTTACCGGGGAAAGCACAGGTGAAGAAACGGTGGATGCACAGCAGCCGGAAACCGGGGCTGAGCCGGAAAATGCTCAGAGTCAGACCACAGACGCTGCAGTACAGGGAGGTGAATGATCATGAAACGTAAAAAAGTTCTTGCTGTGGCTGCAGGTGTTGTAGTTGTATTTGCAGCTCTTACATCAGTTACAGTGACAAAACAGAATGAATATAAGCTGATCCGCCAGTTCGGAAAGGTACAGAGAGTGATTGATAAGCCGGGGATCAGTCTTCGCGTACCATTAATGGAAACAACGGCAACATTGCCAAAACAGACCCTTCTCTATGATCTTGCGCCTTCAGATGTTATCACAAGGGACAAAAAGACTATGATCACAGACAGTTATGTGATCTGGAGAATTTCAGATCCTCTGAAATTTGCCAGAACGCTGAATTCTTCAATAGAAAACGGGGAAAGCCGTATTAATACAGCAGTATATAATGCGACAAAAAATGCCATCAGCAGTATGTCCCAGGACGAGGTGATCACCAGCCGGGACGGGGAACTGGCTGATATGGTAATGGGATCTGTGGACGATAATATGGAGCAGTACGGAATAGAGGTAATGCTTTTTGATACCAAGCAGCTGGATCTGCCGGATGACAATAAGGAAGCTGTTTATGAGAGAATGATCTCAGAAAGAGATAATATAGCGGCTACTTATAAGGCTGAAGGAAGCTCAGAGGCCAAGGTGATCCGCAATACTACGGACAAAGAGGTTGCCATTCAGATTTCAGAAGCCAAGAAGCAGGCGGAAATCCTGGAAGCCCAGGGTGAGCAGGAATATATGAAGATCCTTGCCGGCGCTTATGGCGAAGAAGGAAGAAGTGATTTTTATTCCTTTGTACGCAGCCTGGATGCGCTGAAAAACTCTATGAAGGGCGAGGACAAAACAGTGATCCTTTCTCCGGATTCCCCGATCGCACAGATTTTCCAGGGGAATACAGGAACCGTGCAGTAATTGATCGTGTGTGATTTACGGAAGAGTTTATAAAAGACAGAAGTTTGTGTATTTTTGGAAAAATAAATAACTGAAGTTTTATGGAGACACAGCAGACACCGGAACATGGAAATGGGAAGGTGGCTGCTGTGTTATTGTTTACATTGTGGGGGATTTTACTTGTGAATATTTATCCGGCTGTGGCAGATATCATTTTGCAGATATGATTTTGGAAAAAAATAAAAAAAGTACTTGCAATCTTTATACATTGATGCTAAACTATAATGCGAACGCGCTATGAGTGCGTCCATAACTGCAGATTCAAGCCTAAATTACGAGAGGAGGATTTCCAGTGAAAGTAAGATCATCTGTAAAGCCGATCTGCGAGAAATGCAAGATCATTAAAAGAAAAGGATCTATCAGAGTTATCTGTGAAAATCCAAAACACAAACAGCGCCAGGGTTAATGACGGCAGTTTGTGAAACGTGCGGCTGCAGTTTGATACACCCGGAAGGGTTGTTCGGACTGTTTGTATAATTGATTTATCAAAGCATGTATTGCCTAATACCGAGAGGCAACAGCAGCATTTAGCTGCAATTTCGGAAAGGCTGTCTTACGCCAAAGACGGCTGGGTGTTTTACCGAGGCACCCCAATTAGGAAACTAAAAACAGAAAGCAGACTTTCAGGTATGCCCCATTTCACCTTGCCATCCGGCAAGTGGTGTACAGAAGAAGCGCTTTCAAAAAAGAAGATGGAGGAAACAGTACATGGCTCGTATAGCTGGTGTAGACTTACCAAGAGAAAAACGTATTGAAATCGGCCTTACCTATATTTATGGTATCGGCAGACCGAGCGCAGACAAAATTCTTGCGCAGGCAAATGTAAATCCTGACACACGTGTCAGAGATCTGACAGATGAAGAAGTAAAGAGAATCAGCGCTGTCATTGATGAGACAATGATGGTAGAAGGTGATCTTCGTCGTGAAATCGCTCTTAATATCAAGAGACTGCAGGAAATCGGATGCTACAGAGGAATCCGTCATCGTAAAGGACTTCCGGTTCGTGGTCAGAAGACTAAGACAAATGCAAGAACCCGCAAAGGTCCGAAGAGAACAGTAGCAAACAAGAAGAAATAATAAGTAGAATAATTGATAAAAGTAACTTAAGAATATTACATTCAAGGAAAGCGTAGGTTAGTTTTAAA
>ENA-OQAA01001478-OQAA01001478.1-human-gut-metagenome-genome-assembly--contig:-NODE-1478-length-11649-cov-1.536452_pt1 | contig 11649 bp, 11 predicted proteins | sample MGYA00242489_ERZ504515 | MGnify/ENA primary metagenome ERZ504515 (study PRJEB26092, sample SAMD00036237) | human gut metagenome | host: Homo sapiens | study: EMG produced TPA metagenomics assembly of...
GAAAAGAGTTCCCACAGGGAAGCAACTGTCCAGCCCGGAGCAAAGATATTATTATAATATCCCTTTCCATTGCGACCATAATCCCAGTTGGTGTGCTGAACAACTTCGGGATAAAAGCCCACTTTAGCCACACCACACATGTGTCCTTCGTACGGTAACAATTGACGCATAGAGGTAGAAATCACTTGGGCAAAGTCAGAGAAACGAGGTTCATCGTATTCTTTCGAAAGCCAATTCAATACATCGGCAAATTCAAAAACAAACACATCTATGTGGTTATTCTCCACCGATACATTTCCCCAGCCACGAGTTTTCAGGCCGATATCACCCAGCATCTGTCCTTCGGCAAAAGGAACGTCCCAAGTATAATACCAGGATAAAGCAAAATAAGCTGCTTTCTTCGACAGTTCTGCATAATGCGTACGCTCCGCCCCTTTAGTAACCAGCGCCAGATAATACGTAGCAGTAGCGGCATACAGAGAAGCTTCTTTATCCTCACAGTTTGCATCCAGGGTTGAAGAGAAGAAATCCGCCTTAGATATAAGTTCTTTCTCCAGATAGCCCACCGTACGTTTCGCACTCTCCAGATAACGTTTATCCTTGAAATACTTGTAAGCCATCACCAAAGGCAAGGTAGCTGAAGGGGTGCTTCCACCCGTTCCATCTACAATAGAGAAGTCATCCTTAAACTTACGCGGGAAGCTACCATCCTCATTCTGCAAACGCAGGAGCTATCCAAAATTCCTTTGATACGCTTCTCCCACTCAGGATGTTTGCGCTTCTGCTGCTTTTCGTAAGTCAGATAATTCAGCACGGCATACACACCCTCTGATTGGCGGCGGATACTGTGCTTGGATTCTTTAAAGCCACGATTATAATGTACCACCTCATTGAAAAAGCCTGCCGGAGAGAAACCGTTCTGAAGATACGTATCAAAAACACTGTTGGCACTATTCATCAATTCCTGGCGGTTCTGTAACGCACCATATTCCAGTGCATTGAAAGCATTGAGCAACGTACGTCCCACAAATCCGATTTCAGCAACATCCACATGATCGCAAGTAGCCGTTTTCAGTTCCACACCGGAATAGTAATGAGTAGGCGTATTGTCCACATAACTTTCCACAAAGAAATTACTGAGTACTTCTTTCATTCTGTCCACCGTATAAGGTGTATCGACAGGCTGCGGACGGTTCGTGTCGTAACAATACTCCCAAGTGCGCTGCACGCACTCAGAAAAATCAGCGGCATCTATTTCCGCCAACTCCCAGGTCAGAGTAATGCTGTCTCCTTTGCGAAGCAACTGAAAAGCCTCAACAGAAGGAGCTAAAGTCAATTTACGAATATAAGTTTTCGGAGCTTCCCGATATGGAAAACCATAAGAAAGCACAGTCATACCTCCCACATTTTCAAATCCGGTATAGCCTATGGATGTTTCTCCGGACACAATGACCTCTCCTTCTTTGTGAGTGGCCAGCGCCTCCTTGTCAAACTTATCAATGCGGATAACCGACATTGACTTACCATTGCAGAGTTGAAAGCTGCTGTAAGCGGAGTGCTCAAACGGTCCTCGCGCACCAACCAACTATCCGAAGTATGGAATGAAGGCGCCTCTTTGGGCGAACGCAGGTTACGACGATACCAGAAACCGGGCATATAGAACTGACAGTCATCATGCTTATAACCGGTTTTTATCTGCTCTCCATAATTGAAATACACATTCTCCAAGGCTTTGATGACAACATTGATGCGTTGTTTCCATCTTTCTCCGTAACCTGACGGGTAATGACCAGCGGCAGACTTTCGGAAGGCTGACAATCGTACACACCATCCTGCACTTTCCGGAGAGTTAATGAATAGTGTTTGGCATCATTTCCCGGAACTTTTAAAGATACAGAAACATTCTCAGGAGTATAGTTTGCCGCTCCAATATTTGCAATGCCCGCAGAAAGCATTATCCCTAAAAACAATCTTTTTAACCTCATATTCAATCTTCATTTTACTATTTTACAATACAGGTCTTTCGGATTCTGATGACGGAGAATTGCCAGACACGGATGGCCACCCGTCTTTCCAATCAACCTTATCTAGCATCAACACACGGCCTCCGGGATTCTTGGTACTCACTGCATGATAAAACACCCAGTCATTACCCGCCTTATCCGTTACAATCTCTGAGTTATGTCCGGTACCTACAAAAGCCTCATTCTTGTGAATCAGTATTTCATGGTGGTTATCCAGCATCTTCTTACCATTTTTATCCACATAAGGTCCAAAAAGTTTCTTCGAACGACCTACAACCGTAGTATAAGTACTTTTCAATCCTTCACAGCAAGTTCCTATAGATGCAAAGAAATAATAATAACCATCTTTTTTATGAATATATGTTCCTTCATAGGCTGTTCCTGCCACCCGGCGGAGCTTGGCACCTTTCCTAACAGAAAGTCCGTCATCCGACAGTTCAATGCCGTAAATTCCCCGGAAACTACCCCAAAAGAGATATTTCTTTCCTCCATCCTCTATATAGAAAGGATCAATGGAATTCTGTACATTGATTTCATTGCTGCGGAACATCTTTCCATGATCTGTAAAAGGACCTTCGGGCTTATCGGCAGTGGCACATCCGATACCACAGGTCCATTCGCCACCCCAGACAGACATGGAATAATAAAGCACGTATTTATCACCTATTTTATTGATATCAGGAGCCAGAGTCCTCCTTTAGGTTCAAAATCCGGACGAGTGCCTTTGGTAAAAGCAGTACCCACATACTCCCACTCCACCAAGTCTTTTGAACGATGGATAGGCAAGTTTCGGATATCTTCGGTGGCATACAGGTAATAATAACCATCTTCCCCTTTGATAACAGAGGGATCGGGCAGGCTATAATTTACAACCGGATTCTGATAGTTTTTGACGGGCCCTTGCGCATAAGCAAACAGCTTATGGCGACAAAGGCTCCGATTAACAATATTTTCTGCATATATTCACTATTACTTATTTACAAACCGGAGCTTCTGCCTCGGTAGATGGACTATTACCGGCAATCACCGGCCAATCATTCTCCCAAACAATCCGGTCAATCATCAATAGCGTCCTTTGCTCGGGGTGTGTCTGTCATAACTATGATATAGCATCCATTCATTACCCTCACTATCCGTTACGATTTCCGAGTTATGCCCCGGTCCTACAAAACGATCATTGGCTCTGATCAGCACTTTCATATTTATTGTCCAGCATTGATTCTCCGTTCTTATTCACATACGGGCCTAAGAAAGAAGTGGAACGGCCAACAACCGTAGTATAAGTACTCAACATAGAGTTACAGCATGAACCGACAGATGCAAACATGTAGTAATAATCGCCACGTTTATGAATGTAAGGTGCTTCAAAAGCAGTACCTGCAACCTGCACTCTTTCTTTCTTGGCTGTTGCAATGTCAGGGTATACTCTCGTACCGTCTTCATTCAGCTTCACAGCATACAAACCGTTGAAACTACCCCAAACCAACACTTCTGTCCATTGTCTTCAAAGTAGCAAGGGTCGATGGAGTTTCTTACATCAATTTCACTTGAAGTGAACAACTTTCCTTTTCCGTCTACCGATATATCCAATGTGAAAGGACCTTCGGGAGAGTCAGCCGAAGCAATACCGATACCGGCAGTTGCAGGCTTGCCCATGGCAGACATGGCAAAATACAAGATATATTTATCACCCACCTTTTCGATATCCGGTGCCCAGACTGCTGCACCCGATTCCGTAACAAACGTAGGTTTTGTTGCAAACATCTTGCCTCCGTCTGTCCAGTGAATCAATCTTCCGACTTACGGATTACAGATGTATTGGTGGCATATACATAGAATGAATGGTCATTCTCTTTCCAGACTGTAGGGTCAGCTGCGCTGTAATCAGTCAAGGGGTTTGAATAAGGATTCTTATAGTTTGCTGTTCCCTTATTATCGTCGTCCGAGCAGGATGCCAAGGCTCCTGTCAGAGCCAAGGCAAACAATATATATTTACTTCTCATATATTATCTTATTTATATCTTTGTTCAAGTTCTTCTACCGGGATATTATCTTCATAACCGTCGTAACCATAGTTCTGATTGATACGCCTTGAGTGTTGGATTCTATGGCATTACGCGGAATGGGCCACAACACGTGATACGGCTTCATGATAAATGCATTGGTTGAATAATAATATTCTGTTGCAAAGAAATTATTCTTCTCCATCATGCGGTCATAATACCAGTTCTTCTCTGAAAAGTTATTGAGTGAATATCCATCTATACCCTTTTCTGCTTTCAGGAAGGCAATACGAGTCAACTCAGTCTTACGATGGTCTTCCAGGAACAATTCTCTGGCTCTTTCATCCAGGATATCTTCCAGTGTAACGGATGAGAGTTCCGGTGCATTCACACGGCGACGGATTGTATTCACATCCTCAGTAGCCAGATCGTTCTTGCCTAACCACCAGTAAGCCTCAGCTCTATTCAAGTAAGTTTCGGCAAGGCGGAAGATATACTGGTCTGTGAAACCACCTACAGGTACTTTACCTCCTGCATTCGGATCATCCTTATCAATCAGAACCTTCACAATCGGGAAAGAGAAATAACAGCGCATGGTATCGGTGCAGTAAGCAGGATTAACCGGTTGACCGAAGTAAGCGGCACTACCACCCTTTGAAGCTGGCAGATTGTATTTGATACGTGACTTATCATACCAGTTATTGGAATTATGACGCATATCATCTCCACAATCCTTCCACAACTCATATTGTGCATAGTTGGTAGGACGTATCTTGGCAAGACCTCTACCCAGCTCTTCCAACTGTTCGTATCCATCATAAATGCCTGATGCATCAGTCGTTCCGTTCTTTCCGTCCGGTGTCTTCATTTTGCTTCCGGCATGCCACTGCGGCACGAAGTTACGCTTACGTTTTGAACCGCTTGGAGAAGAACATCCGTCCAGACCGTAGATTTCCTGACCGATCATAATGCCTTCTTTGTTCTCAACAATACTGATATTCTCTTCCTGGAATAGGTCGTTGTATACGTCCTTACTCTTATCATCCATATTGATACCGAAGCGTTCGGTCATCAGACGCAATCCATAATCATTGATACAACGAGTTGTTGCATCTACGCCTGTTGGAAGTCACCGGTAGCCAGACATATCTTAGCCAGTAAATGTTCACCTGCGGCTCTGCTCACAGCACCACGGATTACTTCTTTAGGTAACCATTGTACAGCATATTCCATATCTTTCTTGATATTCGCCAAGATAGTTTTGCGGGAAACGGTATTAAAGTCCAGTTTTGCACCGGTAATTTCTTTCTCCGATCCAAGGTACATCTCCAAATTGGTTAGTCAGCAGATAATACCAATAAGCGCGATGGAAATATCCTTCTGCTAAACAAGCGTTTCTGTCTTCTTCCGAAGCCATACCGTCAGCTTCAGGAGCACGGGTAATAACCGTATTGGCATACTTGATACCGTTCCAGCCGAAAACCCAGTAACGAAGATGCAGATACATATTGGTGGTAGGGGTCAACTGAGTCACCATATTATGGATTTCCTTCGTTTCAGGACCTCCCATAACAGCCAAATCAGACCAAGCATATTCATATACAGAATAGGTTTCACAGTTTCCAGAGTTGAAAGCGTCTCCAAACCATTCAAAATTCATCTGTTTACGGCAGAGGCGAAGCATGGTTTCCAAACCTGCTTTATCAACAAAAGTGTTCTCCGGTGTCAGGAACGACATCGCCTTCGGTTCAAGATCAACACAAGCAGAAAGACTGGCAGCTATCAGGCAAGTTGCCAGACCTTTTAGTATATATTTCTTTGTTTTCATTTGAATATCTTTATTTAATTATCGTTCTATCAGATTATAAGGTAATGTCTACACCAAATGTCCAGATGCGTGGAGTAATGGCCTTAGTCAAAGGATCAGAAGTTCTCCATTTAGAAATAACGAATGCGTTATCCACATTAATACTGAATCTTAGATTATCAATCATAAACTTGTTGATCAACTTCTTCGGGAATGTATAAGACAATGCCATATTCTGCATTCTTACGTAGTTTCTCTTTTCGTAAATGTTCACACCCGGGCTATCGATGTTTGCACCCAAACGGGCATATTTGCTATTCGGATTCCATGGTGTCCAATACTCGGTCCAAACAGAGTTTGAAGTATTGTAGTAACGGTTAGTTTCGTTTCTCGGCAGGTTATCAATATCCATCCAACCGAATTCTCCACGCAGTACAAAAGAGAAATTGATGCATTTGAACAAATTCAGGTCACTGCTCAACGTCATACGATGCTTCGGAGTTTTTGTACCCAACCAGAGCTTATCGTCATCATTGATCTTACCATCGTTATTAACATCCAGTAGTCTCGGGTCACCCGGTTCGCTTACCATATTTTGCAGCTTTCCAATTCTTCATCCCAGTTGCCATACGCCAATCCACTTATAATCATAGATTTCATCAATAGCATGTCCGATATACCAACCGTTCTGTACATCATCGTCTTCACGCTGACCGATAACATTACCATCGGCATCCAGCACATCAATCATATCACCGTACAGATGTTTGATTTCATTCTTATTAGTAGAATAAGTGAAGGTGGTATTCCAACGTACATTAGAAGTATTGATATTTACACTTGACAAAGTTAACTCAGCCCCCTGGTTAGCAATTTCTCCCAGGTTAGAAGCGATCTTACCATATCCTGAGATTTCAGGCATAGCACGGTCCATCAACAAGTCATTCGTCTTATTCTTATAAAGTTCTACAGAACCGCTCAGTCTGTTTTTGAACAATCCAAAGTCAACACCGAAGTTGAACCCGGTAGTAGTTTCCCATTTCAAGTCTCTGTTAGCCAAACTTGAAGGATATACACCTTTATAGTTTACCCCATCCTGAATAACGTTGGTAATAGTTAATCTTGAGAAAGCAGCATAACGGCCGATGTCACGGTTACCGGTTTGTCCCCAGGAAAGACGCAACTTCAGGTTGTTAATCCATTCAACATCCTTCAAGAACTTCTCTTCTGATATACGCCATCCGGCAGCAACTGTAGAAAATACACCGAAAGGATTATTCTGTCCGAAAGCTGAGAAACCGTCACGACGTACAGAACCTGTCAGCAAATAACGGTCCATCAAAGAGTAATTCAAGCGCCACAACAAACCATTACCAGTCTGCATTTCGTCATTTGCACTGACAGTAGGAGTTATACCGGCCTGAATACCATGATAACTCAGTGCGCCATTCGGCTGGAAACCTTCATTGTTTCCCGTACTTTGCCAGTTCTGATATTTTTCAGCAGTATATACAAAAGTGAAGTCGAAATTATGTATATTAGCAAATGTACGGTTCCATTTCAACATGTTATCAATGCTCCATTCATAGTCTGAATAGTCCACACGTTTTGCTTTACCACCTGCTACTACACCCGGCTTGATATCAGAATCAAAATAGTAATCCTTTCTCCAGCCGTAACGCACATTGAAAGTTGTCTGCCAGGTAAATCCAAAAGGAAGAGTTAACTTACCATAAACGCTTGAATTAAATGTCTGCGTTCTGTAGTATTTTTCGTCCACTGAACGGTTCAGTAATGGGTTGGCAATACGGTTGTCATCCCAAGGTCTAACCTTGATACTTCCATCAGCCTCATAAACGTCTCCAAAGGGGCTGGCTGCTTTAGCCGCGCCCGTATCTGCCTTAATATCGTCCGAGCCTTTATGAACGAACTGCGCATTCAAACCAATATTCAACCATTTCGTATCTCAGTATCCAAATTCACACGCGATCTTGAAGCACGGAATTGATCACCTACTACGATACCATCATTATTAGTATAGCCCAACGACACATAATAGTTGGTTCTTGCCGTCTTACCGGAAACAGAGGCATTGTAATCCTGTCTCAAACCATTCTGATAAACTAGGTCCATCCAGTCAACGAATTTACCGGCTTTATAGTTGTTAACCTCAATAGGATTGAATTCCAGTCGTTGCATCCAGGTTTCAATATAATCACCGGAGAAAGAGCTGTCATAGCTTGCCCATTGTTCACGAGAAACGCCATCGGGCAGACTATTGATTATCATAATATCCCAAACCATGCTGTTGTTCGCCCGGCTTAAAGTAATCAATTGTTTTGAAGTAATCAACACGTCTCTGCATATACTGTTCAGCAGTAGGCATCTCCGGCATAAAAGTAGCTTGTGAAACACCTATTTTTGTACTTACGTTGATAATGGGCTTCTCGGAAGAACCTCTCTTGGTATTGATAAGAATAACACCTGCCGATCCTTTGGAACCGTAAATAGCAGTAGAGCTGGCATCCTTCAGGATATCCATACTTTCAATGTCATTCGGATTAATATCATCAATGTTACCATAGAATACCACACCATCCAAAACAATCAAAGGAGAAGTACTGGCCTTCAACGATTGTTTACCACGGATCAGAAGCCCGGAGGCGCCGCCACCTGCATCAGTAGAAGGAGTGATGTGCACACCGGGAACCGTACCAACCAGGAAGTCAAGAGCATTTGTTGCAGCTCTATTCTTTGTCACTTCCTCGCCAACGTGTGCCACGGCGCCTGTTACATCCTTTCTTTTCATCGTACCATAACCCACCACAACAACTTCATCCAGCAACTTAGAATCTTCCACTAATGTAACGTTCAGAGTTCTTGCATTGGCATCAATCGTTTTTTCTACCGTTTGGTAACCAATGAATGAAAATACTAAAGTAGATTTTTGCGCAGGAACGTTCAATGAATACTTACCATCTAAATCGGTAATAGTACCCAAAGCAGCATTACCCTTTACAGTAACGTTTACACCGATTACTGTTTCGCCTGTGGCATCTTTAACGACACCCGTAACGATTCTGCGATTGGGCTTGAGCATAAATTGTAGAAATCAGGAGGAGGAGTAACATCCTAACCCTTGCATCAAAAAAGCATTTTGAAATTTTCTGCTTCATAATATTAAATTTTAAAAAAAATGTAAAGACTTACTTGGCTTTAAAGCAAGACAAAAATAGATATTCAAATAGGCAATCAATAAATACAGTTATCTCTAAAAAAAGAAAAAATGTCCCAAATCACGCGTTAGAAAGGTTTAAAACAGCAATAGACACAATAATCTCAATTATAGGGACGTATCTATCATTTTATTCATAGGCTGTAAGCTGCGAAGCTAGTCAATTTTATAAAGTTTCAGAATAACAACAAAGGCGTATCCTTAATAGAACACGCCTTTGTTCTAGAGATATCGAATCTGAAAGAAAATATGCCTCTCGCAGAAAATAATCTAATCAAGAGTTCGAACTACAAGTTCCCCTGTTTTATTCGTAGCCGGCAAAGTTATTTCTAACATTCCTGCATGGCCAGACCTATACTGAACCGGCTTTCCGTTGAAGAATACTTCATATTGATGCCCTGCATCCATACAGACAATCATGCAACGCTCATGAGGTTTTGTCGAATCATCAAAAGAAGTTCAGCCTTATATCTGGAATGATTCTCATTAAAATTACTTTTTGTAATCCATACCTCAAAACCGGTGGAGACTTTACCCGGCCTATAGTATGCTGCAAACCAATTTAATATAGGAGATGAAAGCCCCGAGAACTGGTGCCACCCTGCTCCTCTCCCCGACGAAATGATGAAATGCTCGAATGTGAAATAGCTTTCTTCACACTCCTTCTCCCAATTATCCAGAGCTGTATGTGCCACCCGGTAAGCCTCTTCCCCTTTACCCAAATCTAAAAGAGCCTTCCACATCATCCACTGATGGGAAACCAGACAGCACCGTTCCAATATCCATCTTCTTTATAATAAGGAGCAGACTGATCGACCGTTGAGAGCCCGACTTTAGTCCACAGTTCGTCAGGAGAAAACAAATGTTCCATCAACCGGTCCACTTGAGCGGGAGAACAAATACCTGCTACCAAAGGGGTGACCCCATCCAGTCCCTTATTAAAATTAGATTGATCCTTATACCGGAAAATATCTGTCGCATTTCCCAGAGAATCATGGACTACATATCCGAAGTATCCGCTTTCTTCATCCCAAGAGTAATTTTGCAGGCCGTACGACAAGAGTTTGATGATCCGTTCATACGCCTTCACATCCTTTTCAGCCCCAGTTCCTTCGCTGCCAGGCGCAGAATCTTCGCCGCCCGCAGATAATAAGCAGAGGTTACCACAGGAGTCACCGATTGATACTGCGATTTATTACCGCGTAATGCATGTTGAGGCGGATAATCGTCCCATCCACCGGAATTATAGAAATAATCCCAGGTACGAAGCAGACCGGAACCTGCCATTCGGTAGGTGAATACGGATCAGCTCCGACCATAAAATCAAAATATTGTTTCAGCCTGGGATATAAGAATCTCAACGCTTCCTGTGACAGGCTGTTGTTCCACAAATCAGCATAAGCATACATCTGAATGGGTAATGGGGTACCGTGATGGATGAAAGCCGATTCACTCCCCACCGGAGTCGTATAAGCTTGATACATTCGAAAGCCTTGACCGGGTCCACATCAATCAGTCCCAACGCAATGAAGCCGGAGTCCCAGGTATAAAGACTGTTCCAATTCTTACCCGGCGTAAAATGTCTGATGTATTCCTTCTGCGTATAAACCGGATATACGATATTCGACAAGAGTGAGGCTTGCAGCAAACGATTCCCCAGAAGATACTTCTCTCCGCCTGGCAACACCTGGTCTTCAGGTTTCGCTTTTTCCGCAGACTGATCCGTGCGACCAGTTTATCCGGTGTCGAATGGAAATCTTGCAGTTCCTGCTTCACCTGTTCTTTATTCCCACTGCACACTAGCATGTAAATGGTCTGTTCCGAATCAGGTTCCAGTACGATAGGGCGCAAAAAAAGCATTGGCATAATGCCAGTTCCTGTCTCCAATCAGCCTTGAAGATACATGTTCATGCACCCTTCTACGGAAGAAAGACTCCAATTCACCGTTCAGTACCTCCCTCACTTCCGAATGTTGGTAGTTCCAGGCCACGCCATAATAGTTGTCACAATCCTTGTATTTCAGTATAAAATCCTGTTTGGTTTCTCCCACCTCCATTACAGGAGTGAAAGGAATCGGTGTACGGACCACATTTACATTGTTTATACCGTCAACATCCCCTATAAAGAATCCATCCAGACTGATTACAACAGTACTTCCCGAAACAAGTTCCAGTTTATATTCTCCGGCCTTCTTTCCATTATAAGGAACTGACAAGAAAGAGAATTCCCCCGTACCTTCCAATTCTACAGATTGTTCCACCAGTCCTTTCAGACACAGTACGGCACTCTCTCCTTTCTTCATCTTAAACCGGAGACCTATCGCCCCGTTTTCCTGCCCCGGAAGAATGTTTACCAGATAGCTCAACCGGTCACCTTTATTCCTGCCGAACCCTCTTCCCAGTATGGAACCATCGAGTGATGAAGTACTGCGCTCCTCATTCCGTTGCCATCCGTCATACACCAGTTTGTATTGAGGGGATTTACTGGCAGGTTCATTCTCAATATAGTCAATGGCATTATACCATTGCAGGCCGGACGTATCCGAAACCGCTACCTGCGGATATGTCTCAGGATAATCTA
>ENA-OQAA01001480-OQAA01001480.1-human-gut-metagenome-genome-assembly--contig:-NODE-1480-length-11637-cov-2.242485_pt1 | contig 11637 bp, 10 predicted proteins | sample MGYA00242489_ERZ504515 | MGnify/ENA primary metagenome ERZ504515 (study PRJEB26092, sample SAMD00036237) | human gut metagenome | host: Homo sapiens | study: EMG produced TPA metagenomics assembly of...
TTTTGTTCATTCCATTGATAATTCTACCTTTCTGATAATCGTTACCTCCATCTGTTGATGGAAGCATTATACTACATTGGGACATTTTCCTTTGTGGTATATTAGGACATTATCATAAATGTTCATAAAAGAGTCTATAGTCGCTATAATTGGTTGACTTTCCCTGTTATTCGCGATAGAATGTAAAACGACGATGGGAAAGAAAGCAGAAAAACTGCCTGGATGACCGTCGCATTACTGAAATATTACGAAAGAAACTAGTACACCGAATATTAAGTAACTGCCATATTGACTTGTCTGATTTTTCATCTGCTGCGCCAATATAGCAGAAACTTAATTTTCGATGTACTAGCAGAAATCACAGACAAATTTTATGAAAACAGGATACAGCATCCGAACCTGGCGCATGCGCCTGGTTTGTCCGGAGCCTATATGGCTGGACAGAACAGAAGAATATTTTCAGAACGTGGTGGAATTTTACTACCACCTTCTGAGACAGCATGAAGAACTGTGGAACAGCAGCCTCTTCGACATCCAGCGCAGCCTGGAGCTCCTGACCCTGGCCGGTCGGGACGCAGACAGCCCACCAACCCTTACCAATGGGGAAAGTACCTGTCTACCTGAGACGCGCCGCCATCAACAAAGCATCTGCCACAGTGAAAGGCACCCAGGAGCTTCAATCCGGATTCCCCGAGAAGCTGGAAGCCAAGGTTACTTTTTTTAAAGGAATGTATTCCGACCTCACCGACAGATCCATTTGCCTGAAGCTGTGGAACGGTGAGAAATGGATCTGGACAGACTGCAAGCTGAAAGGACGCCCCTTTCCCCAAGATGGTCAGCTAATGTCGCCCACTCTGGTAAAGGAGGGCAGGCGCTACCTGCTGAATATCCCGGTGAAACAGGAGAACAGCGATGCCCGCACTGCCAAAGAACGAATGGCAGAAGGCACGAACTGTGCAGTGTACGCTTTACAAACACAGACACCTTCGCAGTGTGCTGCATTCTGGATGAGCAGGGAAAACAGCTGGCTGTACACACCTGTCGGGGCGGAGATGCGTACCGCCACCGCTGCAAGCTGCTGGAGACCAGAATACAGAAATCCAGACCAAACACAGTGGGAGACAATAGTCCCCAGCCTAATCGGAAGTACTACATGCACCTGAAAAACCTGTCTGAGCACTACGCCCACCAGGTCAGCCGTGAGATCCTGAACTTCTGTAAAGAGAATCAGGCAGGAATCATTGTCCTCCCCGATTACGACCAGAACTTCACCCGGATGGCAATGGTAAAAAGCGGCAATTTTTCCCCGCTTCGCTTAAGTAGCAAGATCCGGACCAACCTGCAGTACAAAGCCTGGGCAGAAGGAATTCTGGTACTGGAAACCAGAACAGACGGACTGAAGGACAAATGCGCCATCTGTGGCGGCAAGCTTCGCCGGAAGGGAAATGAATTCCTCTGTGAAAATGGTCATCAGGGAAACCGCTTCCTGAATGACGCCAGAAATCTTGGCAGGAAATGCCAGGACAGTTTTTTTTGCGGAAGTAGAACAAAATAATTATTGACAACAAAGAGAAAAATGATAATAAGCAGCGTTACGAACGCTCTTATCTATAAAACCGGGTAACCGGGCAAAGAGGCTGCGCCAGTGACGCAGGCTTTTCGGCAGACCACCGCCGGTGCGGGTTCCGGACTTCCCCAAGATATCCTGGGAGTCGCCGAAGCACCAGACAGGAAGCTATCTGGTAAGTGGTCAAAGTTATGAAAAAATGGGAGGAAAGGACTGGGGGAGGTAACTCCGTCCGTATGATTAAGAAATGACAACGAAAAAACAAAAACCCGAACGCAAAAAAAGAAAGTTAGAGCATTGGCAGGTAATCGCACTTTACCTGGTTATTTATGATGTGATCGCCGTAAACGCCGCATACTTCTCGGACTGTGGTTCCGCTTTGATTGTACATACTCCGCAATACCCGGAGAATATTTGTCTGCCTATCTGAAATTTGCACCATGGTATACAGTATTCTCTGTTTTTGTCTTTTGGGCATTGCGCCTCTATAACAGCGTATGGCGTTTCGCAAGCTACAGTGAGCTGTTAAGAATTTGTTTATCTACTGTAATTACATTCCTGTTCCAGATAATTGGAATTACATTTGTCATTCAGAGAATGCCAATGTCCTATTATCTCTTCGGAACCATTATTCAATTTTGCCTGATTACAGGAATCCGTTTTTCATATCGATTTATTCTTCTGGAAAGAACACGGAAACAGAAGGAAGAAGAAGGTCCGCTGCATCACATTATGCTGATCGGTGCCGGCCAGGCAGGACAGATCATTCTCCGCGACGTGGAACGTGCCAAAGAGCCAAAGGAAAAGGTTTGTTGTATTATTGACGATAACCCGAATAAATGGGGACGTTATATGGAGAGTGTGCCCATTGTAGGCGGTCGTGATGACATTCTCGCAAGTGCAAAGAAATATAAAATCGACCAGATTCTTCTGGCAATTCCAAGTGCAAGTGCGGCAGAGCGAAGAGATATCCTGAACATCTGCAAGGAAACCAAATGTGAAATGAAGATTCTTCCAGGTGTGTACCAGTTCGTCACCGGAGAAGTGTCCCTCAGCAAAATGAAAGACGTGGCAGTGGAAGACCTTCTTGGAAGAGAACCTATCAAAGTAAATATGGATGAGATTTTCCGTTACATCAGTGGAAAAACCATTCTGGTAACTGGTGGCGGCGGTTCCATCGGAAGTGAGCTTTGCCGTCAGATCGCAGCCCACGCGCCGAAACGACTGGTGATCTTCGATGTCTATGAGAACAATGCATACGACATTGAACAGGAGCTTCGTTCCAAATATCCACATCTGGATCTGGTGGTACTGATCGGTTCCGTGCGCGATACCAGAAAGATTAATGATGTATTTGAAACATACAAGCCAGACATTGTTTATCATGCAGCTGCACATAAGCATGTACCACTTATGGAGACAAGCCCATGTGAGGCAATCAAAAACAATGTAATGGGAACCTATAAAACTGCTCATGCAGCTCTGAAAAATGGCTGTCAGCGTTTCGTGCTGATCAGTACAGACAAAGCTGTGAATCCAACCAACATTATGGGAGCCAGCAAACGTCTCTGCGAAATGGTCATCCAGACCATGGACAAGATCAGCAGAACCGGAAGAGAAGATCTGCTTCCATTGCTGGGAAGCCACTATGAAGACAGCGAAGAAGCACTTGCTGAAGTGGCAGCTGCCAGTGAGTATGCAGGAGAAAACAGTGAGAGAAAACATAGAACTGAGTTTGTAGCAGTCCGTTTCGGAAATGTACTTGGAAGTAACGGATCTGTTATTCCGCTGTTTAAGAAACAGATTGCAAAAGGCGGCCCTGTGACTGTCACTCATCCAGATATTATCCGTTACTTTATGACCATCCCGGAAGCAGTAAGCCTGGTACTTCAGGCCGGTACATATGCCAAGGGCGGAGAGATCTTTGTACTGGATATGGGAGCTCCTGTGAAGATTGACACACTGGCAAGAAACCTGATCAAGATGTCAGGACTGACACCGGACGTGGATATCAAAGTTGAGTACACTGGCCTGAGACCTGGTGAAAAGCTTTATGAAGAGAAGCTGATGGCAGAGGAAGGCCTGACTAAGACAGACAATGATCTGATCCATATTGGAAAACCGATTCCGTTTGATACAGATGAGTTCTTACATCAGCTTGAGAAACTGGCTGTTGTGGCTTATGGAAATGATCCGGATATCAGGAGTTATGTGGAGGAGATTGTACCGACTTATCATGCGGCGAAAGATGATTTGAAGTTGCATGGAGATACATATAAGAAGCTGTTTGAAAAGGCAGCAGGGAATAAATAACAGGAAAAGAGGAAGTTATCATGTTTAGCAGCGAAAATAATTTTCAGCCTTTTGAATCAAAGGTATGGCTCAGCAGCCCAACAATGTATTCAGATAGTATGAAATACGTTATGGAAGCATATGAAACCAACTGGATGTCTACTGTTGGAGCAAACATCAATGAAGTAGAACGCCTTGCATGTGAGAAGTTGGATGTAAATATGCGGTAGCATTATCTGCAGGAACTGCTGCACTTCATATGGCAGTAAAACTTGCTGGTGTAAAGCCAGGAGATAAAGTATTTTGTTCCGATATGACATTTGATGCTACTGTAAATCCTGTTGTATATGAAGGTGGTGTACCTGTATTTATTGATACAGAGTATGATACTTGGAATATGGATCCTGTTGCCTTGGAAAAAGCATTTGAGATTTATCCAGATGTAAAAGTAGTTGTTGTAGCGCATCTTTATGGAACCCCAGGAAAGATTGATCAGATTAAAGCAATCTGTGAGAAACATGGCGCAACAATCATTGAAGATGCAGCAGAATCTCTGGGAGCAACTTATAAAGGGGTACAGACTGGAACATTTGGTACATATAATGCAATTTCATTTAATGGAAATAAAATTATTACAGGTTCTTCTGGTGGAATGATTCTTACAGATTGTGAAGATGCAGCGAATAAGGTGCGTAAGTGGTCTACACAGGCTAGAGAGAATGCACCTTGGTATCAGCATGAGGAACTTGGCTATAACTACAGAATGAGCAATGTGATTGCAGGAGTTGTAAGAAACCAGTTTCCACATTTAGATGAGCATATTGCACAGAAGAAAGCGATTTATGAAAGATATAAAGAGGGATTCAAGGGACTTCCAGTGAAAATGAATCCTTATGATTCTGACAATAGTGAGCCTAATTTCTGGTTATCTTGTATGATTATTGATGAGAATGCTATGTGCAAGCAAGTCAGAGGAGAATGTGATGTTCTCTATACATCTGAGAAAGGTAAAAGCTGTCCAACAGAAATTTTAGATGCAATCAGCAGTATTAATGCAGAGGACGTCCAATCTGGAAACCAATGCATATGCAGCCAATTTACAGAATGAATGGATTTGTAACCAGAGAAGGAAAAGGCCGTGCAAGGACGAATGCGTATATTGCGGGTGGGATGTTGAGCAAAGTAGATGGAAAACCAATTGATATTGGAATGGACATTTTTGCAAGAGGCCTTTGTCTGCCAAGTGATAATAAGATGACGGCAGAGCAGCAGGACAAGATTATTGCTGTAATTCGTGCTTGCTTTGAATAAATAAAATGTAAAATGGAGCATCAAAAGTGTACGCAAAATATTTTAAACGAGGAATTGACTTTATTTTAAGCTTATGTGCGCTGGTTGTTTTTTCGCCAATTTTTTTGATCCTTATAATATTGGGGACTATTTTTATGGGAGGAAACCCATTTTTTACACAAGAACGCCCCGGAAAAGATGAAAAGATATTTAAATTAATTAAGTTTAGAACAATGAACAATAAAAAGGATAAAGAAGGAAAATTTCTTCCTGACGAATTACGACTGAATAAATATGGTAAGTTTTTACGGGCTTCCTCATTAGATGAGTTGCCAGAACTTATCAATATTTTGAAAGGCGATATGGCAATTATCGGACCGCGTCCATTGCTTGTAAGATATCTTGATAGATATAACGAAGAACAGCGGCATCGTCATGATGTAAGACCAGGGCTTACGGGATATGCTCAGGCACATGGGCGGAATGCGGTTTCTTGGGAAGATAAGTTTGCAATGGATGTGTGGTATACGACGCATATTACTTTAGTTGAAGATATAAAGATAATTATTGATACTGTTAAATCTGTATTGAAACATGAAGGGATTAGTTCAGAAACTTCTGCGACTATGGAAGAGTTTATGGGGACTCCAAAAGGTATAAGTGCTAAATGGAAAGCTCCAGTTGAGGAAAATTGAAAATGAAAGAAATTCATATTTTGGTAACAGGTGTTGGAAGGCGTGTGGAATTAATGCAAGCTTTTCGTCAGGCGGCATTAAATTTAAATATTAATTTAAAATTGTATGGTGCAGATATGGCTGGAACAGCACCTGCTTTAGTGTATTGTGATTATACAAGAAAAGTTTGTTCTATGCATGATAAGGAGTATATTCAGCAATTAATTGATATATGTGTAGCTGATAAAATTGATGTTCTTATACCTACTATTGATACGGATCTTTTGATACTTTCAAAGAACACAGAAAAATTTGACAAAGTAGGAACAAAAGTTTTAATTAGTAAGTCTGATAAGATTCTAATTTGTCGGGATAAGAATAATACAGGTGAGTTTTTTGAATCATGTGGATTGAAAGCTCCTAGAACTTATAATAATTACAAAAATTATCCAGGTCCATATCCTTGTTTTATCAAACCCAAAGATGGTAGTAGTTCTATTAATGCTTTTAAAGTGGAGAATGGAGAAGAACTTGCTGTTTATGCGGGGCAGATTAGCGAATATATTATTCAGCCGTTTGTCTCTGGGAGAGAATTTACAATTGATATTTTTTGTGATTTTGAGGGAAATCCAATATTTATTACTCCACGTGAACGTGTTCAAGTTAGAGCTGGAGAAGTTTTGAAAACAATGATTTGTATGGATAAAGTAATGATCGAAGAGGCAAAAACTCTTTGTAAGTTTTTTAAGCCATGTGGACCGATGACTGTTCAGCTTATTCAAGATGAGAACACAGGAGACAACTATTATATTGAGATTAACCCACGTTACGGTGGCGGTGCGCCTCTCAGTATGAAATCAGGTGCCAGAAGTGCAGAAGCGTTGTTGAAGTTAATTAGTGGAGAGAAAGAAGAGTACCATGAGAACGCTAGCTGTAATGGTGCAATTTATAGCCGATTTGATCAAAGCGTTTGTATTTCTGAAGGAGACGACACACAGCCAATCAAGGGCGTAATATTTGATCTTGATGATACTTTATATAGCGAAAAAGAATATGTAAGAAGCGGGTATAAGAAAATTGCAGAATTTCTTGGAAGAGAGGACGCCGTTGATAAAATGTGGGAATATTTTGAAATAGGAATGCCTGCTATTGATGCATATCTTGAAGAGATTAGGGAGATAGATAAGAAGGAAAAATGTCTTGATATATATAGAAATCATATGCCTTCTATAACTTTATACGAAACTATGAAAAATGAAATTTTAGAATTGAAGGCTAAAGGTATAAAAGTTGGCATTATTACAGATGGAAGGCCAGAAGGTCAACGTGCAAAATTAAAAGCATTGGGACTTGATAAGATGGTTGATGATATCATAATTACTGATGAACTTGGTGGAATCCAGTTTAGAAAGCCAAACGATATTTCTTTCCGTATAATACAGAATCGCTGGAGAATTCCTTTCGAACAGATTGTTTATATTGGGGACAATGTTAATAAAGATTTTCAGGCACCCAAGCAGCTTGGCATGAGATGGAGATATTTTGCTAATAATGATGGGTTGTATTCAAATAGTTGTAATGCTTCTCATGGTTTAGACTTCATAAAAACGGATATTATTGAGAGGATGTAGATATGACTAATGTTAAAATTGCGTATTTACTAGTTGCACATAAGAACCCAGAACAGGTAAATATGTTTATTAATCAGTTACTTCAATATGGGGCTTGTGATGTATATGTGCATGTTGATAAAAAAAATCCAGATTTGTTCAACAAAATTATTTCTTCACCAAATGTATTTAAATATAGTAAATATGATGTTCGCTGGGGAAGCTTTGAAATAGTGAAAGCTGCAGTTGAGCTTATGAGGATGGTAAAAAATTCTGGAAGAAAGTACACTCATATGTATTTTGGCTCAGGACAGGATTTGTTAGTAAAAAAAGGATTATATGAGTATTTAGAAAATAATTCGGAAACAGTATTTTTACATATTGTTGGTGAGATTAAAGATGATAATCGTGAATCTGCACGATATAGAATTTGTTGGCCACATAAACTTATGATACGAGATGACTTGCATCCGTATCGTTTTATTCGGATTATTATGCAGATTTTATGTAGTTTAGGACTGGTAATTAATAAAAATAGGAAACAACTTAAACAATCGGTTAGATTTTATGAGGGAAGAACCTGGTTATAGCACCTATGAATGTATTATTATATATCATTGATTATTTAGAGCGTAATCCAGATTATGTTGATTTTTGGGAAAATAGTTTGGCATCAGATTTGATGTTTTTTCAAACAATAATAATGAATTCGCCATACGCGGATAAGGTGGAAGATGAGTTGATGTTTGTAAATTTCGGTAAAACATTTGCAACAATGAATCATCCATTAAATATTACACCAGAAATGGATGACAAAATTGAAAAAGGGAAATTCTATTGTGCGCGTAAATTTGAATTAAATGAGGATAGTGATGCAATAAAATATTTTCTTGAAAAAACAAAGTAGAGGAATGTAAAGATAATGGGGTGTACAATGTCAAAAGCGAAATTAGCATTATGGATGTTTATATTATCAACATTGTTTTCTGGAGTAATTTGGGAAGCTGTTGGTTGGATTTCGCTTATATATTGTTGCTATTTAGGAAAAAGAAAGAGATTTACAACAATAAAAAAAGAGAGTGTACCGGAAATACTTATTTTATTTTTTATAGTTGGATATGTTATTATACAGTGTTTTTTATTGAACTTGGATGTTGCAAGTATTATTAGATTGTATGGAATAACAAAAACATTATTTGCAATGCCTATTATGATACTTTTGCTAAAAGATTTTATTTTTAAAAGAGATGTTATTATAGAAATTTTACCAATATTACTTATTGTAGATTGGATAACGATAATATCTCTTATTACTAAAATTGAGGCGTTAAACATTTTAGGTGGTTCGCAGAATTATCTAGGTGCTATTAATGTAATCCTTTTTCCATATATTTTCAAATTTTTTCCAGGAAAAATATATAAAGGGTATAGAAAATGGTTCTTTATAACTTTAGTACTGTTGATGATATTTTCTGGATCACGAACATTAATGTTGACAACGGCTATTTCTTTTGGATTTACAGTAATTCTGGAGAAAGATTTGAATAAAAAAATACGGTATCTTTTACTTATAATATTGGTAGCACTCATTGGCCTATTTGTATTGAATAGTGTTGCATCCGATTCTTTAATAGCCAGAGGGTTAAGTGTATTTACTAATTTGAATGATGCTTCTAGAAGTGGGTTAGCAATGTTTACGCAGCGACAATATGAGAGATATTCAAATCTGGAAAAATTAATTGGTAATGGTAATACAATTGTATTAAGTCAAATGAAACCAGCACATAATGTATTTCGAGAAGTACTTCTTTGTTATGGAAAAATAGGGCTGATATTTTATATTGTTTATATTATAATTGGAATTTTATTTATTTTTAGGTGTAAAAGCGTAAATAAAGCATATTTGTTAATGGTTGTTTTTTTGGCATTACTTATTGGATGGGTGCAACCATTTTTAACGTCAGGATATTTATTTCAAGTGGTTATTGCATTTGTAATGATTAGATTGTATTATGCTGATACTCCAGAGAATATTAAGAAAGTTAGTAAACAAAGGATGATGGGGAGATGAAATTGAAGAATATAATATTTGTCGCATTAACAACATATCAATTATATGTATCTGATTCATATTCCAAATATATAAAAGAACATTATCCAGATAAAAATGTTCATATTATATGTGTTGGTTTAGAGAGAGACAATTATACACCCCCACAGGAAGTTGATCTCATTATGCTTCCAAATATGAATAAAACTGTTTTTAACCGAGTTATTCAGAGATTAGTTTATGGGGGGAAGATTTTTTTTCCTTACATCTCTAAAACAAATTGTTAGGAGTTCACATACTATATTATTTGTTTTCAATGATAATGAACCTATTACTAATAAGTTGGTGCGTGAGGTAAAGAAAATTCGAAATAATAAAGTAGCAATCATTGAAGAAGGCATAGGAATTTATTCACACTCAAATAATAATAAATTAACAATAAAACAGCAAATTAGATATTTCTTTACTTCAATTTTAGGATCACCGATGCAGTATAAAGCAATTGGAGATAATCCGAATATTAATTATGCGATAGTGGGAAATAAAAATTTATATGAAACCTTAGAGAAATCTAGGGGGCAAAATGTGTTTGCACAAAATAAGAATTTATTATTTAGTTCTACAGAAGATTTTTTGAAAAGGTATTTAGGAACTTCATTTAGTTATCAGAGAGCAGATATCATATATTTAGGTCAACCATTTGATGAATATGGGAAGATGCTTCCAGATGAAGAGAAATGTTTAGAAGAGTTGTTTTCACTTGTTGAGGAGAATAAAACAATTTTAATTAAACCACATCCGAGAGATGCATGTGATAAATATGAAAATCTAGCGAAAAAATTTAGAAATGTAAAAGTTTTTTCAAATACTCTTTCGCAACTCCCTATAGAATGTTTGTTAAAAGGATTAAATACAAGTGTTCTTTTTTCTTTTAATTCTTCCGCTGGAGTAAATATTGCTAATTCGTTTCCTAATATTAAAAGTATTTTTCTAATAAAAACAGAGACTTTTAGGCCAATTCATAAATATTGGAATAATTGGTGCTATTTATGATGATAGTATTTATAACAGTAAAAATAACAATACTTTTTTACCTATGAGTGATAAACAAATTATGGACTTATTAAAACAGAATATTCCTGTTTTGGAGGAACATCAGAGGATAGAAAGTAATCAATTTGAAGAAATAGAAAACATTATTAAAAATAGGATTGATGGAGTTGGGTTAAATGAAAAAGATAATTTCCAGGCGATATTTAATATATTATCTCAGTTAATATTAAATGGAACCAACTTTGTATTGATAATGATTTTTACAAGATTTTTATCAACTTCAGATTATGGGAAGGTTTCTATATTTCAGGCATATGCGTTATTCTTTGCTATAATAGTTGGTCTTAATATACAAGGAAGCATTGGAACAGCGTTTGTCCATATTGATGAAAAAGAAAGAAATAATTACTTGTCAAGCATAATGCTTTTGGCAGTTTGTTTCTTTATTTTGGTTTTAATAATATCAATAATTTTTATAGATCCATTTTCAGCATTTTCAGAATTATCACCGTCTTTGATTGTTTTAATGCTGTGTTATAGTTTTGGTTCCTTTGCTTTTAACTTTGCAAATATTAAATATGTTTATTTAAGAAAGTCACAATATAGTTGTTTGATGGCATTGATAATTTCTATATCGATGATTGGTTTATCCTATTTCGGTGTAAAAAATCAAAGTACCATTGGCCTTGAACCATATGTAGTACGAATATTAAGTATATCTGTTCCATATATTATTTGTGCAATTTATGTGTTGTTTACAATTTTTGGAAAAGGAAATGCGTTTAGAAATTTAAAAAAATATTGGATGTTTTGTTTACCAATATGTATACCATTAGTTTTTCATGGGGTTTCACAAATTGTATTGGGGCAAACAGATAAAATAATGATTCAAAAACAATTAATAGATGATGGCTTAGTTGGAATATATAGTTTTATTGTTACTTTTGTTCATATACTGAATTCTATATATACAGCATTAAATAATACATGGGTTCAATTTATTATAGTTATACAAAAGATGGCAATTATGAAATGATAAAAGTCAGATCAAACAGGTATTGTAAATTGTTTCTATGTTTATGTTTGGGATTTATGTTTGTA
>ENA-OQAA01001481-OQAA01001481.1-human-gut-metagenome-genome-assembly--contig:-NODE-1481-length-11633-cov-2.515123_pt1 | contig 11633 bp, 18 predicted proteins | sample MGYA00242489_ERZ504515 | MGnify/ENA primary metagenome ERZ504515 (study PRJEB26092, sample SAMD00036237) | human gut metagenome | host: Homo sapiens | study: EMG produced TPA metagenomics assembly of...
CTGGTGTGGCTGCCTGCCAGCTGGCGGGCGGCGATACCGCAGCTGCAGCCGACTATGCTGCGGCGCTGGAAATGCTGCACTGCTATTCCCTGATTCACGATGACATGCCCTGCATGGATAATGATGATTACCGCCGCGGCCGCCTGAGCCTGCCATAAGCAATATCGGCGAAGCAACCGCCCTGCTGGCGGCGGATGCCCTGGTTACAGCAGCCTTTGAAGCTGTTGCCAACGCGCCGACCCACCCCCAAAGCCGGTGCAGGCGGCGGCTCACCTGGCCAAAAGCAGCCGGGGCACGCGGTATGTTGTATGGCCAGGAACTGGATAAGCATTACGAAACCGTGCACGCCAGCGAAAGCGAGCTGCTGGAACTGCATGCCCACAAGACCGGCGCATTGATTATTGCCGGTGTGGACCTTGGCTGCGATGCCGCTCAGGCGGACGATGCCCTGTGCACTGCCCTGCAGCATTATGCCGCGGAGCTGGGCTGGTGTTCCAGATCGTGGATGATATTTTGGATGTGACCGCCACGACGGAAGAACTGGGCAAGCCTGTTGGCAGCGATGCCGAAAACGACAAAACGACCTTTATCACCCTGTATGGCTGGAAGGTGCCCGCAGCCTGGCAAAGCAGCATAATGATGCTGCCCTGGCTGCCCTGGCGGATCTTGGCCCGGAAGCAGACTTTTTGCGCGAGATGGCAGTGGAGCTGCTGACCCGCAGCAAGTAACATATTACAGCAGGGCAGGCGGTGCGGCCCACTGCCCGGCAGCTTTGCCGGGAACCCGCCTGTTTGGCCCGGTATGAGGAGAAAACTACCATGATGACGCTTTTGCGCGAAGCGCTGAGCTGGAATTATGTGCTGGTAACGGCGGTCATCAGCTCGCTGCTGGCACAGTTCACCAAAGTGATTCTGAACCTGATTATCCTTGGCAAATTTATCCCGGAACGCCTGTGGGGCGCAGGGGGCATGCCCAGTGCACACTCCGCAACGGTATGTGCGCTGTTGGTTGCCACCGGGCGCTACTGCGGCACAGGCTCCACGGAGTTTGCCCTGGCGCTGGTTTTGGCCATTATTGTAATGTATGACGCAATGGGTGTGCGCCGGGAAACGGGCGAGCAGGCCAAGATTCTGAACCGCATGCTGAGCGAATGGATGGATCGTGAATCAGATGCCATGCCCTTTTTGGGAGATAAAAAACTGAAAGAAATGGTGGGTCATACCCCCATCCAGGTTCTTACGGGTGCCATTTTTGGCATTGCTGTTGGCCTTTTGATGCCAATGGTGTAAAAACAGAGCAAACGAGGTATGTGATCATGAAATATCCTTATCTGGATAAAATCCAGAAAAACGGGGATGTAAAAAACTGCCGCAGCAGGAACTTCCGCTTCTGTGTGAGGATATCCGCAATTTTTTGATTGAAAGTGTTTCCTCTACCGGCGGGCACCTTTCGTCCAACTTGGGCGTGGTGGAACTTACGGTGGCTTTGCACCGTGCGCTGACTCTGCCGCAGGATAAAATTTTGTTCGATGTCGGTCACCAGTGCTATACCCACAAGCTGCTGACCGGCCGCCGGGAGGCTTCGCCCATCTGCGCCAGGTGGACGGCCTTTCGGGCTTTCCCTCTCCGCAGGAGAGCGACTGTGATACCTTTATTGCGGGGCACGGCAGCACGGCGCTTTCCACCGCCATCGGTGTGGCACGCGCCAAAAAGCTGAAAAAAGAACCCGGCAAGGTCGTTGCATCATCGGGGATGGCGCGTTCACCGGCGGTATGGTCTATGAGGCATGAACAACGTCAGCAACCTGAACAACCTGATTGTGGTGCTGAACGATAACAAAATGTCCATCTCCAAAAATGTCGGTCAGATGGCAAATATCTAACCAAACTACGCACAGACCCAAAGTATTTCCGGGTTAAGGCTCATATGGAAACCGCGCTGGAGCGTATCCCCGCAGTGGGCACTGCTCTGGTAGAGGTGCTGCAGGAAGGGAAAAAGATCATCCGCCGCGGCATCTACCACTCCACAATGTTCGAGGAAATGGGGTTCCAGTACGTTGGCCCGGTGGATGGCCACGATGTTACCGAGCTGACCCGGATCTTTACCAACCTGCAGGAACAGTATTCCCCGGTGTTTTTGCATATTGTCACCCAAAAGGGTAAGGGTCTGAAACCGGCGGAAGAAAACCCCGGCGAGTTCCACAGCGTTTCCGCGTTTGATCTGGATCACCTGACAAATCCGGAAATGTCGCCCAAGGATTCTTTCTCCAACCGCTTCGGCAACAAGCTGGCGGCCCTGGGCAGGGAAGTGCCTAACCTGTGCGCCATTACGGCAGCTATGAAATACGGCACTGGCCTGAACTTCTTCTACCGCGCCATTCCGGAACGCTTTTTTGACGTTGGCATGGCGGAAGAGCACGCCGTAACATTTGCGGCGGGCCTTGCCAGCAAGGCATGCTGCCGGTTGTGGCTATCTACTCCACCTTCTTCCAGCGCGCTTATGACCAGATGATTCATGATGTGAACCTGATGCATCTGGATGTGCTGTTTGCCGTGGACCGTGCTGGCCTTGTGCCGGGCGATGGCGAGACCCACCAGGGCATTTATGATACCGGCTATTTCAGCCAAATCGGCATCCCGGTGTATTCTCCGTGCAACTATGCGGAACTGGAATACTGGCTGGAAGCACTGGTCAAAACCATGCGCGGCCCCCGCGCCATCCGTTATGCCCGCGGAGAAGAAAAGCCGGCTCTGGCGGCCCTTGGATGCACCGGCAAACCCTATGATATGCTGTGCGGTGCGGACAAGGCCGATACCGTTCTTGTCAGTTATGGCGCTGAAACCGAGGAGATTCTTGCCGCGGCGGAACTGCTGCGCCACCAGGGAATGGCAGTGGACTGCTGTAAGCTGGTGCAGGTTTATCCCTTGCCGGATGGTCTCTGCCGCCAGCTTTCCAACTATAAAACCATCCTGTTTGCAGAGGAATCCGTGGCAACGGGCGGTATTGGCCAGCAGCTTTGCACTGCCCTGCAGGCAGCAGGTTGGCAGGGCCGCTTTATCCTGCGCGGGGTAGATAACACCCATCTGCTGCACGCCACAGTGCCGCAGCTACGCCGGGACCAGGGCTTGGATGCTCATACTCTGGCCCAGGACGTGTTGACCCGTAACTGAAATAAGTGAACCGAAAGGTTGTTCATCAATGAAAATTCGTCTGGATCAATACCTTTGCCAAAACGGCTATGCCCAAAGCCGGGAGCGCGCCAAAGCACTGATCATGTCCGGTATTGTCTTTGTCAATGAGCAGAAAGTGGACAAAGCCGGTGAAATGATTGCTGAGGACGCCAAAGTGGAAGTGCGCGGCCATGATATCGGTTACGTCAGCCGCGGCGGCCTCAAGCTGGAAAAAGCCATGCAGGTGTTCCCCATGCGGCCGGATGGCAAGGTTTGCATGGATATTGGCGCATCGACAGGCGGCTTTACCGACTGTATGCTCAAAAATGGCGCAGTCAAAGTGTACGCCGTGGATGTGGGCTATGGCCAGCTGGCGTGGAGCCTGCGCACCGATGAGCGCGTGGTCAATATGGAGCGCACAAATATCCGCAATGTTACCCCGGATATGCTGGGGGACAAAATCCGCGTTTTTCAGCGTGGATGTTTCCTTTATCTCGCTCAAACATATCTTCCGGTGGCGGATACTATCTGTACGCCGGATGCCGTCGGCGTCTGTCTGGTGAAGCCCCAGTTTGAAGCCGGACGCGAAAAAGTAGGTAAAAAAGGCGTTGTGCGGGAACCCGCTACCCATGCCGAGGTGCTACATATGGCGCAGGTTACGCCATGGCGAACCACTTTGCCCCGGCGGGACTGGATTTTTCGCCCATTAAGGGGCCGGAGGGCAACATTGAATTTTTGATGTATGTCCAGCACAGCGAGAATCCGCAGCCGCTGCCCGAAGGCCTGATCGAACAGACGGTTGCCAAACGCTCACGCGGCGCTGGATAAAGCCCCCAACCTGCACTGAACCTTAAAAGCTGCGTTCCTGTTACTTTGAAACCATACCCGGAAAGGGGAAAAGAGCTTGTCCGTTTTTCTTTTTCCAAACAGAATCAAAGATACCGATTTTTCCGTTACCCGTCAGGTGATCGCTTTGCTGGATCAACACGGCATCCATGCCCTGCTGGCGGATGAGCTGGCTGGGGAATTGGTGGATACCAAGGCGGTATTCCTGCCCCAGCAGCAGGCGTTGGCCCAGGCAAAACAGGTTATCACCATTGGCGGGGATGGCACTCTGCTGCGCATCGCCCATGACTGCCTTGCCCAAAGCAAGCCGGTCCTGGGTGTCAACCTGGGACGCATTGGCTTTTGGCTACTTGCGAGGTGGCAGAGCTGCCGGAAAAGCTGGCCCGCCTGGCTGCGGGGCGGTATACCATTGAGCCGCGCAACCTGCTGCGCGCGGATGCCCCGGCCCATAACTGGCACCAGGTTGCCATGAACGACGTGGTGCTGTTCGGCAATTCCCGCCTGCACCCCATGGATTATACCGTCTACTGCGATGGCGCTTTTGTCAGCCGCTACCGCAGCGATGGGGTGATCATCGCAACACCCACGGGCTCCACGGCTTACTCGCTTTCCGCAGGTGGGCCGGTGCTGGATGCCTGTGCGGCGGTTATGGTGCTTACCCCGGTCTGTGCGCACAGCATCCACGCGGTGCCGTTGGTGTTTTCGGCCAGCCGTACCCTGACGGTGGTGGCGGAAGCAACCAACCGTGACAGCGTGTACGCCAGCGCGGACAGCCATTCCCGCTGTGATTTGCAGCCGGGCGAAAGTTTGACCATTACCACGGCAGTGGAACAGCTGGGGCTGATTACCTTTGACGAAACCGAGCAGTTCCGTGCGATAGAAACAAAATTGATGAGGAGATGACTCTGCAATGAAAAGTGCGCGCCATCAGGCAATTTTGGACCTGATTGAAAAATATCCGATTGACCGGCAGGAGGATCTTCTCGAACATCTGCGCCGTGCCGGTTTTGATGTAACGCAGGCAACGGTATCGCGTGATATCCGGGAACTGCGCCTGGTAAAAACTGCAACGGGGGAGGGCGGCTACCGCTATATGCCGGCAAACGGCAACGGCAAGGTGGCTCATTCACCCAACCGGTTTGAAACCATTTTTCGGGAGTCTGTGCTCAAGGTGGACTATGCTGGCATATGGTACTGGTCAAATGCTTTTCCGGCATGGCGAATGCCGCCTGTGAAGTTTTTGACGCTCAAACCTGGGAAGGTGTTGTTGGTACACTTTCCGGTGATGATACGTTTTTTATCCTGATGCGCACCGAGGAAAACGCTGCTGAGATCACCCGCCAGCTGCAGCGCTATACGGTACGCCACACTTAAACCGCCGGAGGGGGAGCAGCATCCATGCTTGCGGAGCTGAAAATTGAAAATGTTGCCGTGATTGAAAAAGCCGAAGTACAGTTTACCCCGGGCCTGAATGTGCTGACGGGCGAAACCGGCGCCGGCAAATCTATCATGATCGATTCCATCAATGCCATTCTGGGCAACCGTACCTCGCGTGATCTGGTGCGCAGCGGTGCGCCCAAGGCACGCATTTGGGCCACGTTTGAATCTATCCCGGCCCATGTGCGGGAGCAGGTGGAAAAATGCGGCTATGGTGCCCAGGATGACCTGCTGCTGTACCGCGAGATCAGCGCGGACGGAAAAGGCAGCTGCCGTATTAACGGTATGCCCGCTACCGCCGGCGTGGTGCGGGATATTTCCGCCGGGCTGCTGACCATCCATGGCCAGCACGACAGCACCAGCCTGACCAACCCGGCAACCCATCTGGCCCTGCTGGATCAGTACGCGCAGGATGGGGCAGAGTATGCCGCTTACCATGCGCTGTACCGCGCTCTTGTCACGGCAAAGCGCGCGCTGGATGCGTTGATTCCAGCGAGGAAGAAAAGCAGCGCCGGATCGCAGAGCTTTCGGAAGAGATTGATACCATTGATGCCGCTGCGCTGACCGCAGGCGAGGAAGAACGTTTGATGGAGCGCCGCAAGGTCATCATGCACGCACAGGGCATTCTGGATGGTCTGACGGCGGCGCACCAGGCGCTTTCCGGTGATGATTCCGGCGAAATGATGGGCGCAGCGGATCTGCTGGGCAGTGTGGTCAATGAGCTGGCCGAAAGCGCTCGCCTGGATGAGAGCCTGGCACCGCTCAGCGAGCGCCTGAGCGATTTGTATTACGGTGCACGGGAGCTGGCCACCGACCTCGCCGACCGCCTGGACGGTTATGATTTTGACCCGGGGGAGCTGGATCAAATCGAAGAACGGCTGGACCAGATTTACCGCATGAAACAGCGTTACGGTGCCAGTGTGGAAGAACTGCTGACTCGGCGGGATAAGGCGGCCGAAGAATTGGAAGGGTACCAGTCCTCCGGCAAGCGCATTGCAGAGCTGACCCAGCGCAAACAGGAATTGTACCGCCAGACCAAGGCCGCAGCGGAAACGCTGACCCAAGCTCGCCTGAAAGCTTTTACCAGCATGAACCGCCAAATGCGGGAAGCACTGGAATTTTTGAACATGCCCGGCGTGCGTATGGTGCTGCGCCATCAGCGCGGCCCGTTAGCTTCCGCAGGACAGGATAACATTGAATTTTTGATTTCTACCAACCCCGGCGAGGAGCCCAAGCCGTTGGCTAAAATCGCTTCCGGCGGCGAGCTTTCCCGTATCATGCTGGCGTTCAAGAGCGCTTGGCTGATAAAGATGCGATTTCGACCGTTATTTATGATGAGATCGACACCGGTGTTTCGGGTCTTGCCGCCGGGCGTATTGGCCAAAAGCTGAAACAGACCGCCAGCGGCCATCAGGTGCTGTGCATCACCCATACCCCGCAGATCGCTGCCTTTGCCGATAACCAGCTGCTGATTGAAAAGAAGGTGCGGAACAACCGGACCTTCACTGAGATCCATCCGCTGGATCTGGATGGCCGCGTGCAGGTGTTAGCCCGCATGATCTCCGGCGATAAAGTTACAGACCTCAGCCTTGCCAACGCCCGCGAGCTGATTGAAAAATCGCAGGGGTAAGCGCAGGACAATAACGAAAGAAAAACAAAAGAGAAGCATACAAACCTCTGGCCGACAAAACAGGCTGGAGGTTTTATTTTTTTGGCATTTCTTTTATTATCGTTCTAAGGCAATACCGCATAATTCTAAGTGCCGATACGGCGAGCGAGGTGCGGCAGCTGCTAAGCCAAAAGCGCAGATAATACTGGATGTATTATCGAGCATTTTGGCAACGCAGATGCTGTGCCGCAGCCGCCGAAGCGGTGCTTAAGCCGTAAGGCGGGAATTGTGCGGTGTTGCCCTAATTTGTAGCCAAGAAGAAATAAAAGTAAAATGTTTGGGAAGGCCCCTTGACACCATGGGGAAGATATGGTATTCTAACTTCGTTGTTAGATAAACCTAACCAACGAATATCCCGTACTTTCTGCATAAACATAGCAATGGCGGCGGGAATTTTTAATGACTGAAAGTTAGCACAAACTAATTACACGGTCAAAACAGGAGGGTACACCATGCAGCGTAATTTTGAAACCTCGTTTGTAACGCAGTGTGCTCCTGTTCTGGCGGGACTTAAAGTGGCAAACCTCTTCCGCTGGGTTGAACCCGATGCAAGCGCCATGCACGCCATGGCGGAGCGCTGGGCGGCCGAGCTAAAACCCAAAGGCGTTACGGTTTCTATCATCAAGGAATGCCCCGTCACCCACGCCTATCTGGTTTATGTCTACCGCGCAAAGAGCCTGGAAGAAAGCCTGCAGCAGCCAGATGTGCAGCAGTACCTGCTGCGGGAAGGTTACCCCCAGGGCGGCTTGCAGGAGTGCTTGGATCATCTTTCCCGGTGCCTTTGCTGCGAAGCAGAGTTCCCGCACGAGATTGGCGTTTTCCTTGGTTATCCGCTGGAAGATGTCGTTGGCTTTGTGGCAAACAAGGGCAAAAATTATACGTTCTGCGGTTACTGGAAATGCTATGGCGACCCCGCTGCAGCACAAAAGACGTTGAACGCTTCCGCAAATGCACTGAAGTTTATCTCCGCTGTTTCCAGAGCGGTACACCGATCACCCGGCTCGCAGTAGCCGTTTGATATAATGGGCGCACGCCCATGTTAAGGCAATACCGCACAATTCCCGCCTGACGGCTTAAGCACCGCTCCGACGGCTGCGGCACGGCATCTGCGTTGCCAAAATGCTCGATAAGACATCCAGTATTATCTGCGCTTTTGGCTTAGCAGCTGCCGCACCTCGCTCACCGTATCGGCACTTAGAATTATGCGGTATTGCCTTAAAATATAATAAAGGAGCTGTTTGATTATGAACAAGGTAGCAATCGTTTATTGGAGTGGCACAGGCAATACTGAGCAGATGGCCCAGGCTGTGGCAGAGGGCGTTAAGAATGCTGGCGGCGAAGCGATGTGCTGACCTGCGCAGAATTTGATAGCGCAAAGCTGGCCGATTACGGCGCAGTTGCTTTCGGCTGCCCCGCTATGGGCGCAGAGCAGCTGGAGGAAGGCGAATTTGAACCCATGTTCGCTGACCTGGAAGGCAGCCTGTCTGGTGTGAAGGTTGCTCTGTTCGGTTCTTACGGCTGGGGCTCTGGCCAGTGGCTGGAAGACTGGTGCGCACGCTGCAAGGATGACGGTGCTGTGATGCAGGAAGAACCTGGCGTTATGGCAAACGAAGCACCGGACGACGATGCAATCGCAGCCTGCAACGCTCTGGGCGCAAAGCTGGCAGTCTGCTGAGCAAAGCGCCCGGAGGTGCTCACTACACCTTGAGCAAATAGCATTATGACGGCGGGGAACCGATACCGAGAAAAAGGCATCGGCTCACTGCCGTTTGCTTTTTACAGTTTATCATCAGGGCTGTTATAAGATAGAAAAGACAAACAAAAATCCGGCAGAACACCGGGTGGCGGCTCTGCCGGATGATGAAGCGCACGGATTGGGCAATCAGCCAAAAATACCAAACAGCTTTTTCTTCTGGTAAGGCGCGCAGCTGTAGCTGACCATGCGGTAGCCGGTCGGTTCCAGCGCTTTAGCGATGTCAGCCTCAGCAATTTCGTTTTCGGCTACAATAACAGCCTGGCCCTTGGTGTGGCTGGCGGTTACCTTTTTGACGGGGAATGCCTTGCGGATTGCGTCAGAAACATGTGCTTCACACATGCTGCATGCCATTCCATCTACCCCAACAGTGATTTGAACCATTAAACTCATCCTTTCTGCAATAGGTTACGTATCCTAAACCAGACTGACCCAAAAGGCAGGCGGCAATTCATAACGGCTTCATCATACCAACCCAATGGGTATTTGTCAAGCGGAGAGAATACAGCATATTCCTCTCAAAAGAAGGGGCAAAGGTCATAAAATGCCTGAATGACGCAGCGCCCTTTGTGCAAATTGCCTTAAAAAGTGTGAAAAAGTTAGCCACGACTTATCGGTTAGCACAAACTAATTTTGAACGACTTCAAAACTATTGACATTGCAGGTTAGCAGTGGTAAACTGCAAATGTTCAAAGGAGTTAGCACCTGCTAATCTTCTGCGGGTGGCCGGGAAGCGGCAGATCACAGGGGATTAAGGGTCAAACTCTGGCTTTTTTGCGCCTGTGCAAGATGCAGAAAAAACAGAACGGAACGTTATAAGCGTAAAGCAATTTGGACGTTGGGGGATGAAACGATGATGCCGATTACGATGGCAAAAGCAGGCGAAACTGTCACTATCAAAAAAATCACTGGTAAAGACGAAGTTCGCCAGCACCTGGCTGAGTTGGGGTTTGTTGTGGACGCAACGGTTACCGTTGTGAACGAAATTGCGGGCAACCTGATCATTCAGGTAAAAGAGAGCCGCATTGCACTGGACAAAACCATGGCAAACCGCATTATGATTGGTTAAAACAGCGCCAATCCGCTGTTTTGGAGGCTGCGGCTTATCCAGCGGCTTCCCGATAGAGATATTGTGAGGAGGATAAAAATGAAAACTCTGAAAGACGCGAAGTCGGCGAGACTGTCACCGTTGCCAAGCTGCACGGCGAAGGCCCTGTCAAGCGCCGCATCATGGATATGGGCATCACCAAAGGTGTTCAGATCTATGTCCGCAAGGTTGCTCCCCTGGGTGACCCCATGGAGCTGACCGTGCGCAACTACGAGTTGAGCGTGCGCAAGGCTGACGCAGAAATGATCGAATTGGTTTGATTCCAACTAGAGAAGAGAGGGTAACGCAATGAGCATTAAAATTGCACTAGCCGGTAACCCGAACTGTGGTAAAACTACCCTGTTCAATGACTTAACCGGTTCTAACCAGTATGTCGGCAACTGGCCCGGCGTTACGGTTGAAAAGAAGGAAGGCCGCCTGAAAGGTCAGAAGGACGTTGTCATTCAGGACTTGCCCGGTATCTACTCCCTGTCCCCCTACACCCTGGAGGAAGTTGTGCCCGTGGTTACCTGGTCAATGAAAAGCCTGATGCCATCCTGAATATCATTGATGGTACCAACATTGAACGTAACCTGTACCTGACCACCCAGCTGATTGAGCTGGGCATTCCTGTGGTTATGGCCGTCAACATGATCGACCTGGTCCGCAAGAATGGTGATAAGATCGACCTGAAGAAGCTTAGCGCAGAGCTGGGCTGCCAGGCTGTTGAGATCAGCGCACTGAAGGGCGAAGGCAGCATGAAGGCTGCTGAGATGGCTGTTGCCGCTGCAAAGTCTGGCAAGGCTGGCGAGCTGCCCCATGTGTTCACTGGCAGCGTTGAGCATGCCATCGCTCATATCGAAGAGTCCATCCAGGGCAAGGTTGATGAACGCTTCCTGCGTTGGTACGCCGTCAAGCTGTTCGAGCGTGATGACAAGGTTCAGCAGGAGCTGAAGCTGGACAAGGCGCTGGTTGACCACATTGACCAGCACATCGCAGACTGCGAGAAGGAAATGGACGATGACGCCGAGAGCATCATCACCAACCAGCGTTATGCTTACATCAACACTGTTGTTGAGAAGGCTGTCAGAAAGAAAGCTCGCGTTGAGCACCTGACTGTTTCCGATAAGATCGACCAGGTTGTTACCAACCGTATCTTCGCTCTGCCAATCTTTGCCTTGATCATGTTCCTCATGTACGCGCTGTCCATGGGTACTTCCATTGCAGATGGCGGTATCTCCATCGGCAGCTTCGCAACTGACTGGACCAACGATGTTCTGTTCGGCGAGATCGTTCCCAATGCACTGGGCGGTTTCCTGGAGAGCGTTGGCGTTGCTGGCTGGCTGTACGGCTTGATCATGGACGGCATCGTCGCCGGTGTCGGGCGCGGTTCTGGGCTTCGTTCCCCAGATGCTGGTTCTGTTCTTCCTGCTTTCCATCCTGGAAGACATTGGTTACATGGCCCGTGTTGCTTTCATCATGGACCGTATCTTCCGCAAGTTCGGCCTGTCCGGCAAGAGCTTCATCCCCATTCTGGTTGGTACCGGCTGCGGCGTGCCCGGTGTTATGGCTTCCCGTACCATCGAGAACGAGCGCGACCGCCGTATGACCATCATGACCACCTGCTTCATTCCCTGCGGTGCCAAGCTGCCCATCATCGGCCTGATCGCAG
>ENA-OQAA01001482-OQAA01001482.1-human-gut-metagenome-genome-assembly--contig:-NODE-1482-length-11626-cov-1.650317_pt1 | contig 11626 bp, 17 predicted proteins | sample MGYA00242489_ERZ504515 | MGnify/ENA primary metagenome ERZ504515 (study PRJEB26092, sample SAMD00036237) | human gut metagenome | host: Homo sapiens | study: EMG produced TPA metagenomics assembly of...
CTTGTTTCAAAGCACGGAAGGAAATTCCGGCGATATATTAAAAGAACTACTGTTCAAGAGTTACGAATTAGACGTCAATATCCGTTTCAATCCCATTACAGAGCAAGAATATAGTAAATGGGTAGGTATGCAGGGCAAGAACCGGTATATCATCACGATATTAAGCCGTAAGCTTACGGCCAAGCAAATCGCGGGTGTTTCCCGGATCGTTGCGGAGCAAGATATGAATATTGATGATATCAAGCGGCTCACGGGACGTATCCCGTTGGACGAGAATGCCCGTACTCCTAAGGCGAGCGTGGAGTTTTCCGTACGTGGTACCCCGAAAAACAAGGAGTGCATGAAAGCGGAGTTCATGAAACTTTCCACGGAGCTTGAGATGGATATCTCTTTCCAAGAGGATAGCATGTATCGCCGTATGCGCCGTCTGATTTGTTTCGATATGGACTCTACCTTGATAGAGACGGAGGTTATCGACGAGTTGGCGATACGTGCCGGAGTTGGCGATCAAGTAAAAGCGATTACAGAGGCAGCCATGCGTGGAGAGATCGATTTCTGCGAGAGCTTCCGCCAGCGTTGTGCCTTATTAAAGGGGTTGGACGTATCCGTGATGCAGGAGATCGCCGAGAATCTACCGATCACAGAAGGTGTAGACCGTTTGATGCGTATCTTGAAAAAGGTGGGCTTCAAGATCGCTATCCTTTCCGGAGGTTTCACTTATTTCGGTAATTTCCTTAAACAAAAATATAATATCGACTATGTATACGCCAACGAGCTTGAGATCGAGAATGGCAAGCTAACGGGTAATCATGTGGGTGATATCGTAGATGGGAAGCGTAAAGCGGAGTTATTACGCCTGATCGCGCAAGTGGAGAACGTAGATATTCGCCAGACCGTAGCGGTTGGCGACGGGGCGAACGACTTGCCGATGATTAGTATCGCCGGTCTAGGTATCGCCTTCCATGCCAAACCAAAGGTTAAGGCGACCGCCAAGCAATCTATCTCTACGATTGGCCTCGATGGTATCTTATATTTCCTTGGATACAAGGATTCGTATTTGGATGAACAGATGTAATATATATAATTAACGTATAGCGATTATGATCAGACATATTGTAATGTTTAAGTTGAGGGAGTTTCAAACTCCGGCTGAGAAGCAAGCCAAAATGCAAGAAATTAAGGATAAACTGGAAGCCTTAATCAATAAGATAGACGTATTGAAAATGATCCGTGTAGATTTTAATTGTAATCCGGCGGAGACTTGGGATATTATTTTAACTACTGAATTGCCTACCTTGGAAGATGTAAATACGTAGCTAATCATCCGGAACATGTAGCGGTCGCTAAAGGAATTATTGGCCCGGTAAAGGCGGACAGAGCTTGTGTTGACTATGAAATCCTTTGATATAGAGGAGTGTGTGAACCAAGCGGTCCACAACTTCGAGTCCGGATATAATTGCGCTCAATCTGTATTCCTCGCTTATTCGGATGTCTTCGAGTTGGATTTAGAACTGGCGAAAAAGATGTCTGTATCTTTTGGAGGAGGTGTCGGACGCATGCGTGAGGTTTGTGGTACCGTAAACGCAATGGCGATGTTAGCCGGATTTAAGTATCCGGTATTTGATCCGCTAGATCAAGAGGCGCGTGCCCGCAACTATGGCATGGTACAAAAAATGGCGGCTTTATTCAAGGAGAAACATGGGACGATCATTTGCCGTAGCCTTCTTCCTCCGGAAGAGACATCGACGAATCCCGCTCCTTCCGCACGCACACAACAGTATTATGCCAAACGTCCTTGCGGTAAATACGTTGAGGAAGCGGCTCGTATCGCCGGGCATATGCTAAAGGGTGAACTTGAATAAACGGCATTGTCAAGCTAGAAGACGTATTTGTGAAATGTAACCAAGTTTTCGAATCTCAGTGAATAACTCACTGTAAGAGGACTTGGATTTCACATTGACTTTATAGGTAATTGTCGACGTATTCTTGTCGTAATTATGCTCATAAGAAAGACTTACGATAAATATGCTCCTATTTTCCAAGATTTTCCGGATACCTTTAAGATCGGGAGTCGAGGTTGAGCAAATTATCGTAAGTATTTTATTAACACCATCCAAATACATACGTCGCTCCAACCTTTCTAAAGAAACCAATACGAACAAGGTAAATGCCGTAGTGATAGAAGCGGCCAAGAACATACCGGCACCAGCGGCCAAACCTACTACAGCCATTACCCAAATACAAGCCGCCGTAGTGAGTCCATGCACGCTTCCATGACTTTGAATAATAGCTCCTGCTCCCAAGAAACCAATACCTGTAAGGACTTGGGCGGCGATACGCCCCGGATCTCCATTCAAGAAATTCGGATAGGTTTGTGGTATCCAGATAGATATCAACATGGCGGCGGCAGATCCCATACAGATCAAGGTAAAGGTTCGCATACCAGCGTCCCTGCGGCGAAATTGTCTTTCTACACCGATAATAGCGCCAAGCACGAAACTGATAGCTAATCGTACGGCGGCGGTCGAGGCCGTTATCTGAGTATTCTCTAAAATATCGTTCAAATGTTCCAGCATAGTCTGTCATTCATTCTAAGTTATACAAATATAGAAAATTTCTATGTACCGATTATGGAATGAAAACAATGTAAAATCGTCAAAAGTTGTATCTTTGAGACAGAATAAAAGTCATTCACCTCTAAACTTAGAAAAATTGAAAATAATAACGTACAATACAAATGGATTAAGGCTGCCGTAGGTAAAGGCTTGCCCGAATGGTTGGCTCAAGAACAGCCAGACGTGTTATGTATCCAAGAGACAAAGTTACAACCAGACCAGTTTCCGTCGGAACATTCGAGGCTTTAGGATATAAGTCTTATTTGTTTAGTGCCCAAAAGAAGGGATATAGTGGCGTGGCCATTCTTACGAAACAGGAACCGGATCATATCGAGTATGGAATGGGGATCGAGAAGTATGATAATGAGGGACGTTTTCTCCGTGCGGATTTCGGGGATGTATCGATCGTAAGTGTCTATCATCCTTCCGGGACTAGTGGGGATGAACGGCAGGATTTTAAGATGTTATGGTTGGAAGATTTCCAGAAATATGTCGTTGAGTTACAGAAATCCCGTCCGAACTTAATTCTCTGTGGCGATTACAACATTTGCCACGAGCCGATAGATATTCATGATCCGATCAGGAACGCAAAGAACAGTGGTTTCCTTCCGGAAGAACGGGAATGGATGACTCGCTTCTTATCCGCAGGTTTTACGGATACATTTCGCTTCTTGAACCCGGATAAGCAAGAATATACATGGTGGAGTTATCGCTTCAATTCCAGATCTAAAAATAAAGGATGGCGTATTGATTATTGTATGGTTAGCGACAATATGAAGCCGAAAGTTAAAGCCGCTTATATATTAAACGATGCCGTACATTCTGATCATTGTCCGGCCGTATTAGAGATCGAATAATCTTTCATAATAAAAAGAAAGGATGTGTTCTTTTTGCGTAAGCGAACACATTCCTTTTTTTATTATTAGAAAAAATGGAAATAAAGTCTATAAATGAACTTAGATTATCTCTGAATATCCAATGCTCCGATCAACTCTTTTACTGATTTAAAACCATGTCGGTCACAATAGTCATTCAATCCATCAATAACCTTGATAGAAACAGTTGGATCTACAAAGTTATAAGTTCCGATCTGGATAGCACTAGCCCCAGCTAACATGAACTCCACGGCATCTTTCCAATTTGAAATACCTCCCAAACCTATAATTGGGATCTTTACCGCATGATACGTTTGCCATACCATACGTAGAGCTACAGGTTTTACGCAAGGCCCGGAAAGACCTCCAGTTATTGTAGATAATATAGGTTTACGTTTCTCTGCGTCGATGGCCATTCCAAGCATCGTATTAATTAACGAAACAGAATCCGCACCCTCCGCTTCAACAGCTTTAGCGATCTCCGTAATATCAGTTACATTAGGAGAAAGTTTTACAATAAGTGTCTTTGGATAAACCCTACGAACAGCCTTAACAACCTCTCCTGCACCACACGTAGTAACGCCGAAAGCCATACCACCTTGCTTTACGTTCGGACAAGAAATGTTCAGTTCGATAGCGGGAATCCTATCCAACTCTGCGATCTTTTCCGCACACTCGACATACGTTTCAACCGAAGATCCACTCACATTTACGATCATATTCGTATCGATGTCCTTGATCTCCGGATAAATATGCTCTGCGAAATAATCGGCGCCCTTATTCTGAAGCCCCACGGCATTCAACATTCCGGAAGGAGTCTCCGCCATTCTTGGATAATCATTACCTTCACGAGGTTGGATAGTGGTACCTTTCACGAAAATACCCCCCAAACGTGAAATATCCATGAAATCAGCATATTCTATACCATATCCGAACGTGCCGGATGCTGTCATTACCGGATTTTTCAACGGTAAATTCCCAATGTTTACATTTAATTCAGCCATGACAATTTCTCAATATTAAATACGGGACCTTCTGTACATACACACACATTATGACCTTCCTTGTTTTTCTCTACGCAGCACAAACAAGCACCTATGCCACAAGCCATCGTGTTCTCAAGAGAACCTCGCAAGAATAGCTTCCGCACCTGCGTATTTCGCTACCGCCACCATCATTGGTTTAGGACCACATATTAATCATGGTCAATCGAACCTCTTAAGGATCGTATGGTTAGTCACATACCCTTTCTCGCCTAGCAACCATCTTCGGTTGTGATATAAACCTTACCAAATCTCTGGAATTCATCTAATTGCAATACATCATCCTTAGAACGAGCCCCAAGTAGAAAAGTAGGCTCAAAACCGGCATCTTTTAAACAAGCTCCTAGATATAACATCGGAGCGGTTCCAACACCACCACCAATCAGCAAAAGTCTTTTGTTCTCCTGTTCCTTGGAAGGAATTGTAAAACTATTACCCAGTGGTAGCATTATGTTTACAATATCACCGGGACGGAATTCTGCCATTTTTCTCGTGCCATCACCAACAAGTTGAATCAATAACCACAACTCATTTTTAGACTTATCTACATAGTTGACGGAAATCGGACGACGTAAGAATGTTGTAGGAGAGTTTTCTACATGAACCTCTACAAATTGTCCGGGAAGCATCTCTGGAAGATTCCCATCCGAGGTTAACTTTAGCAGGCAATAATTTTTATGAAGGTGACAGTTTTCAGTCACCTTCATGTCTAAGATGTACTTCTTCATATACACGATTACTCAATTTATCCGCAAAGATACATGAATATAACGTATATACCGAACAGTTTACCTTAGTCTTTCTTGTTTTTTTCAGGGACGAAAGTATCAAACGTATTGTCGGAGTAAAATATCATTATTTTACTAACATTTTTAGAAGGCTTTTCTTGGCATATAACTTGCTCTACAACAGGTTGTTTCTGGATGTTTACAGGTGTCTCAACCCCAATTTCCTTGCGATTTTCGGCAACAACTTGTACATTGGGACGATTTTCAAGCATATTTGTAAACAAATTAGGTTCAGTTAACACATGTTCTCGGATCATTTCGCCTTTGCCAAACAATAGCCAGTCAGAATCAACATAAGTGAACCGTTCCAGTATTTTTAGCAGAACATCCAAACTCGGATTATTTCTCCCAGATATAATATGTGACATTGCCGAACGCTGTATACCGATCGATTCGGCAAATTAGAAGGGTAAGTCCTTCACGTTCCATTATTTTTAAAATACGATCTCTCATATTCATATATATCTTAAATTCTTACTAGAATACAGCCATTATGACCGTTTACTAAGATAAATCTCCATAAAGTAAATAGATACAAAGATAAATCAATATTTCCATTTGTGTCAATTTATTTTTATAAAACTAATTGATACATATGTGTCAAGCCGATACATATGTGATGGGTAGAACTGTAAACCGTGTTCAAGAAGGAGGTATAGAGTATTTAGAAAACTTTAGAAAAATAGCATATATATCTGATTTATATGTAAATATAATAATACATATGATGTATAGTTAGGGGGGTTTTATACGTTTGTAGACGAAAAAACATGTTTAGTTAATGTAAACAATCAATATTTCTATATAAAAAACTGGTTATTTATAATTTATAGCAAATCTTACGTGGATAAAGAAATATATAGTAATCCATGATTTATATTAGTAATGTAAACATGGTACATTTGTAACGCCTATATAATGATTACAAAAACCACCAACATTTTGTAATCTACTCAAATACTTTTATTGTATATATGATTGTAAACATCCATTTCTCGGTTATATTTGTATACAATATAATTTTACTCTATTTATTTTACTGCCAACTTGTCTATTTTTCCTTTAACGGATAATGAAGGCAATCTATGGCTATACCGATTATAGCTTTAAGTATGGATTTCTTGGAATTTTTGAGGAAGAAGGTACGTGATTGAATAAATTTTAAAATCTCAGAGAGATAAAATATGCGTAATTAATTGATAAATAAACAAAAAGGCCTCTTTTTCCAGTTTGACTTTTTCATCATTCTAGGAAAAAAGGCCTTTTGCCTGCACTAAGTCTATGATTTCTGTTTAATGTAAAATTTTGTAAAGTAATTCTTTTAGTAAATCTGCATCTGTCGCTGAAGAGTTTTCCACTCCCTTAGATTTTGCGTCAGTTGTTCGGATATCGCTGATCAAATTAAAAACTTTCATCGCTGGATAATTTTTCATCCCCAAAAGATAGTCCTTTACTTGATAAGTTCCCCGTAAACCAAGTGCGGTCATCAATCCTGATTCCGATCGATCCTTTGAATAATAACAAATCAGCAAGTTTGAGAAATAGTTAAATAATACAGGAAGTGTCATCTGTATCGGATTACTTTTAGGGTTTTTCTCAAAATACTGAGCGATCCGGTTAGCCTTTAATATATCCTTCATGGCAAGTGCTTTATCAGCTCAAAGTTATTGTATTCTTTACTAATCCCTATATTTTGCTCGATCAATTCCGGTGTGATGCGTTTTGAGCCTTTTCAGCCAAGATAATTGCCAGCTTATCTAATTCCTTATTGAGACGGTTTAAATCGTTTCCAAGGAAATCTGAGAGCATTTGAGCGGCTTTTGGATCGATACCGATAGAACGCTGTTGCATCAAAGAGGTGATAAAACTCGGCATTTTATAATCCGGGATCTTTTTTGACTCATATAAAATACCGTTTTTATCGGTTGCGGCCGCTAACGCACGACGGCGATCTAAAGTCTTATATTTGTAATTTATGACCAAAATAGTTGATGACAAAGGATTCTTCACATAACTGCTCAGCAACTCTATATCTCTCACTAATTGAGCCTCTCGAACAACGATCAATTGATATTCGGACATCATCGGAAAACGACGTGCCGCATTGATAATAGAAATAGCATCTGTATCTGCGCCGTATAGAATAATCTGATTGAAATCTCTCTCAGATTCCTCTAATACGCTTTTTAATAACAAATCTGTTATTTGATCGATGAAGAAAGGCTCTTCGCCCATTAACACATAAACAGGCTGAAACTTCCTTGCTGTTATATCCCTACAAATCTCCTCGAAAGTAATTTCTTTTTTTGCCATAAATTATGAGGTTTCGCTATTACCAATAAAACGGATATGACGGATGGTTTTCTTACCATCCAAAATCTGTTGAAGAGCTTCAACTCCCAACATTACCTGTTCTCCTACAAATTGTTGAGTTACCTTCCGGTCACTCGCTTCTGTTTTTACACCATCTTCTTCCATCGGTTTATCCGATATCATCAACAATGCACCCGTAGGTATTTGGTTAGCGAAACCGGCAGTAAGCAAGGTTGCGGTTTCCATATCGATACCAGTGGCATGCGTACTACGAAGATATTCCTTGAAATCATTATCGTATTCCCAAACCCTGCGATTTGTCGTGTAAATCGTACCTGTCCAATAATCTTTTCCATGATCACGTATGGCGGAAGAAATGGCACGAAGCATTGAAAAAGCGGGCAATGAAGGTACCTCAGGTGGTAAATACTCATTCGACGTTCCCTCACCTCGGATCGCCGCTATTGGCAATACATAATCCCCTAATACATTCGCTCTTTTTAATCCTCCACATTTACCGAGGAAAAGCACCGCTTTGGGCATGACTGCTGATAATAAATCCATGATTGTAGCAGCGTTCGCACTTCCCATCCCAAAATTGATAATGGTAATCCCTTCTGCCGAGCATTGGGCATCGAACTTTTCAATCCCAAAATCGGGACATTAAAATGATCCGCAAATATCTCGACATATTTAGTAAAGTTAGTGAGTAATATGTGCTTAGTGAAGTCTTCTAGCTTTCGCTCGGTATAACGAGGCAGCCAATTTTCTACGATTTCTTGTTTTGTTCTCATAAATAACTACCTTTGAGGTGCATTTTAGTTTAGAATATAAATAACAAATATAGCAAATGCTCCCATTAAATCTACCAAAATTCTCAGTCAAAGTTACGGAGAAAGCAGGAAAGCCTTCTATTTGGGATCCTGTACGCCGAAAATTTGTCGCATTAACGCCAGAGGAATGGGTACGACAACATTTCGTGAACTATTTGGTCACGGAAAAAAACTATCCTCAAGAACTTTTAGCGAATGAAGTAGCGGTAAAACTAAACGGAACATCCAAACGATGCGATACCGTTGCATACAATCGGTTTCTAGCACCTCTAATGATTATTGAATATAAAGCTCCACATATCGAGATAACAAGCGCTGTATTCGATCAAATCGTACGTTATAACATGGTCTTACACGTAAAATACTTAACCGTAAGCAACGGCATCCGTCATTTTTGTTGCAAAATTGACTATGAGAAACAGACGTATGCTTTCCTCGAAGATATACCGGAATACAATCTATTGGAGAAAATCGTTTAATTATCTAAAATAAGTCCCCCTTATCCTTCTATGCACTCGCACGGATCAGATAAGGCTTACTCAGCCCAACCAGTGAGTAGTTCTATCGATTAGGAATTTACAGTTTGCAGATAAGTCATCTTGTTCTATATACTCGACATCACCGGAAGTCTTAGAAGGTAGCACCATATCTGATACTTCTACCTCCTCATTTTCAAGGCTGGCAAACTTAAACAGATTATATATGCTTGATAGAAAGAGAAGAAAAAGAAACAGGAATGCCTTTGCGACACTTCCTGTTTTTTCTATATATTGAGTAGATTTCAAATCCATATCCCACGCATTAAAAGTTACATGGGCACAAACATAGCAATATTCGTCAAATAAACAAATATTTTAACACGAAAATTACTTCGTAAAGAGATAATCCTCCGGTTTTGCGATTCGTAAAATATATTCCGGAGTATTAGGGAGCCTTTTCGCATACAAAGTGACAGAATCACCCCTCTCAGGCATCGTAGAATTAGATTCCAACGATATCTGGTCAACATTACGCAATTTTATTTCATCATCTTTATCGAAAAAGAATGAGTATCCTAATAAAACTGCAAAAAAAGATAAAATCAATGGCTTCATGTCTAACTTGTTTTTATGATATATAAGCTTAGATGCTTATAAAACGATAAAACGCTGCATATTATTTCAAAATAATTACATTTTTAATGTGCCGACATAGAAGTACGACTTATTTCGTTAATGAAGTATATATCCTATGACACATGCAGTATATATCCTATAGCATTTGAAGTATATCTTCGTAAAGAGGAGTTTCAGGGCCAAAATAAAAAAGGCGAGGATCTTAACCCCCGCCTTCTATCTGTAGATATAGAAATCCTATTTTATCCACCGAAATCATCGAAGTGCAACATCTCACGAGGTACACCCAAGTTATCCAGCATATTTTCTACGGCCTTTGACATCGGGCCCGGACCACACATGTAGTATTCGATATCTTCCGGAGCCTCGTGATCCTTCAAGTAAGTATCATGGATTACTTGATGAACGAATCCAGCCGTATATTTAACACCCGCAGCATCAGCGGCAGGATCAGGACGGTCAAGCGCCAAGTGAACGTAAAGTTTGGGAATTCTTTCTCTATTTCCAAGAAATCTTCCAAATAGAACACTTCGTTCAAGGCACGCGCGCCATAGAAGTAAGACATCTTACGATCCGTAGTCTTCAACGTCTTCGTCATGTGCATGATTTGGGCACGCAACGGAGCCATACCAGCACCACCACCAATCCACATCATCTCTCTCTTAGAATCGAAAATTGGGTGGAAATCACCATAAGGACCACTCATAGTCACCTTATCACCCGGTTTCAACGTAAAGATATAAGAAGAAGCGATACCCGGCATCACATCCATGAAACCAACTTGTGGTTTCGGTTTGAACGGCGGCGTAGCGATACGCACGGTCAACATGATATGGTCACCCTCAGCAGGATAGTTAGCCATAGAATAGGCACGGATAGACGGTGAGTCGTTCTTACACTTCAAACCGAATAAACCGAATTTCTCCCAAGCCGGCAGATACTCGGGGCCGATCAAGCTCTTATCGATATCCTTGTTATAATCCATTGAGTATGTAGGGATCTTGATCTGAGCGTAAGAACCCGGAATAAAGTCCATGTGCTCACCTTTAGGCAATGCAACGATAAACTCCTTGATAAATGTAGCGACGTTCTTGTTACTGATAACCTCGCATTCCCATTCCTTAACGCCAAATACCTCGTCTGGTACCTGAACGACCATATCCTCTTTCACCTTGCATTGACAAGCCAAACGCCAATGATCTTTCACTTGTTTACGAGAGAAGAAACCTTTCTCAGTAGGTAGGATCTCACCACCGCCATCAATAACTTGAGCACGGCACTGACCGCATTTACCACCACCACCACAAGCGGAAGACAAGAAGATGCCACCGCTCTGTAGCGCACCTAGCAAAGTTCCACCAATCGGGGTCTCTATATCTTTCTCTCCGTTAACCTTCAAGCTTACATTCCCTGAAGGCACCAATTTTGCTTTGGCGAACAAAAGCAAACCGACCAAGATCAGCGTGATCAATAAGAATACTATTGCGCTGACACCAATCGTAAGTCCGCCCGACATTAATAAAGTCATCTTTATATTTTGTTTAATGCGTTAATACTTAAATCTTCAGACCAGAGAAACACATGAATGCCATACCCATCAAACCCGTGATGATGAAAGTAATACCCAAACCTTTCAAAGCATTGGGACATTTGAATATGACAATTTCTCACGGATAGCCGCCATACCTACGATAGCCAGCAACCAACCGATACCAGATCCTAAACCATAAACAGTGGCGACACCTACATTAGGGAACGCTTTTTGTTGCATAAACAGAGAACCACCCAAGATAGCGCAGTTTACAGCGATCAGCGGCAAAAAGATACCCAGAGAAGCGTACAGAGCCGGAGCAAACTTTTCCACTACCATTTCCACCAACTGCGTAAACGAAGCGATGATGGCGATAAAGATAATGAAAGCAAGGAAGCTCAGGTTTACACCAGCGAATTCAGCACCCAGCCATTGCAGAGCACCTTCCTTCAATACATAATTTTCAAGCATATAGTTGTATCGGCAACGTACATGTCAGAATGAACGTCACAG
>ENA-OQAA01001483-OQAA01001483.1-human-gut-metagenome-genome-assembly--contig:-NODE-1483-length-11620-cov-13.827895_pt1 | contig 11620 bp, 10 predicted proteins | sample MGYA00242489_ERZ504515 | MGnify/ENA primary metagenome ERZ504515 (study PRJEB26092, sample SAMD00036237) | human gut metagenome | host: Homo sapiens | study: EMG produced TPA metagenomics assembly of...
CGAGGCCTACCTCGTGTACTATCGTGAGGAGCGGATCAAGAAGTCCCTCGGGTGGCTGAGCCCGATGGAGTACCGCAGGAAGCTTGGATACGCCTAGGCGCGGTCCAAGAAATCGTCCGCACCCCCATTTAGGAACTATTTCACCGCAACCGCCCAGTAATCCGCTGGGGACGGAGGAAAACGGATCACTTTTCCGCTCACCGATTTGTGTCTTGAAAAATGTATATAACGACTATAACGTAGTACGAAACATATTGGAAACAATACCGAGGAGGCTGCGTTGAAGAAGAGCAATCTGGGCTATGTGCTGGTGCTGATCGCCGCGCTTATGTGGGGCAGCATCGGAATCTTTGTAAACGGCATCTCGGCCATGGGCGTTTCGTCCCAGAGCATGGCTGCCTTTCGCTTGTTGGTCGGAGCGCTTATCTTGGCGCCGGTCCTGATGTTTATGGGCTGCCGTCCGGGTGAGGGGTCTACCGTGGCTCAGGGTCCGCTGGCCCTGTTCAAGGCAAGCCCTAAAGAGCTTGTTCCCTGTGCGCTTGTCGGCATCGTCGGTTTGGCCGCCGCCAACACCTGTTATTACGAGTGCATGGGCGAGGTGGGCATGTCCACGGCCTCGGTGCTGCTCTACACCTCGCCGGTGTTTGGCGTCATGCTCGGCCGCGTGCTTTATCGCGAGGACGTGACCCCCAACAAGCTCGTTGCCATTGTCTTTAACATCGTAGGCTGCGTGCTTGCAGTGACCAATGGCGACCTTTCCGGTTTTCATTTTTCGGTTTGGGGCGTCACGTCGGGCGTGATTGCAGGCCTTTGTGGTGCGTCGCTCGCGGTGTTTAGCCGAATAGCAACCAAGACGGTCCACCCGCTGGCTGTCACGTTTTGGGGCTTTGTTTTTGGCGGTGCGGTTATGGCAGCTATCGCGGCTCCGTGGCCGGATGTCGCCGCGGCAATGTCGCCACAGCTGCTGCTGCTGTTCCTTGGCTTTGGACTCATCCCCACAGCCGTTGCTTACATCTTATATATGCAGGGTCTGTCCATGGGGCTCGAGACATCGAAAGTGCCCGTCGTAATGTCTTTCGAGACGGTCGTCACCGTACTGGTGGGCATTGGTGTCTACGCCGAGCCCGCCGGCGCGATTAAAGTCCTGGGCATCGTGCTGGTGCTCGCGTCCATCCTGATTATGAACACCGACTTCTCCAAGCTGCGCAACAGTGTGTTTGTCGGTCATGTCATTGAGAGCATGACCTTTAAGCCCAACGCGTGGTGGACCGAAAAATCTCAGGACATGGATCTGTTTAAGGAACGCACCGGCATTGCGCTGGAACCCACCGTACAGGAAAGCCCCTGGTACTTCGTGCGATAGGGGATTGCGCGCAAGGTCTGACCTGGGGTTATCCGGCTAGCGCCGGCCTACCCAGCCCAACGTTTCGAGTACGTTAAACCCGTCAACGGTCGATTTTCACCCGCGAACGGTCTTTATACTAATTAGCAATATAAGCAACGTATAAGACGTTATAATGACCATAACGAAAAGGAGGAGGCAAGATGAATCAGATCATTCTCGCATCTCATGGCGGCCTGGCCGCAGGCGCCAAAGACACGCTCGAGATGGTTCTCGGCGACGTGTCGAACGTCCACGTCGTGTCGCTTGCTCGTGACGACAAGGAGCCCATCACCAATAAGGTTGAGGCTATGATCGCCACGTTCAACGCGGACGACACCGTCTATGTGCTGACCGATATGCTCGGCAGCTCGGTCAACAACAACATGGTCGAGCTTTCCAAGAACGGCACGAAGTTCACGGTCGTCAGCGGTTTCAACATCCCGTTGGCGCTCACGCTCGCTATGAGCCCCGCCCCCGTCAAGAGCCGAGCTCGCGGCCTCATCAACGAGGCCCGCACCGGTCTGACCAACCCCAACGCACCGGTCGAGGCCGCCGCGGCTCCCGCCAAGAAGGCCAAGGCGTCCCGTCACAGCTCCGGTCCCGCCAAGATCGTCCTCGCACGTCTTGACTACCGTCTGCTGCACGGCCAGGTCGTCTTTACCTGGACCACCAAGGTCCAGGCTGAGCGCATCATCGTCGTCGACAACGCTGCCGCCAACGATGACATCAAGAAGGGCGCTCTTAAGTTGGCCAAGCCCCAGGGCGTGCGCCTGAACGTCTTCACCGTCGAGCGTGCCCTCGCCAAGATGGACAAGCTCAACACCCTCGGCGACGCGTCATGTTCGTCTTTGGCAACACGGCCGAGATGCTGCAGTTCTGCCAGGGCTACAAGCTCGACGCCATCAACCTGGGCGCCACCGCCAACCACGACGGTGCCGATCAGGTCGGCGGCAAGGACAGCTCCGTCTTCTTCGACGCCGCCCAGAAGGCCGACGTCAACCAGCTGCTCGACATGGGCATCAAGCTCTATGTCCAGCAGACCCCTACGTATCAGAGCGTCGACATCGACGCCAAGCTGTAATCAACCAGGCTTTTGCCTGACTGAAAGGAGAAGGGTATGAATTCGTTCATCAGTGCGGTGCTCGTCGGCCTCGTCGGCGTGTTCTGCATGTGGGACTCCCGCCTGCTCGGTCGTCTTAACTTCGAGCAGCCCCTCGTTGGCGCCACGCTCGTCGGTCTGCTGCTGGGCGATGTGCCACCGGCCTTGCCGTCGGTGCCGCCGTCGAGCTCGTGTCCATGGGCCTGGTGCAGGTCGGCGCTGCCGTTCCGCCCGATATGGTCCTGGGCGCATCGTGGCCGCTGCCTTCGCATGCCTGACCGATGCTTCCGCCGAGACCGCCATGACGATCGCCATCCCGGTCGCCGTCCTGGGTCAGCTCCTCGGCATTGTCTTCCGTTCCATCATCGCCGCCCTCACCCATGTGGCCGATAGCGCGATCGATAACGGAAAGTTCAAGACCGCCTACCGTATGCACATCTGCGCCGCTCCGGTCTGTACGCCATCATGTACTTCCTGCCGATCTTCCTCGCCGTCTTTGTTGGCACCGACCTGGTTCAGGCCATCGTCAACATGGTTCCCGAGTGGCTGTCCACTGGTCTTAACGTTTCGACCAAGATCATGACCGCCTACGGCTTGGCCCTGCTGCTCACCATGATGATCAAGAAGGGTATGACTCCGTTCCTGTTCATCGGTTTCCTGCTCGCCGCTTACCTCAACCTGTCCGTCATCGCGGTCGCTCTGATCGGTGTGTGCCTGGCTGTCGTCTTCATGGGCTTCAAGTTCAACGGTTCCCATGCAGCCGCCGGTGTCGATTCCGACTACGATCCGCTCGAAGACGACGAAGACTAAGGAGGAACACACTATGGCAACCGCAACCAAGGACGTGTCCCTGAACAAGAAGGTCAGCCAGTTCTTCTGGCGCTCTTGGGCCATCCAGGCATCTTGGAACTACGAGCGTCAGATGAACATGGGCTTCCTCTACGGCATGGTTCCCACGCTCGATCGCCTCTATCCGGATGAGTCCGACCCCAAGCAGCTCGCTGCTAAGAAAGAGGCTTACCACCGTCACATGGCGTTCTACAACTGCACCCCGCAGACGAGCGCTTTCATCCTGGGCCTCGCCGCCTCCATGGAGGAGGAGTACGCCAAGGATCCCGAGAACTTCAACCCCGATTCGATTAACGCGGTCAAGACCTCTCTTATGGGCCCGCTTTCCGGCATCGGTGACTCCTTCTTCCAGGGCACCATCCGCGTTATCGCCTTTGGCCTGGGCGTTCAGCTGGCTCAGCAGGCTCCATCATGGGCCCGATCCTTGCCATGCTCATCTCCATCGTCCCCGCCGTGCTGATCACTTGGTTCGCAGCCAAGATGGGCTATCAGGGCGGCCACGAGTACCTGAGCAAGCTTCAGGGCGGCGACCTCATGGAGAAGCTCATGTATGTCTGCGGCATCGTGGTCTTATGTCCGTGGGCGGCATGATCGCTACGCTGATCGGCGCCACCACCCCGCTGCAGTTCGCTGACGGCACCGTTGTTATCCAGGACATCCTGGACGGCATGATGCCCCAGATGATCTCCCTTGGCCTCACCGGCCTTATGTACTGGCTCATCAAGAAGAACGTCAACACCGGTTGGCTTCTCGTGATCGCATCGTGGGCGGCATCGCCCTCTCCGCGGCCGGCATCCTGGCCTAGTCGCGACCAAGCGTCTAACCGCTTTTCCCCGGGGGCCTGCCTGACATCCCATACCCCAGGCGGGCTCCCATCCCCAAAATGTGACAAAGGAGCGGCTCCTTTGTCACATCCTCAACGGGCCGGCGACTCGGTCCAAATCACGGTAACCCTGCGTGCGCCCGGCAATGTGGCGCCGCAAAAATTGAAAGGAATGTGTCAGATGTACGAGATCGACCTTAACCTCCCTAAGCAGATCGTCGCTGACGTCCTGTCCAACCACGAGATCCACAGTGTCGCCTTCGTCGGCTGCGGTGCTTCCATGTCCGACCTGTACCCCGCCAAGTACTTCCTGGCCAACAACACGGACAAGCTGAACGTTCAGATCTTCACCGCTAACGAGTTCAACTACGACACGCCTTCCTGGGTCAACGAGCACACCTTCGTGATCACCTGCTCCCTCGGTGGCTCCACGCCCGAGACCGTCGAGGCCAACAAGACCGCCAAGAAGCACAACTGCCCGGTCGTCTCCCTCACCAACAAGGCTGGCTCCGCTCTGACCGTCGACGCCGACCACGTCATCGTTCACGGCTTCCACGCCAACTTCGCTGCCAAGTGCGAGAAGCCCGGCTATGCCATCGCTCTTGCTCTCGAGATCCTTCAGCAGACCGAGGGCTATGACAAGTACGACGACATGATCACCGGCCTCACCAACGTCTTCGATCTCTGCGAGAACGCTGCTCAGTCCTGCAAGAAGCTCGCCAAGAAGTTCGCTGAGGACTTCAAGGACGACAAGATGATTTACTTCATGGCCTCTGGTGCCTCCGAGAAGATGGCTTACTCTCACGCCGCCTTCCTGTTCACCGAGATGCAGTGGATCGACGCCGCCGCCTACAACACCGGCGAGTACTTCCACGGCCCGTTCGAGGTTTCCACCGAGGGTAAGCCCTACGTCTTCTTCATGTCCGATGGCGCTACCCGTCCGATGGACGCCCGCGCCCTCACCTTCCTTGAGCGCATGGGCGCCAAGGTCGCTCTGATCGACTCCAAGGACTACGGCCTGGCTGACGCCGTGCCCGCGAGCGTCGTCACCTACTTCAACCCGCTGCTGCACCTCGCCGTTATGCGCGAGTACGGCAACCAGATCGCCGAGGCCCGTCAGCATCCGCTGACCATGCGTCGCTACATGTGGAAGCTTTCCTACTAATCACAAGTAAGTAGACCTTACGGGTTGATTGAGAGGGGATGGGGTTTGCGCCCCATCCCCTTTTTGCTCTGGGGAGGGCGTGTCTGTCGCGTCGCAAATCCCAGATAAAACCTACCAAAATAAACCTGTCCCTTTTTGGCAGGTGGGAGGAGATGCGTATGATCAAGGCAGTGCTGTTTGACATGGACGGCGTGCTGGTCGATACCGAGTGGTTCTACAACCGTCGTCGCGTGGCGTTTATGGAGGAGAAGGCTTTCACTTTGACGAGATCCCCGATCTTTCGGGGTCTAACGAGCCCGCCATTTGGAAGTCGCTGGTACCTGACGATGTTGAGCTGCGCGAGCGCCTGCGCGTGGAGTACAAGCAGGTCTACAGCCCAGACCATCCCGTTCCGTATGCCGAGCTGCTCAACGAGCAGACGGAGCCGGTGATGCGCAAGCTGCACGAGCGCGGCGTGAAGTGCGCCATCGCAAGCTCGTCCTATCGCGAGCTCATTGACGAGCTGGTGGGGATTGCCGGTATCGCCGACGTGCTGGACTACACCATCAGCGGTCACGAGTGCAGTGCGTTTAAGCCCGACCCCGAGATCTACCTGCGTGCCATGGAGGCGCTGGGTGTGGGGCCTACCGAGTGCCTGGTTATCGAGGACTCGCCTTTGGGCATCGAGGCTGGCAAACGTTCCGGCGCCCGCGTCCTGGCACTGCGCCCGCACGAGGGCGTCAACCTCGATCAATCGCGAGCCGATGCCGTTATTGATAATCTGACCGACATTTTGGCCGCTTTGTAGTGTCAATCCGCCGCGAGAAGCACGGGTTCAAACGTTTTTTGCGGTGGACTGGCTCAATTTGGTTTCGATTTTGATCCGTTTGGCTTCGATTCGGACTAAGTGAGTAGACTTTTTGGTGCAGGACGAGCACAAAGCGCATCTGCTCTAGTAAAACCGCAGGTCACAGGGGTGGCGGTTTTGGGTGTGCTCTGCAGGTCGCGTAAAGTCTACTCACTTGTAATTTGGGCCTTTGGTCGTGGGGTTGCTGGTCCCGCTTTGGTTGTCGAGAGAGGGTGAATTGAAGCGCCCCCGCACGCTCCATGCTACAATCGCGGACATACCCCACAACTACATCTGCCTTCGAAAGGAGCCTGCGTGGCGAACGCCATCGATCAGCTCACGGACCGCGTGCTCGTGCTCGGCCGCCTCACCATCGTCCGCCGTGCCATTACCACCGTGGCGGTCACAATTTCTGCCGTCCTCCAAACATTTCTGATCCAGGCGTTCATTCAGCCCGCCGACCTGCTTCCGAGCGGCCTCACCGGCGTCGCGGTCCTGCTCGATCGCGTTACCTCGCTGGGCGGCGTTCACATCGACATCTCGCTCGGCATGCTTGCGCTCAACATTCCCGTGGCGCTCCTATGCTGGAGCGGCATTAGCAAGCGCTTCGTCATCTTCTCGATGATGCAGGTCGTGCTCTCGTCGCTGTTCCTCAACGTCTTTCACTTCGCTCCATTTTTGGGCGACAAGATTATGCTCATCATTTTTGGCGGCGTGGTCTCGGGTCTGGGCGCTGCCATCGCGCTAAAGTCCGGCGCATCTACCGGTGGCACCGACTTTATCGCGCTGTGGGTCTCCAACCACACGGGCAAGACCATCTGGGGCGTTATCTTTGGTTTCAATTGCTTTATCCTGGCGATCTTTGGCTTTATGTTTGGCTGGGACAACGCGGCGTACTCCATCGTGTTCCAGTTTATTTCGACCAAGACCGTCGACAGTTTCTATCGTCGCTACGACCGCGTGACGCTGCAGATCACGACGCGCAAGGCTGACGAGGTCATGACCGCCTATGTTGACCATTTTCAGCACGGCATTAGCTGCGCCGAGGTCATCGGTGGATACAGCCGCGAAAAGATGTACCTGCTGCACGCCGTTGTATCGACCTACGAGAGCCAGGACATTATCAAGCTGGTGTGCGACATTGATCCCGGCGCCGTGATCAATGTGTTCCACACGCTCAACTTTGTGGGCGGCTGGTGGGGCGGTCATGTCGACGAGCCCATGCCCACGGCCGTACCCGATCCCGACAAGCCAGCGCGTATGGCCAGCAGACAGGCGCGCCTCAGCGAGCAGGACAGCCTGCAGCAGGACGACGGCAGGTAGAGTGTTGGTATTTTGCCGGCACGGCGCAATCCTGTCCGCTTGAGCCTCCCGAAAGCCTCGCTGCTTTCGGGAGGCCTTCGTTTGCCCAGATAAAACCTACCAAAATGAAGCTGTCGCTTTTTGGTAGGGAGGGTGTATCGTTTTATCATTATGAGGTAACATGAAACTAGACGTTATATACGTATTAGTTATTTCGATATTTCGATAAGAGTGATGAGATATGCCTACACCCAAAAATGCACCGCTTTACCAGCAGATTTATGACGAAATTAAGGATGCGATCGAGAAAGGTGTTTATGCACCCAAGGAGCGTATTCCGTCCGAGCTTGAGCTAGCCGAGCAGTACGAGGTGAGCCGCATCACGGTGCGCCGCGCCGTCGAGGAGCTGTGCTCCGATGGCTACCTGGTTAAGCAGCAGGGCCGCGGCACCTTTGTTTCCACGCCGCACATCAATCGCCAGTTCCACGCCTCGACGCTGCAGACGTTTACCGCGCTGTGTGCCAACAACGGCATGAAGGCCGGTGCACATGTGGTCGATCGCCAGATTGTGCCGGCGCGCCAAAACGAGATGGAGTTCTTTGGCCTGCAGAAGGATGCGCTGCTGCTGCATATCAAGCGCGTGCGTACGGCCGACGGCGAGCCCATCTTTGAGGAGAACATCTTTGTGCCGTTTGACGCCTACCGTGAGCTGTTGACGGCCGATCTTGAGGACAAGTCGATTTTTGCCGAGGTCGAGCGTGTTGGCGGAACGCCGATTGTCTCGGTTGGCTACCGTACGGTCGAGGCCGTTCGAGCTAACGCCGAGCAGGCGGCCGAGTTGGGCATTGCTCCGCACGATCCGCTGCTCAACTTGCGTGCCGGCTTTACCGGTCCCAACGATGAGCCGGTCTTGCTCGGCAAGCAGTACTACGTGGGTAGCCGCTACGTCATGGTCATGTAGTTCTAGTTGCGCGGTTTTCCAAACCGCGCAACGGCTCGACGCTGTAAGCCCGCCAGAGCGGCAATCTGCCTTTCAACTTCGGCGGCATGACCAGAAGTTTTGTTCCGTCGTTCTAACGAACGACGGACCGGTCGACGCTGCAAGCGCCCCTAGGCGGCAATCTGACGTTCAATCGTCGGTCGCGTACCGAAGTACGCTTCCCTCCTCTTTCACGTCACCTTGCTCGCTTAGGGGCGTTTTCGCTGACTAATGCTCAACCAGCGACGTTTGCGCGCTTGTCAAGAGATTAGCCGTTGGGAAAGTGTCCAAAAATTCCACGCTCGTTCCTTTTGGATCGCGTTGCCCGTGGCCGACAGCCGTGCGGCACCGGTCCGCGTGGCGGCGTATAATCGGCGGAGATGACTTGGACGTTAGGAAACCATGACCGATAGCATGCAGCAGATGGCGCTTGACACGCTCGGCGCCTATTTTGGCTACACCTCGTTTCGCCCGGGACAGGACCGCATGGTCGATGCGATCCTTGCCGGTCGCGATGCGTTGGGCGTTATGCCACGGGCGCTGGCAAGTCCATTTGCTACCAGGTGCCCGCGCTCATGCTGCCCGGCATCACCTTTGTGGTGAGTCCGCTGCTGTCGCTTATGGAGGACCAGACCCGTGCGTTGCTCGCGGCGGGTGCGAGACCTAGCTATCTCAACTCCAGCCTTACTCCGGCCCAGCAAAATACCGTGCTCAAACGGGCGCGCGAGGGTCGCTACCAGCTTATGTACGTGGCGCCCGAGCGCCTGCTCGAGCCGCGCTTTTTAGCCTTTGCACAGGAGGCCGCGGCGGACGGCGGCATTGGCGTGCCGCTCGTGGCCATTGACGAGGCGCACTGCGTGAGCCAATGGGGCCAGGATTTTCGCCCCGCCTATCTGCAGATTCGCGAGTTCATCGATTCCCTGCCGCAGCGCCCCATCGTGGCGGCCTTTACCGCTACGGCGACCGAGCGTGTGCGCACGGATATTCAGCAGATGCTCGGTCTGCAAAACCCCGCGACGGTGGTGACGGGCTTCGATCGCAAGAACCTCTACTTTGGCTGCGAGGAGATGGGCGACAAGGCCAAGGCCGCGTGGGTGCGCGACTATGTGATCGCGCATTCGGGCGAGAGCGGCATCGTGTATTGCTCGACCCGCAAGACGGTCGATGCGCTGGCGGGCGAGCTTGCCGAGGCGCTGGGCCCCAGCGGCATTCGCGTTGGCCGCTACCATGCCGGCATGGGCAACGACGCCCGCCGCCAAAGCCAGCGCGCCTTTATCGACGACGATATCCAGGTGATGGTTGCCACCAACGCCTTTGGCATGGGCATCGACAAGCCCAACGTGCGCTACGTGATCCACAACAACGTGCCCGAGAGCATCGAGGCCTACTACCAGGAGGCGGGCCGCGCCGGCCGCGACGGCGATCCGGCCAGCTGCCACTTGCTGTGGAACGGTAACGATTTTCGCATGCGCCGCTTTTTGATCGACCGCGGCGATGCGGCCGACGAGGCGCTCGACGACGAGCAGCGCGCGTGGGCGCTCCAGAACCGTTATCGCCTGCTCAGCCAGATGGAGGGCTACTGCAATACCACTGGCTGTCTGCGCGAATACATGCTGCGCTATTTTGGCGACGAGGCGGCGGCCGAGCATGCGGCAGCCGCCGCGGGCGGCACGGCAGACGACGCCGAGGGCTGCGGCAACTGCAGCAACTGTCTCACGCAGTTCGAGGTCGAGGACGTCACCGATATGGCCCGCGCCGCCGTGCGCTATGTGGCCACGCGTCCCATGCGCTTTGGCAAGTCGCTGATCGCCGACGTGCTCCACGGCGGCAACACCGAGCGCATTCGCCAGATGCATCTGGACGAGGAGCGCGGCTACGGTGAGCTGTCGAGCGAATCGGTCGGGCGCATCAAGGACATCATCGGCCAGCTGTGCGGTCGCGGTTATTTGGCCACCTCGCAGGGGCAGTACCCGGTCGTGGGACTGGGTCCGCGTGCCGGCGAGGTCGAGGACGAGGCGTTCGCCTTTACCGTTAAGCGTCGCGCGTCCAAGCGCAAGGCCTCGGCCCGCGCCCGCCGCGCCGTCGATCTGCTGCGCGAGGAGGCCGAGCTGGATCAGCGCCCGCGCGTTGGCGACGATGCCGAGCTGTTCGAGCGCTGCGTGCCCTCCGCAAGGAGATCTCGACCGAGCTGGAGATGGCGCCGTATATGGTCTTTTCCGACAAGGCCCTGCGCGGCCTGTGCCGCCTGCGTCCGCAGACGCGCGAGGAGCTGATCCAGGTCAACGGCATTGGCGAGAAAAAAGCCGACGCCTTTGGCGAGCAGTTTATGGCGGCGATTGAAGAATTTGAGTCCGAGCATGCGCGGGATGGAGTGTAACGATGGCATTCGACGATAAAACCGACCGCACTGACGTGCCCGCCGTGCCGCTGTACCAGCAGGTCATGGACGACCTAAAGGGCGAGATCGCGCGCGGCGTGTACCCCGCCGGCTCGCGCATCCCTGCGAGATGGAGCTCGCGAAGTCCTACGGCGTGGGGCGCATCACCGTGCGCCGTGCCATCGAGGAGCTGTCGCGCGCGGGGTATCTCAACCGCCAGCAGGGGAGGGGCACGTTTGTGTGCGCCCCCAAGCTCAAGCGCAAGATTCGCCAGAAGGGTGACGTTCAGAGCTTTACTGAGGGTTGTGCTGCCAACGACATGGTGCCGGGTGCGCGTCTGGTGTCGCGCACGGTGGTCGCGGCGACGCACGAGGATGCGGCGTTCTTTGGCGTGGAGCCCGGCTGCGAGCTTATCGTGGTCGAGCGCGTGCGCACGGCCGACGGCATCCCCGTCATGCTCGAGAACAACGCCTTTGTGCTCGCCGACCATCCCTACCTGCAGACGCTGGCCGACGAGGACCTCACCGATAACTCAATCTTTGCGCTCGTTGCCGAGCATTCGGGTCGCGCGCCGCTCAAGTCCGACCCTGCACCGTGGAGATTGCGCTTGCCGATACTCAGACGGCCCCGCTGCTGGAGGTGCCGGTCGGCGAGCCGCTCTTCTATATGGAGGCCTACTTTACCGACGCGGCGGGCGCCTCTACTGCTCGGCCGCCAAAAAGATCGTGGGCTCGCGCTACGTGTTCGACATCTAACGTTCACGAATAGAACAACATGGAACAAATTTACCGCAATGGCTTCCACCGTGGCTGCATG
>ENA-OQAA01001484-OQAA01001484.1-human-gut-metagenome-genome-assembly--contig:-NODE-1484-length-11608-cov-2.147461_pt1 | contig 11608 bp, 14 predicted proteins | sample MGYA00242489_ERZ504515 | MGnify/ENA primary metagenome ERZ504515 (study PRJEB26092, sample SAMD00036237) | human gut metagenome | host: Homo sapiens | study: EMG produced TPA metagenomics assembly of...
CAAAGGACAGGCTGAAATTTACCTGCTTGATCATTATTCTTACCAGAGTATTCATCTCTTCCATAAACTGATTTGAAATTCCGATTCCCACAAAGCTGAGAAGATATCCCAGCACAACACCCAGAGGAATTGCCACAATGCACAGAAGCACACATTCATACATTATGGTTTTATACACCTGCTCCTTTGTAGCTCCCACACATTTCAGTGTGCCAAACTGAGCCACCCTCTCATTGGCGCTCATTCGAAAAGCATTGGAGATCACGATCACAGCCATTGCAATGATCAAAGCCCCCAAAATCGCTGCCGGGATCAGCAGAAGCAGGGTATAGGCGCTTCCAAACTCTCCATAATCCTCCCCCAGAAATCCCTGAACCATAGTGTTTCCGCTTACTGCAAAATTGATCACTGCCGTGAGAAGAGCTGTGGATAAGCTGATCGCAGCAATGGTGATCGCAGTTCTGGATTTTTTTCGTTTGATCTGGCTGCAGGCCAGTGTGCACAGAATATTCATCCCCGGATCACCTCATCTCTAATGATTCTTCCATCACTGATCGTAAGGATCCGGTTTGCCTGCAGCGCAATATTTTCATCGTGAGTGATCAGTATCAGCGTCTGGCCGGATTTTCGGTTGGCAGCCATAAGAAGCTCTATCACTTCCCTTCCGGATCTGCTGTCAAGATTTCCTGTAGGCTCATCGGCAAGAATAAAAGCCGGATCATTAATAAGAGCTCTTCCAACCGATACCCTCTGCTGCTGACCGCCGGAAAGCTGTCCCGGAAGGTGCTTTCTCCTGTTGGATAATCCTGTCATTTCCACAATTCGCTCCAGCTTCCCTGCATCCGGCTTTCTCTGGTCCAGAAGACAGGGCAGCATAATATTCTCATCTACTGTCAGATTTGGGATGAGATTATAGAACTGATACACAATACCAATATTTCTGCGCCTGAAAATAGCCATTTCACTTTCATTCATGTCAAAAATCTTTTTTCCGTCAATCACAACGCTTCCGGAGGTAGGACGGTCAATTCCTCCGATCAGATTCATAAGGGTGGATTTTCCCGATCCTGACGCTCCAACAATGGCAACAAATTCACCTTTTTTAACTTGAAAGCTCACATGGTCAAGAGCAATCACCTGATTTTCTCCGCTGCCGTAAATTTTTGTCAGCTCTTTTACTTCCAAAACTTCCATATATTACCTCTTTTCTCATTTTTCCGGCCACAGCTTTTATCTGGCCTCTTTGATATTCATGATAAATAAGAAAAGTGACTCTTCCGTGACTATTTATAAAATTTCATCACAAATGTGGTACCTTCTTTTTCCATACCGGGCTGCACTTCGATTTCCCCATTTTGAGCCCGCATAATGGAAAGAGCCAGAGGCAGCCCGATTCCATATCCGTTTTCTTTATGAGTGCCCTCGAACCGTCGGAACAGACCTGCAAGCTGATCTTTTTTCAGACCCTTTCCCTGATCTGTAACAGATATCCAGCGATAAATGGGATTTTCTCCTGAGTCCACCAGAATTTCACTGTTTTCCTGTGAACACTCTGAAGCGTTTTTTAAAAGATTGATAAGAGCCTCTGTCGTCCATTTCCTGTCACAGACAAGCGGTATATCTTCCTTTAGCCTCACAGTCTGATTTCGGATATCCAGCATAATTTCTATGGATTCCATCGCAAGGTCCAGAAGCTCCCCTGCCTGTACCTTATCCTTATGAAAATTTACATTCATAGAATCAATTTTTGCCATTTTAAGCAGCGCTGTTACCAGCCACTCCATATGCCGTACTTCTTTTTTGATGCAAAAAAGAAATTCTTTCTGCTTGTCCTTTGGGGCATCCTCCATAAGCTCAGTCATAAGCAAAATGGAGGAAACCGGTGTTTTCAGCTGATGGGAAATATCAGATAAATATTCTGACAGATGTTCTTTTTCTTCTACCGCAGCGCTTCTCTGCTCCCTCTCCAGGTTCATCAATGTATAAATATCATTTTTAAAAATACTCCAGGGACCTTCCTTCTCATCCCTTGGATCAAAGCTTTCTCCCTCAATGGCTTTCTGGATTCCCTCTGAAAGTTCCAGAATTTCCTTTTTACTGATCCACACGATATCCGATCCCCCTGACTGTTGAAATCTGAACAGCATCCCCCAGCTTTTTCCGCAAGCGCTTTACATATACGGTCAGGGTGTTATCCTCCACAAAATCACCGCTGATATCCCAGATCCGCTCCAAAAGCTGCTCCCGTGTAAGGAGAATTGACTGATTTTCCGCAAAAATAAGCAGCAGGCGGTATTCTAGCGCTGTCAGTGAAATCTGCTGATCTTTTACAAACACCTTTCCTGCATTTGCATCGATCACCGCTTCCCCGATCCTCATAACCTGCTGTTCCTCTGTTTTTATATTCAATGTCCTTTTGATCCGGACCATCAGTTCCCTCATGCGAAAAGGTTTTGTGATGTAATCGGCTGCGCCGTCTTCCAGCGTCCGGACAATTTCATCCTCATCATCCACCACAGTCAGATAAATCACCTGGGTCTGTTCTGCCAGAAGCTTCTGTCCAATCTCTTTCCCCAGCCCGTCCGGAAGCTGCATATCAAGAAGAGCAAGATCAAAATGAACTGTCTTTATTTCTTCAAAGGCCTGGGAAATTTTTCTGCACAGAGTTACAAGATATCCCTCTTTTTCCAAGGCATAACTCAGACCTGCCGCAATAGAAGAATCATCCTCCACCATCAGTATTTTATAAGCCATAATTCTGTCACCTCTGTTATCTTAATGGTTTTCCATATGCTTCTCCTGCCTCCATTCTGAAGCAATACCGTCATCTGCCCGGTATTCATCCATAAAGGCAATGTTCTGCTGTGATTACTTTAACACAGATCTTTAACCCCAACAACTACCTATCTTTTTTGTCCCTTCTAATTGTCACTGAACCTTTTTTGTGCTATGATAATTCCAGATTGTTTCTTCATCTGTTCACAGCGGTGCAATACTGTCCTGCGAACAGAATTTACATCTCAGAAAGGACTGAAAAACATGAGCGATTACAGACTTGAAACCAAATGCCTCCATGCAGGCTACACTCCTTCCAAGGGAGAACCATGTGCGCTTCCGATTTATCAGAGCACCACTTTTAAATACGATACTACAGATGAAATGGGCCAGCTTTTTGACCTGAAAGCCGAGGGCTATTTCTATACCCGCCTTCAGAATCCTACCAACGATGCTGTTGCTGCGAAAATCGCAGAACTGGAAGGCGGTGTTGCGGCGCTTCTCACTTCTTCCGGACAGGCTGCAAACTTTTATGCGGTTTTTAATATCTGCGAGGCCGGAGATCACGTGGTAGCTGCCTCCACCATCTACGGCGGAACCTTTAATCTTCTTGCTGTTACCTTCAAAAAACTGGGCATTGACTGTACCTTTGTGGACACAGACGCATCTGCGGAGGAAATTGCGGATGCTTTCCGTCCTAACACCAAGGTTCTTTTTGCGGAAACCATTGCCAACCCGGCCCTTGTAGTTCTGGATATCGAAAAATTTGCCAGTGTTGCTCACCAGCACGGAGTTCCCCTTATTGTTGACAATACCTTCGCCACCCCCATCAACTGCCGTCCGTTTGAATGGGGCGCTGATATCATCACCCACTCCACCACAAAATATATGGATGGTCACGGACTTCAGGTAGGAGGTGCGATCATTGACAGCGGAAACTTTGACTGGGAAGCCTACGGTGACAAATACCACGGTCTTACCCAGCCGGACGAGTCTTATCACGGAGTTGTGTACACAAAGCAGTTTGGAAAAAAAGCCTATATCACCAAAGCAACCTCTCAGCTTATGAGAGATCTTGGTTCCATCCCTTCTCCTAATAACTGCTTCCTTCTGAATATCGGACTGGAAACACTTCCTCTCCGTATGGAGCGCCACTGCAGCAATGCACAGAAAACAGCAGAATTCCTTGCGTCACATGAAAAGGTTTCCAAGGTTATTTATCCCGGACTTCCGGGAGACAAATACCATGCCCTTGCAGAAAAATATCTGCCAAACGGCTCCTGCGGTGTGATCTCCTTCGAGCTGGAAGGCGGACGCGAGGCAGCAGTCCGTTTCATGGACAGCCTGGAACTTGCCAATATCTGTACTCATGTTGCTGCCTCCAAGACTATGGTTCTTCATCCTGCAAGCCACACTCACCGTCAGATGAATGATGAACAGCTGCGGGAGGCCGGTGTTTCTCCGGGAATGATCCGACTGTCTGTGGGAATTGAACATATTGATGATATTCTTGCTGATCTTGAAAAAGCTCTGAAAAACGCCTGAATAGTCATATAATACTTTTCCAAAATACATAAAAAGAGACTGATAAGCAATGTTTCCATCATAAGAACACTGTTTATCAGTCTTTTTGTTTCCGAAAAAGAGCTTCAGAATCTCTGCTCAGCTCAGATTATTTTTTTACAGATTTCCTTCCACTCCTACGAGAACGCCTCCGCTCTCTGCATAATAGCTGCAAAGTCCTCTGGCTTCATATACAAGGATCTCTGCCTGAGGAAAGCGCTCCAGAATCAAATCTCTGATCTTTTCTGCAAGGGAAAGATTATCTACATGGCTGATCCGGATCCTGCCTTCTGAAATCCTGTTTTTGTGATCTCATTGAGAAATTCTTCCACTACCTTTTTTCTTCCTCTGCATTTTGCAGAAGGCTCCAGGGTTCCCTCCTGGCTGGCTGTTCCAAAAACACTGATTCCCAGTACCCCTGCGGCTGCGGCAACCACTTTGCTCACTCTTCCATTCTGCGCAAGATTGTGCAAGGATTTCAGTGCAAAAAACAGTCTGGTTCTTTTCATATATTCGCATCCCAGCCGTACTACTTCTTCAAAGTTTTTTCCTTCTCTGTCCAGCTCTGTCAGCTTTTCCATAAGAAGTCTCAACTCCGGTCCTGCGCTCAGTGTATCAAAAACATGGATCCTGCTTCCGGATGTGACTGCTGATACATCTCCTTTGCCACCAGAGCTGAATTATAAGTTCCGGAAAGGGTACTTGTCATTGTTCCCACATAAATAACATCAGCCCTTCAAATGCCTTCAGCCAGCTTTCCACTCCGGGACAGGCTGTACATGATTTTCCTTTATAGCCTGCCAGATCCTCTGTCATCCCTTTTACATCTAAATTTTCATCATCCACATAATCCTTTACATCTGTAGAAATCGTAAGCGGAACCGCCACAAAATCCACGCCTTCCATCTGAAGCATATCACTGCAGGAATCCGCAATAAATCTTGTCATTGTACCATTTCTCCTAATTCTGTATTTTTGTCAATACCTGTCATTGTATTCTATCTCGGTACATGATACAATTTACAAAATGTTTCTTTTTGTAAGGAAACCATCAGACAAACTATAAATAAACAAATTTAAAAGTTTGTCCAAAGATATCTTCTGTTTGATATCCGTACACAGTTTTTTCTGTCCGTGTGCTGCGGATATTGTTGTACAAAAATCCGGATTTATTTTTATACTATAAATGAACAAATTTGAAAACGTGCACAAAATCATCACAAATTTGTCTTTATAAGATGCACATAGAAAGCTTAATATTTCTTTTATGTCCGTATATTACGGATCCTGTTGTGCAAAATTCGATATCTGCTCATTTATAATTTTATAGAAACAGGCATAATACGAGGAAATTATATGAAAAATACTGCTTGCTCCGGAAACGGATACAAAACCGCTCAAAAAACAGAACGCTCTCTTTTTACCCGGATGTGTATTGGAGAAGCCATTATTGAGCTTATGCAGGACAAAGGGATGAACGGTGTAAATGTTTCTGCAATTGCGAAAAGATCCGGAGTGTCCCGCATGACATTTTATTATTACTACGATTCTGTTCAGGAAGCGCTTACTGATTATATGAAAGAAATCGTTGCAGACTATTTAAAGGCACGAAAAAATACTCCCGGGCTTGGAAATTACCAGGAGTATTCTCATGTTGTTTTTTCGCTTAAATTCTTTGATCAGTACAAAACCTTTTTTCTGACTATGACACAAAACGGGCTTCATTCTATTCTCATGGACGGAATCAATGAATTTATGCTTTCCTATCTGCCAAAAGAAACTGTTCAGTCTTTATATGATATTTATTACTATGCAGCGGTCTGCTGAACACCTTCCTGAAGTGGGAAGAAAACGGCCAGAAGGAAAGCGCAGAAGAAGTTGCCAGAATCATCTGCCAGCATACCCGGGTCTAGGCTGAAATGTGCCCGGATTCTTTACTGTCAGAGCATGGAAAAGAAACTGCATTCTGTATTTACTGGATCAGGTATACATCCGTATAATAGACACCCTTTGCCTCGCCTTCCTCATGGGTTGCCACATAAATATCAATACAGTTTGTCTTAATGGCGCCTCCACAGTCCTCTGCCACATTATACCTGTCCGTTTATCACTACCTGACTGCCATAAGGGATCTGGGACGGGTCTACTGCTATTGTGTGGTTGGTAGTTGCGGTTACACCTGTAGACGTGATTCCATTGGCCCACGGACCGCAACAGATGCTGCATGGACAGTAATGTGTGATGCGGAAAGTTCCCAGTGGTTTCAGGTTCGCATCTGAGGATGCTGCAACCGGAGTTCCCACCTGTACTCCATTGACTTCACTGACACTTCCGCCTGCCTCCACTGCTTCTGCAAAAACACCTTCTCCGCTGCTTTCTGAAAGAGTTCCTGCATCCAGCTTTTTATCAATTCCGGCATCTGCCGTCTGTATCGTTTCCGGAAGATCCAGAGCGCTGGTAGGGATATACCCGGTCTGCTCCGCTCCGTTTTCGTCCACATAGGAAATTCTGCTCCACACTTCATTTACGGTTCCTGTGCGCTTTACCTGATCAAGCTCCAGCACTTCTCCCACTACTTCTCCGTCTTTTCTCCCCGGATAATCAAGAATACTGCTGTCTGCTTTTACCTCTACCTGATCGTTCTCCGGCTGAATCTGAATATCAGCACTGAGCATCTGATTCTGTATGTAACCGATCACCTTATTCCCGTTTTTTCCACAGAAACTTTACTCCAGTTATTGTCGCACACAGCGCTTCTGGAAACTTCATCCCCAAGGCCGACCTCTGCAAGAGCCTCTCCTTCATCACCGGGTACTGACCGGAGGGCTGCTGCCTTGGCTGTCACATAAAGTATGTCGCTGCACGCTGCGACTTTTACAGAATTGCCCTGTCCATCGTCTGTCTCAAAAGTCTGTATGGTTTTATTTTCTTTCTGTTCTTCCTGCGTCACTGTCTGATAATCTGCCACATCCGCATAAACAGCAGTTCCCCTGAAAACCAAAACCGCTGATAACAGCAGAAGCCAGAATCTGTTTTTCATACTTTTCACCTTTTCTTTCCGGCTGCCTGTTAAAAACTACATATTTTTACCGGCACAGCCTGTCTGTCACCTCTATGTTGTTTTATCATATCTCATTGTCTGTAAATGACCAAATATCAAGTTTCACACAGTGAAATCCGTAATATACGGACAAAAAAGAATTTTTTGCCTCTATATTTGCCTCTCAGAAAGACAAATCAGCGAGGATTTTACTGCTTTTTAAATTTGCTCATTGATAGTTAAAAGGATAAGCCGGTGTATGTTTTTATATGACCCACCAGTCTTTTCATTCTGCAATAGCTTACAAATCAGTATACATAAAAAATCTCTTAACTTTATATATTCATTGATGATTCAGATCTGAGTGCGATACTTCCTCCAAATCATACCATAGACCTTTGCTATTTTCAATTTTCTATGTGGTGTTCACCAATTTTTAAGACTTTCATAATAATTCTTTTCTTTTCAAAACAGGGTTTTCCCGATACAATAATGCTATGAATACATCAGATAAAGAAACTTTAAAAATACAACAGAACAGATTGCCTGCAAGGCAGAAAGAAAGCAGCTCTGTCTCCTCAGACAACGTATCTTCTGCAAGATTCCAAAACAGAGTCTCCAATAACAAAGCCTCTATTGCCAGTAAAAAAAGCGCTTCTGTTAAAAATCCCGGAGCTTCGCGCCGCCAGAAAACAGACTCCAGCTCCCACCGGGAGCTTCGCGCACGCCGCAGAAAGCGCTTGAGACAAAAACAGGTACGAAAGCAGAAACTGTTTCTTGCCGCGGCATTGATCATTCTTCTGCTTGCTGTTACAGGCGGATGATACGGTTCCGGCAGCAGCCGTCAGAGATACTTACTATTAACTCTGCCTGTGAAGCCTACCGTCAGGATGTGGAGACTATTGCCGCAGAATACGGAATGTCTGATTATACAGATCTGATTCTTGCTCTGATGATGCAGGAAAGCTCCGGCTGCGGTCCTGACGTTCTTCAGTCCTCTGAGGGCGCGTACAATAAAAAATACCCCCAGGTTCCAAATGGGATCACCGATACTTCCTACTCCATTGAATGTGGAATCCAGGAACTGAAATATGCAATGGAAAAAGCAGGCGTATCCAGCCCCACTGATATGGACAGAATCCGCCTTGCCTTCAGGCTTATAATTTCGGCGCAGACGTTTACTTCTCCTACCTGGAAAAGAACGGTATCACCTCCTGGTCTGAAAAAACTTCAGAGGCTTTTGCCAAAATGGCCAGCGGCGAAACTGCGCGGTCTGAGAACGATCCTTTTTATGAGACTGCGGCCCATGGGATTACGGCGATCAGAAATACCCAGAACACGTGCTGAGATATTATCATCCGTAAATCATTTTCTCCTGTCCTTCAAAATTAAGGGGGGAGGAAAAATTACATCACTGCGGTCAATCCCTAGTAAATAAAAAAGCGGTTGGACATTCCGATTTAGTTCAGAGTATTCAACCGCTTTTCTTCATTTTTTGTTCATTTCATTTTTTCGGGTGGCAAATGGGTGGCAAACAGACTGCGCTTTATCCCTGAAATCCTGCAAAACCGCCTATTTTCGCACTGATTTGCAGTCAGGCTCCACATGGAACGACAGGCCCTGATTGATGCCGGCCGTCGGGAATTTTATTCCAGACTAATATGATATATGCCAAAATATCTCCGTTTGTTTTGCGGAAATATATCTGCAAATTCTGTAGTTAGACAACAATTATTGAGTTCTATAAAATATCTGAATAGTCTACAAATCAAACTATTCAGACATTAAAAATTATAACGATATGAATATTTTATATTAATTAGTCGGCAATAAATTTCCCATACTCTTCAAACTGATGGCCAGAGTAGAAGTATTATGTAGCAATGCAGAAGTTGTCGGTCGGATTATGCCAGCCACTCCAAGTGCGATCAATGCTGCATTAATTCCAACGACTCCCCTATAATTCCCCTGGATACGATTAATCATGGCATTTGACAAGCGCTTTAGTATAACAATCTCCCTCAAATCTTCTGCTGCAATGGTTATATCTGCGATCTCTCGCGCAAGTTCTGCTCCATCGCTGATTGCAATTCCCGCATCTGCAGCTGAAAGAGCTGGCGAATCATTGATTCCGTCACCGATCATCACTACTTTTCTTCCTGCGGCTTTCTCTCTTTCAATGAAGTCTGCCTTGTCTTCCGGAAGCACTTCGGAATAATATTCATCCACTCCCACTCGTTTCGCAATGGATACTGCAGTACGTTCACTATCTCCTGTCATCATAACAATCTTGGAAATACCTTCTTCTTTCAAAAGCCTTACCATCTCCCCGGCTTCTTCCCTGAGAGGATCTTCGATACAGATTACTGCAACCAGTTCTCCGTCAATGGCAAGAAACAGATGAGAATATTCTCCTGGAAGCGTATCGAACCGCTCCTGATATTCCGGACGAATCCGACACTTTTCATCCTCAAACACAAAATGGCTGCTGCCGATGACTGTTTTCTTCCCTTCTATATAGGAGGAAATACCGTGGGCAACAATATATTCTACTTTGGAATGCATCTCCTCATGATACAAACTTCTTCTTTTTGCAGCATCCACGACGGCTTTTGCATGGAGTGTGGAAAATGTTCTTCCAGACAAGCAGCAATCCGCAGTGCTTCCGGTTCCGGATAATCACCAAACACAATGACTTCTTTTACGATTGGTTTCGCCTTTGTCAGCGTACCGGTCTTATCAAATACGACGATATCTGCTTCTGCCACAGCCTCCAGATACTTCCCACCCTTTACGGTAATTCCATTCTGTCCTGCTTCCCGTATTGCAGAAAGGACTGCAATCGGCATAGCCAGCTTCAATGCACAGGAAAAATCCACCATAAGAACTGAGAGCGCTTTTGTAACATTTCGTGTCAGCAGACCGACGATAGCTGTTCCAACCAGAGTATAAGGCACCAGACGGTCCGCCAGATGTTCTGCCTTGCTTTCCAGATTTGATTTCAGTTTCTCTGAATCTTCGATCATTGTTACAATCTTCTCAAACCGGGTAGAGCCTGATACAGCTCTGACTACGATTTCCAATTCGCCTTCCTCCAAAACAGTTCCCGCATATACGGACTGTCCCTCGCATCTTCGTACCGGAAGAGATTCTCCGGTCAAAGATGCCTGGTTTACCATACCTTCTCCGCAAGACACTTCTCCATCAAACGGAATCACATTGCCCATATGTATGATCACCCTGTCACCCGGCAGGATATCCGAGACCGGAACTAAAATCTCCTGCTCGTCTCTTTTCAACCACACTTTTTTGATATTTAGAGACATGCTACGTGCCAGATCCCCTACGGATTTCTTATGGTCCATTCCTCCAGCAATTCTCCGATTCCCAGCAGAAACATGACAGAACCGGCCGTTTTAAAATCTCCCCTCAGTACGGACACACCAATTGCTGTTGCATCTAATACCGGAACTTCTATTTTCATTCTTGCAAGGCACCGGATCCCTTTTCCGATATATTGAAGTGCTTTCAAAGTCAGCCATGTTTTTCTCACCGGATTGGGTAAGAGCAATTTCCCTCCATAATGGAGTATGTTTTTGTGATCAGTTTTTCCCTGTATGCAGAATTTAAATCACGCCCGGAGCTTGAGATTACATTATCCGGAACATCTGCTTTCTCAAAATGAAACTGTTTTAATCCATGGATCAGTTCTTCCCTGTCCCCTGTATAATAGATCACAGCATCTGCGGTGCGCTCATATACTTTGACCTTTACAACATTTTTCTGTTTTTCAAGGACCCAGCAAAGAACATCCGCCTCCGCACATGTCATCCGGTTGCGGATAACATGGATACGGAGACGGCCCTGTACTTCATGCTTGATAAGAAATTTCATCTTTTACCTATTCGTTTTCTTCCTGTTCAGACGCACCATCCTCCTGAACATCATCTTCCTGCACCTGCATTGCCTCTTCCTGCGCACGCTTTTCATTGATCTGTTGTGCTTCTGCAAGGATATCCTCTGCATTCTCCTGCACTGTTGTAACAGTCTTCATAACGCAGTCTTTTGCCCTCAGCACAGCCGCAGTACAGTTTGTATATACCTTTTTTGCGTCCTTACTGGAAAGGAGCTTTACACCCGCAGTCCCAAATACGACTCCTCCTACAAAACATCCGATTTTTTTCAAAGTAGAATCACTAAACATCCTATGTACCTCCTGATTATTTGTGT
>ENA-OQAA01001485-OQAA01001485.1-human-gut-metagenome-genome-assembly--contig:-NODE-1485-length-11590-cov-1.491320_pt1 | contig 11590 bp, 13 predicted proteins | sample MGYA00242489_ERZ504515 | MGnify/ENA primary metagenome ERZ504515 (study PRJEB26092, sample SAMD00036237) | human gut metagenome | host: Homo sapiens | study: EMG produced TPA metagenomics assembly of...
TTCTGTCAGAATGTCAATTTCAAGGCTGACCGTCTCTTGGTTAGCGGGTGCAAAAGTAGCCGATATATCTATTCACTCCAAACATATCTGTCTTTTTTTTCGAAACTTTTTTTGAAACAATTTCGTAAATGGCTGATTGATAAGGATGTTGTAGAACATAAGTTTGAAAGGGAGGATGAAAGGAGGGGGAAGGGAGTACATTATTAAATATAGCGCGCGTGATATGCGCATGCAAATTGAATATGCAGACCTTACTGTTTCAGGTACACACTTCCACTAAAACCTCCTCTCACGAAAGAGAAGGATTAGAAAAATGGAATAAAAAAGAATGGATCATGCAAGCAGCCTTCCATTTTTAAATAGAAAGTATAAAAAATCGGCTAAGTAGGCGGCCTGCTTTCGCATAGACGGTCTTCGTCATAAAAAACAGATAGAATGTGTGCCACTATAGGAGATGCAATATTCAAATGCTGAAAGGAGAATAGTTTTTCAGAAGGAACCAGGGCAATTACTTCCCGTTTTTCGGTATCACCTGTAATTTCTTCCATTATCGACACCGACAGACGAATACTATTAGCTACACTATTTCCATCAACACTGCGAAAACTAAGATAAGTTATCAGTCATCGTCATACCAGTCATTCGGAAGTGGCAGTTCGGCATACCCATCAGAACGAAGAGCCGCTTCTGTATTATAAATAGCAATTTCTTTATCCTTGTTGTAAACCAACAGCATGGCCATATCTGCATTTTCTGCATTTCCGATCCCACTGTTATTGTACCAGTTAAATAGCATTTGCCCCTTACACAGCGTAGCTGTACCGTTAAATACGGGCATCAAAGTCCCCATAGATACCAAGGCACGATTAAAGTCGATTGTAATTTCAGTTCCATTACTGTTCACTGCTTTCTTCAGCATATAGGACATAGCAGAATTAAAGGCAGATTTTTCTTGTGAGAACTCCTTGTAACCAAGTCGTATGAAGGGTTTGATTGTTTTAAGAAAACTGAAAACCGTGGAAAACTTACCACGTTGTGCCTGTTGTTTAGGTGTGCGAGGATTGCTGACTTTAGCAGCACGCGAACGGATATAGTAGTTGGACTTCCAGCGGAACCCTACTATTGGGCCCACTTTACCGGAGAAGCCTCCCAAAATGCCGTGATTGATAATTCCCATGATGCGTGTTTTTAGTTATTTGCTTTTTGTATACCACAAATGTATTGAAAAAGATCCTATCAAACCAAACGATTTTGGAATAAGCGATCAAGTATTATGAATTTTGTGTTCAATTACGGCCAGTTGCTTAATACAGCCGGAACAATCTGTGATGAGAGATATCATATCCGCCCCTTACCCGGGATGGACTTACTCCGTACCAAAACCGTACATTCTTCGCTCAGAGGTACCTCTGAGCGAAGAATGTACGGAGCAAGACAGGCTCAGGTACGTCCCTGATACATGCCAATCATACCAATATCTATTGTAAGACAGTAAACATAGACATTTTGAGATCACGACTATTCGGTCCAATCAAAACCTCAAAATCGCCAGGTTCACATACATATTGTAAGTCATGATTATAATACTTCAAGTCATCAACAGTTATTTCAAAAGTAATCTCCCTACTCTCTCCAGCCTCTAACGCTACTTGTTTAAAAGCCTTCAGCTCCTTTACAGGTCTGGTGGCTGTGCTATATACATCGCGAATATATAATTGAACAGTCTCCTTACCGCTTCTCTTTCCTGTATTTTTTATATTTATCTTGGCCGTCAACTTACCATTTATAGGTATCGTTTTACTGGAAAGAGTATTTCGCCATATTCATAGGTAGTATAACTTAAACCAAAACCAAACGGATACAGAGACGCATTAACAACATCAATATAATTACTCTTGAAACGAACATACCCAGCATCATCACTTTCTTGCGGACGTCCCGTGTTTTTATGGTTATAATGAATAGCAATTGCCTACATTACGCGGGAACGAAGCCGTGATTTTTCCACTCGGATTGGCATCTCCAAATAATACATCTGCAATAGCCGGACCAGCCTGTACACCCAAAAACCATGCATTAAGTATCGCTGGAATATGTTCATCTTCCCAGGATAAGACAAGTGGCCGCCCCGTAAAAAGCACAAGTACTACCGGTTTTCCAGTCTTCACCAATGCTTTCAATAGTTTTTGCTGTGGTTCCGGAATATCCGGTTCGGAACGAGAAGCCCCCTCTCCATTCATATTTATATTTTCTCCTAAAGCAGCAATAATGATATCAGATTTCTGAGCAATAGCAATGGCTTCTTGCAACATTTCTTCTTCGGAACGTTCATGAACACCATATCTTCTGCCACCAGAAGAAGCGAAGCCCATAGAATTACCAACCAATATCTTCTCCAACTCCTTATCAGCCACCAGATAACTTCCTTCTGCAAAGGTGACAGTTCCCATTGGCCCGACCGCTTCCTTCAATCCTTCTAATAGTGATATAGGTCTGACTATCTCAGAATTACCACTCCAACATCCAAGCATATCCTGTGCTCTATCTCCCAAGGTCCTACCAAAGCCACTTTTGAACTCTTTTTCAGAGGCAACAAATTTCCTTCATTTTTAAGCAAGACCTGACATTCCCGAGCCGCTTTACGAGCCTGTTCCACATGACTCCGGGTTCCTAATGTTTCTTTTGCACGTTTCTCATCACAATATTTATATGGATTATCAAATAAGCCTAACTTATATTTAGCTTCCAGCACACGCCTGCAAGCCTTATCGATATCAGCCAGTTCAATGATACCTTTCTCCAAAGCCTCTTCCAAATGCTGTGAGAAGTATTCACTCACCATATCCATATCTATTCCAGCTTTTAAAGCACGTGCTGTAACCTCCACTTCATTACCGATTCCATGATTAGTCAATTCCATCGTCCCCGTATAATCTGTTACGACAAATCCATTAAATCCCCATTGTTTACGGAGGACATCATCTAGCAAATATTTATTAGCAGTAACCGGTATACCTTCAAATTCATTGAAAGATGCCATATAGCTACCCGCTCCCTGCTCACAAGCAGCTTTATACGGCAGCATATATTCATTCATTGCCTTTTGACGGCTCATATCGACCGTATTATAATCCGCCCAGCCTCAGCAGCACCATATAATGCATAGTGTTTGACGCATGCCATAACATTATCCTTCCGGCTTAAATCATTATTAGTCTGATATCCTTTGACCCAGGCTTTAGCTATGACACTACCCAAATAAGGATCTTCTCCCGCACTCTCAGCAATGCGTCCCCAACGGGAATCATGCAGATATCCACCATAGGAGAATACACCCAGCAGACTCCATCGGAACTCGCTTCAATAGCAGAAGTCCGGGCCACCTGTTCTATCAACTCCATATTCCAAGAAGAAGCCAGAGCAAGAGGAATGGGAAATGTCACATCATAACCATGTATCACATCCAGACCAAAAATCAGCGGGATATGCAAACGGCTATTTTCAACAGCTACCTTTTGCCATTTCTTTATGACGGCTGCATTTTTAAGCCCAAACAAACCTCCGACTTCTCCATCCGCAATTCGCTGTTCCAATGGATTAAGTCCTTTTTCAAGAGTCTCACCGGCAACGAATCCACCACTAACCGTTAAATTGAGCTGACCAATCTTTTCCTTAACAGTCATTTTATCCATCAGGTTCTTAATGAACGTCTCCATGGTATTTGCCTTTTCCTGAGAGTGCATCGCAGCAGCATAAGCGGCCAGGAAAAACAGCGATAATAAAATTTGCTTTTTCATCTTTATTCAATATTTGGAGTAGTACAACAATAATCTTCAACGCATGTAATATTTAGAAACTTCCCACCTATCATCATATTAAAATCTCCTTTTTCCAACAGCCATTTACCTCCCGCACCAACAAAAGCCAAATCAGTGCCCCGGATTTTTAGACTAACGGTCTTGCTTTCACCGGGTTTCAGTTCTATTTTATCAAAAGCCCGGAGACGACGGATTATCAGGAATCAAAGAAGCATATAAATCCGAAGAGAAAAGCATAACCACTTCTTTTCCTTTACATTCGCCTGTATTTTTCACATCAACGGTAAAACTAATTCATCTTTCGCTGTGAATTTAGTCTTGTTCACTCTGAAATTACTATAGTCGAATTTAGTATAACTAAGTCCCTCACCAAACCACCATTGCACATTTGTATGCGCTTCGTAGTTGTAAATACCAGGCATTGTTTCCCGATTCTCGCACACCTTAAAGTCATAGGTTGTAAAAGAATTGGGATGTGAAGGATAAGTAAAAGGCAAACGTCCACTAAAATTTTCATCACCTGCAACCAAGTCGGCCAGAGCATCTCCCCCATAATTTCCGGGAAGCATTATATTGACAACAGCCTGGGCGTCAGGAACAAGATCACTAATCAAACGGGGACGGCCTGATTCAAAATCAGAATTACAGGCTTGCCCACTGTTTGTACTGCCTTCACCAGGCTCTTCTGGTTATGCGATAAGTTCAAATCATTTATATTGCCTGTTGTCTCCGCATAAGAGTTCTCACCGATACAAACCATTATATAATCGGCAGCTCCTGCTTTTTCTATCACTTTTTCTATCTCAGGTGTATTTTCTACATACCATTCTTCCTTTTCAGCATAGGTAACTCCAGGTTCATAGATGATATTTTCCACCCCAAACTTATTTTGCATGGCTTTCAATATTGTATTGTAGGATGTGGTAAAGGTTTCCACATTATTTCCCTGCCATGAATAACTCCACCCACCGTTAAGTCCACGCATCGTATTCGCATTAGGACCACATATCAGTATTTTCTTTCCACGCTTCAACGGAAGGGTCTGATTTTCATTTTTCAGCAAAACTTCTGATTCTATTGCCATCTGTTTAGCAACAGCGGCATGCTCATTACTGCCAAACAATGGATAATCTTCAACATCCGTATAAGGCATTTCGAATAATCCGATACGAAATTTTAAACGTAAAATACGCCGCACTGCATCATTGATCCGATCCATCGAAACAGAACCATCATCTACCAATCTTTCAATAGGGAACCATAACCATATTCAGAAGGTACCATCATCATATCTACACCGGCATTAACCGCCAGCTTTATCGCTTCTTTTTTAGTGGGCGCTATGTGGTCCCGAACACGAATATTCTCAATATCTCCCCAATCAGTCACAATCATTCCATCCCAGTTCAGATCTTCTTTCAGCCAATTTGTCAAATAGCGCTTATTGGCCACGCCATTCATGCCGTTTAATATGGAAGAGTTGGTCATGGCCGACAAAGCTCCCGAACGAAAGGCTCTAAGAAAAGGCGCATAATGCTTTTCTCTCAAATCCTGTTCAGTGATATTGGCCGGAGTACGGTCAATACCATTATCCGGCGCTCCATATCCGAAATAGTGTTTCAGACATGTACCTACATGATATTTACCGATGTGGTTAGGATCATCTCCTTGTAAGCCGGAGAGATAAGACACACCCATCTCCGCTGCCAGATACGGATCTTCGCCAACTCCCTCATATTGACGGGGCCAGGAGGCTTTGCGTCCGATATCCAGAGTCGGACCAAATATCCAGGGCACACCGCATGCCCTTGTTTCATAAGCACAAATTTCTCCCATACGTTTTGCCAAATCACGATTGAAAGTGGCTACCATGCCAATATGTTGAGGAAACAAAGTGCCTCCTTTGGAATAGTTGGTCCCATGCACTTGGTCCAGCCCATAGACACATGGAATATTCAGATGTTTCAATGATGATTCCTGAATCTGTCTGATTGCATCGTGCCAGGTGCGTACATCCGAAGCATAACTGCCTCCCAACATATTTAATATTGAGCCGACATGATACGTATTGAAAACTAAATCTAATTTATCATTATCAAGTTTGAAGCCAAGCTCATTATTTATGGCTCGTGAAAGTGTGTAAAACTGATAGCCGGCTTCCGGTAAGGGGCGACCATTGGCATCAGTCATACTTTTACTATCATAGTAGAAACCAGATCAAACTTCCGGATTATCTCTGCTAACTCTTTTTCGGACTTTGATAGTAATGCCTCGGTACTATACTCAGGATCGGTATATGTCACCATATTTACTTCCAATTGGATCATCTGCCCTATTTTCTCTTCTATCGACATTTTTGAAATCAGGGCTTCGATTTTCTTCTCTATTTCAATATCACCCGGAATAGAAGGTTGTCTTTTATTTTGGGCTACACTACCAAAAACTACACAACAGATAAAAAAAAGTCGTAAATACTTTCTTCAATTCATAACAATACAAATAATAATGTTTCAATTAATACTATCTTGCCAACAATCCGCTTTCCCTACAAAATCATAAAGTATCAGAGAGGGTATGCTCCTAAAAGAAATTCTATAACCAGCTCACATCAGAGCATAGAAAATCAAATCCCTAAAGCCAGGAGTCTAACTTTAGGGATTCACTCCCGTTATTTTAAGGCCAGCATTGCAGCGGATGATTGCCGGACTATTCTTTCAGCAAAGGATTCTTTTCTTGTTCAGAAAGCGGAATTGGTAAATAATAGTGCTCTCCCGTAAATACCCGGTCTTCCACTTTAGAAATTTCATATTTCAATGTAATATTATTATTATAGATATTCATACCCATAATCGGTTCCGCCAGCACATTTCCATCTTTCCAACGGCGTAAATCATAAAAGCGGTGTTCTTCTAACAATAATTCTACTCTACGCTCATTCTTGATTCGTTTCCGCATTTCTTCTTTAGACAAGCCAGTGGGCAGATTGGGCTGATTGGAACGTGCACGCACCTCGTTGACTGCATTATATACACTTTCATCAGGTACACTCAGCGATTCATTTTTTGCCTCTGCGTAATTCAGCAATACTTCGGCATAGCGGAAATACGGCCAGTTGTTACTTTGAGCGTATCCCCCATATATATTAGTAGAAGGATCTAATTCTTCAATGAACTTCTTCGGTCCATACCCACAGCGAGCCTTTCCTAATCTGGGTTTGCACGATCCGTTTTTCGACGGATCTACAGTATTGGTCACCATAGACATCAGATAAGTTTCCCACGTTGAACCATTATAAATGATACTTTGATAAAAACGGGCATCCCTGTTTGAATACGGGTCCTGGGCATCATACATTGTATTTGTAGGATCATCAATCAGTTTTCCGTCAATAGTCTCATAAGCATCTACTAAATTCTGGGTAGATACAAACCATTCCATGACCCGGCATCTCAGCATCCAAACTCCACATCATATGAATATTGTGAGGAGCTTCGGGAAAAGAAAAACGACGCTCAAAAATAACTTCCTTATTAGCAGCTGTTTTATCAAATTCCATAGAGCGATAAGGGGTTTCACCCACTTTGTAGAGTTCATAAACATGCAAATCCATTACAGCCTGAGCCGCAACTGCTGCATCATCATTTGCGGCATCATCCTCACTATTCAACGGACTGGCCAAATACAACAGAGCCCGCGATTTCAGTGCCAGGAAAGCTCCTTTCGTGGCATGACCGGCTTCTTCTTCCGGATAAGTCAAAGGTAAATTATCAGCATATAGATCACATTCATCTTTTACGAATTCTACAATTTCAGCAAATGAGGAGGGAGCTACCAACAAATCCTCTTCCAGATTCTGGGCTTTAAGTATCAATGGAGCTTTACCAAAAGTACGGCCTAAATCGAAATAACAGAATGCACGCAAGAAGCGAGCTTCAGCATCTATTCTCAATTTCTCCTTTGCAGTCAGTACTTTATCATCGACACCGGCAACACGCTCAATAATAGTATTACACTTCCGTATCACAAGGTATTCCTGAATCCAGATTTCACTGACAAACGGGCAGCTTTGGGCGGTGATTGCATCTTTATTCAACTGTGTATAAATAGGTGAATCGGATACACTGGCAAAATCGTCTGTAGCAGAATCCATATTCCCGGCCCATGACATGGACCAGTTTTGTCCGAACCCGGCAGTACATCTGTTGAACCCACACAACATTGAACCGTATGTATTAGCCACAAATTTATCTATCAAAACTTTATCTTCCCAAATGGCTTCATCGGAAATAAAAGAAGTAGGCTTAATATCCAGCATATCAGAGCAACCAGATGCCAAAGCCACAAACAATGCCAACAATAAATTCTTATACTTTTTCATAATATCTTATGCTTTTGAGATTAAAACTGAAGAGTAAGTCCCACGTTAAACGCTTTCATTTGCGGATAAGTCCATCCTTGCTGTTGTGTGTTTTCAGGATCAATTTGCGGTACATCCGAAATAGTGAACAAGTTCTGTGCATTCACATAGACACGCAGTCCATTTATTGCAGCCGATTTCAACCACTTGGATGGGAATGTATATCCGATCTCGATATTTTTCAAACGTAAATAAGAAGCATCATAGAGATAGGTCTGTACACCACTGATATCCGTCGTAGGATTATTATGGATAGAATTTGTCAAACGCGGATATTTCGCATTTATATTCTGTTCGGTCCAGCTTTCATTCACCCAAAGTTGAGGAAGATTTCCCTGATTGAAGTAAGGTTGAATAACTCCACCCTGCAAATAAACTTGCACGCGGGCAGCCCCTTGAAACAAAAAGCTGAAATCCAGATTCTTCCAGTTCAATGCGCCATTGATTCCATAAATAATTTCAGGAATATTTCCATTGCCTAAATAGGTCATATCATTAGAATTGACAACTCCATCACCGCTTACATCGACATATTTAATATCACCCGGTTGGGTAACATAGCCTGTACCTGCTACTTCTTGCTTCGCGTACGCATCTATTTCTTCCTGAGATTTGAAGATGCCGTCTGTCTTATATCCATAATAGCCATTAATGGGACGGCCCGTTTTACGCATATATTCAGAAGTACCTACAGCCTCAGCCATTTCTACAATTTTATTTCTGGCAAATGTGAAATTGCCTCCTAATGTAAAATCCACTTCACGGACTTTCTGATGATAACTCAATGAAAAGTCAACACCTTTATTTTTCACCTCACCTAAATTTTCCAAAGGCAGTGTTCCACCGAAAGAAGACGGAACTTCATCATATCGTTGAACCAGAATATCCGTTCTCCGTTCCATGAAGAAATCTAGTCAGGTTCAATCGATTAAACAAGGTAGCATCCATCGCGATGTTCGTTTTGGTCGATTTCTCCCAAGTAGCCATAGCATTAGCCACTGCGCCTGGTACCAAGCCTTTCGTCAACAGAGAGCCAAAGACGTAGTCGCCCAGGTTATTAGGAAGATAATTACTTGCAGTAGCACCTGAATACAATTCAAAACGGCTATAATAGGGAAAAGCCACACCACCCGTATTATCATTACCTAAGGTACCATAGGAAGCTCTTATTTTCAGGAAGTTTACCGTTTTCTTCAGTTTCTCAAAGAACTTCTCCTCCGAAAGTACCCAACCTAAAGATGCAGACATAAATGTACCCCACCGTTTGGACGGCGCAAAATTCTCGGAGCCATCCCGGCGCAGATTAAATTCAGCAGATATTTTTGTGCATAATTATAGTTGATTCTCCCCATGTAACTGGCACGTGCAGTCTTACTGTCATACGCACTCAATGATTGGTCTTTTGAGTTTCCGGCATTCATCTGATCCAAAATCTCAGAGTCGAAAGATATCCTATTCATGCTAGAGCCGTCAAAATCTCCTTTTCTGGCCAAAGCCATAGCCAATTGCGGTTACATTATGATTTCCAAAAGAGCGGGAATAATTAAACTGCAAACTGATATTCCTGGTATTCGGAACCATTCTGAGTTAATCCTAAACTGGCACTTGAACGTGGTTTCAGGACATATTCTCCTTCCGCATCTTTAGTATACACATAAGGAGATACGTTCCAAGATTTATTCTTATATATATTCTTACTGAAAGAAGCAGTCCCCTTAACAGACAATCCGGAAGTTATAAAATCCAGTTTCTGTTCCAGATCAACCGTGCATCTACTACGAATATATTCCCCTTGCTATAACTCCCTCCAGGTTGGTTAGCAGCAACAATATTAGTATGAGTAGCATCGGGCACTGCAAAAGTACCATCCTGAAAACGGCATAATAAAACAGGAGTGTTACGTACCAACCGGCAAAGATACCTTCTGCCGATCCTGTATTCAGTGTCTTTTCCATTCTTCCCGAAACATCCACTCCCAAACGGGTTGTTTTGGTAATATCAGCATCAATATTGCTACGCAGATTATAGCGTTTATAATCTATATCCTCCAAAGTCCGCCCTGACTGAGAAATCCGGCACTTACATAGTAGCGTATTTTTTCCGTACCACCGACACGGACAGGTTATGTTGATGCTGAATGGCATTTCGTGACAGCATTTCTTTATACCAATCCGTATTCGGATAATTATCAGGATCTGTACCATCTCTGAATTTTATCAATTCATCTTCCTTGTATATCTCTTGCCCCATGAATGTATTATACAGACGTGCATAGTCATAAGAATTGGCAAATTCCGGCAACTTTGTAGGAGACTGTATAGAGACATTCCCTGAATATTTAATGCTCGTTTTATCCTGCTTTCCCCGCTTAGTAGTTACAACCACTACACCATTAGCCCCACGCATACCAAAGATTGCTGCCGAAGCCGCATCTTTCAGCACATTAACGGACTCAATATCATTAGGGTCCATACGTGCAAAATCTGCCGAAGAGCGTTCTACCCCATCAATGATAAATGCAGGAGATGTATCTCCTCGGAAAGTTGCAATACCACGTATATACAAAGAAGCATCATCTGCTCCCGGCTCGCCCTTAGCTTGTTTCGAGATAAGCCCAGGAATTTGCCCTACCAATGTATTAGTAGAATTAGCAGACTTAGCCTTCAGCAATTCATCACTTTTTATAGAAGCTACAGCACCGGTCAGATTGGCTTTTTTCTGAACGCCGTAGCCCACCACCACCACTTCATCCAGAGCTTCAGTATCTTCCAGAAGAACGATTTTAAGTGTTCTTTGCCCTTTCACCAAAACATCTTGAGATTTAAAACCTATATAAGTCACTGAAAGAACTGCATCAGAAGGAACCGACAAGGAGAAGTTACCATCTACATCAGTGATTGTTCCTATAGAAGTATTTCCTTTCACCACTACATTTACTCCGGGCAATGGTTCCATGTCCGAACCACTTATCACCAAGCCCTTTACCTGAACAGTCTGAGCATATACAGCCCCCAAGGTAAATACAAACAAAAATAAAACCAACAATAATTTTTTCATATAAATAATAAATTAAAGATTATCAACTTAAAATTCTACTTTCATGGAAACAGACAATTACCCTTACATCTTATATAAAAAGGAACGGGATCATGTCAGCAACATCTTACAGGTCGTATACCTCCCCTCCATATCATAAGCCCGGACCAGGTACAATCCTTTTGCTAATGTTCCCACAGGCAATTCGAGCTTGAACTTTCGGCACGATATGCTGCAATCACCTGCCCATTGATACCCACCACTTCCACATGGCTAAGTTGCAAGTCCGCGTAACTAACCAAAGTCAGACTTCCACTAT